>Ga0209452_1000102_pt1 | contig 33561 bp, 28 predicted proteins | sample WorMetimpBELIZE1_FD_187388 | JGI IMG/M metagenome (GOLD analysis project Ga0209452, IMG submission 187388) | Marine gutless worms symbiont microbial communities from Max Planck institute for Marine Microbiology, Germany - Olavius imperfectus... | ecosystem: Host-associated > Annelida > Digestive... | reverse complement strand
TTTTGTGGCAAACAACTAGCAAAGAGTATGAGGCATTAACAACTTACATGTATCAACAAGCTCAATCAGCAGTGGCGCAATTACCACGCTCTGCAACTAATTGGGTGGCTGTGATGGATGTAGATGAAACCGTACTTGATAACTCGGCTTATCAAAAGCAAACCGAACTGAGCGGTAAAGGTTATACCTCAGATACGTGGCAAGCCTGGGTAAAAAGCGAAAATGCAACGCTAGTACCTGGTGCTAAATCGTTTATAGAAGCACTTTATGAGCAGGGCGGCAAAGTAGCCTTAATTACCAATCGCAGTAAAGCAAACGATGAACACACATGGAATAACCTTAAAGCCGTTGGCTTACCTATCACGGTTGAAAATACCTGTTTAATGGGCCGTTCTGAGGCTGATAAAACGGCTGTAGATGGCACACACTTTATTAACGATAAAGACCTTCGCCGCCAACAAATAACACAAGGTAAAGCCGACTGTTATAGACCTAAAGGCACGCAAAATAACTGGCAACAACCGCAGGTTATTAAATTTCAGATAGGTGATAATATAGAAGACTTCAGTGGCATCACCCAAGAATCGGCTAATATAGAAGCGTTACAACCAAAGCTTGGAAAGTCTTTATTTTTACTACCAAACCCTATGTACGGCTCGTGGTAGACACTATTTAACCAAAGCTCAGGTTATTTAAAAAGGAAAAAAACATGACAGATAAACCTTCAACGCCAAGCAGTTCAGGCTGTACTAACACAAGCTGCTGCCCGCCACCGCAAAGCCCGATTACACGTGGCACGCCTAAAGTCGGGCGAAACGATCCGTGTGTATGTGGTAACGGCCGTAAATATAAAAAGTGTTGTGGTAAAAACGCATAAATTGCAGCAAAGCTGCTTTTAATTTATAAATTAAATATATTTAACTCGCTGTTACTTCTATTTTTTGCTCAAGTGTAAAAGGCTTTTCGTTTAAAAAGCCGCTTATTTGCACCAAAATTTCTGATCTACCGGGTTTACTAGCAACGTATTTTAAGCTGTGTATTCCACGATTACGCTCTAGTAGTATTGATGGCTTGCTGGTCAGCTTAATACCTTGTGGCGCTACAAATTTAACGCTTACCGCACTGTAACGTTTAGGCACTGAATAGCTAAAATTAGCCGTGCTTGTATCGCCGACATATACTTGTGCTTTTTTAGCGTGCTTTACAGAAAAACGTTCAAGTATAGGAGTTTGAAAGCTTTGACGCGCAAACGGATGAAATTGATTTAAGCCAACTCCAGAGTGAAACTCGCACGCATTAACGCCAACAGACGCACTTGCTAACACTAAAGAGCAGAGTAGGTATTTTTTATTCATATTATTCCTCGTACGGTAAAACTCGGTCTAACGTTAGCTCGTAAGCCGAGGTACCTAATTCGTTTTCTACGGTATTTATTGTTATTTTTCCTTCAAACCAAAATGCGTCGTAAAGGCTTTCAAGCTCAACGCCTTGCTCATATTTAACATATATTATTTGGTTTGGCGGCGGTGGCGGCATATGCAAACACGCCCCAAAGTAAGGCACTATAAAAAACTCACTAATGCGTTGACCTTCCTCAGATTCAAGCGGCACAATAAAACCAGGCACGCGAATCTTTTTATTATTATAGCTCTCAATCACGCGTGCAGAGCTTAAAGCTTGCTGGTAGCGTTTTTCTTGCTCGTTTTCGAATACTTTGGTGTTTAGGCTATCGAGTGTATCTTGCTCTGAGCCATCTTCAATTTCGGTTAAATACTCTGGCGGATTAAGCAGTGCGTTCAAATCGTCTTTAGGCATTAACTGAATCCACTCTATTTCTTCGTAGCTTGAACTGTTAGCCACTGACTCACAAGTAAATACTAAACTGGCCAAGGCTATAGCACACCAAGCAACCATTTTAGTTACATTTTTTGACATATTTTCATCTCAATTGGCTTAGGGCTTCAGAAAAAACGTTATAACATATCGACCATTATCAAATCATAGGAGTCTTCTCTTTGCCTAATATAGTCTCTTCGGCCTCAACTCCCTTTGCCATAGATATTAACCAACTTAACTACAAGTATCACAAAGCCGATAAAACCTCGTTTTATATTCCTACTTGGCAAGTAAAGCAGGGGGAACAGGTGTTTTTACACGGTCAATCTGGCTCAGGTAAAACCACATTGCTTAATTTATTAGCAGGGGTGCTTACACCACAAAGTGGCGATATAACCTTGCTTGAACAAGCGTTTTCAACGCTTTCATCAAAAAAGCGCGATAAGTTTAGAGCCCAGAACATTGGCGTGGTGTTTCAGCAGTTTAATTTAATACCATATTTAAGTGTTTTAAAAAATATTCAGCTGGCTAGTTACTTTGCCAAAACGGGCAATACGCAAATAGAGCAAGAGGCGAGTGCACTGCTTTTAGCGCTTAAGTTACCGGCTACTATTTTGCACAAAGCCGCAAATACACTAAGTGTTGGCCAGCAACAGCGTGTAGCTATTGCCCGCGCTTTAATAAATAAACCGAAATTGTTATTAGTGGACGAACCCACCTCGGCATTAGACGCCGCATCGCGCGATGCATTTATGACCTTACTCATTGATTTATGTAAGCGGCACAGCATAACGCTTGTATTTGTAAGTCACGATATGCACTTACAGCAATTTTTTAAACTAAGTGTTGATGTAACTTCGCTTTTAAAAGAGGAGGGCGAAAAATGCTAGTATCGTTAGCGTGGAGCAGTTTAGGTAGTCGGCGCAAGTCGGTCATACTCACGTTTTTATCATTACTTATAAGTATTAGCGTATTGTTGAGTGTTGAGCATATTCGCAAGCAAGCCAAAGAGAGCTTTAACAGAACCATTTCAGACGTAGATATGATAGTGGGCGCACCTAGCGGGCATTTAAACCTGCTGCTTTACTCAGTATTTAGAATGGGCAGCCCTACCAGTAATATTGATTATACAAGCTATGAAACCCTAAAGAGCAGCTCATTAGTAAAATGGGCAATTCCTATTTCGCTTGGCGACTCGCACCGGGGTTTTAGAGTAATGGGCACTAATAATAGCTACTTTGAACACTTTAAATACGGCACTAAACACCCCCTTACTTTTAGTAGTGGCCAGCCATTTAACACATTATTTGAAGCGGTAATAGGGGCCGATGTAGCCAAAAAGCTCAATTATAAAATTGGCCAAAGCGTAGTTATTGCCCATGGTATTGGTAATACAAGCTTTACCCATCACGACAACACCCCTTTTATAATTAAGGGCATACTAAGCCCCACAGGTACACCGGTTGATAAAACCATACATGTAAGCTTAAACGCCATTGAGGCCATACATTTATCACCGGCAAAACAAGCTAAATTACTTAATAATGTAGACTCGGTAAACACCACACCCGAGAGCATTACCGCAGTAATGCTGGGTTTAAAATCTAAGTTTTCTACTTTTAAATTACAGCGCGATATAAACAACTATAAAGCCGATAGGTTAATGGCCGTATTACCCGGTGTAGCCATGGCCGAGCTTTGGCAAATGATGGCAACGGTTGAAAACCTATTACGCATTATTGGTATTTTGGTGCTGGTATCGTCGTTATTTGGTTTATCAACCATGTTACTTGCCTCTATGGCTCAGCGTAAAAACGAAATTGCCGTGCTACGTGTATTGGGCGCAGGGCCAAGCGTTATTTTTAGCTTAGTACTGGTAGAGGCGTTAATTTTAGTACTACTTGCAAGCGCAGCTGCAACGGCTTTGCTGAGTTTAACCTTATGGCTTTTAGGTGATTGGCTAGGGGCTACTTATGGCTTATTTTTAAATGCAAACATGCTTAACCTTGAAACGCTAAAAGTAATCGCCGTTATTACTGTTGCGGCTATTATTACCTCAGCTATACCCGCGTATGAGGCCTATAAAAATGCCCTGCACAGTTCGCTTGGCGCTAAAAGTTAGCCCCTTTAAAAGTAGCACCACGTACTAAACAAAAAGGCCGCAGTAATAAATTCTGCGGCCTTTGTTTTTAGCTCAACCTTTTTAAACTAGTTCAGTTTAGTAAGCGCCTGCGCTGTAAATAAGCTCGTAGCTGTGGCTGTAAATCTCAAGGATGTTACCAAACGGGTCTTCCATGTAGATCATGCGGTACGGCTTTTCGCCAGGGTAGTAGTAACGTGGCTCTGGCATACGTTTTTTACCACCTGCAGCAACAATACGCTCCGCTAAGCCTTCTACATCTGGGTCTTGTACACAAAAATGGAAGATACCGGTTTTCCAGTATTCAAAGTTGTCTTTAGGGTTTTCTTGGTCTTTAAATTCAAAAATTTCTACACCAATACGGTCGCCTGTTGAAAGGTGCGCTATTTTAAATTTTTCCCAATTTGGACCAAATACATCGGTACACATTTCGCCAATTGGACTGTTATCTTCGGTGATCACGGTAGGCTCCATTATGGTGTACCAACCCATCACCTTAGTGTAAAACTCTACGGCTTTTTCAACATCCGGTACCGAAATACCAATGTGCGAAAAACTACGTGGATATGTATGACTCATAATATGCCCTCTTTAACTGTGATTAGTTGATGGAGTTAGTTTACGAATTAGCCGTTATTAAGTAAAATTATCATTAATCATCATTTTGAGTATGTTTTGTAATGATAAACCCGACATGGTTAAACACGTTTTGTACGTTAGTTGAGGTAAATCACTTTACCCAAACCGCCGAGCGCCTTTTTATGACCCAATCAGGCGTAAGCCAGCATATTAAAAAGCTAGAACAGCAAGTAAACTGCGCGCTATTAGAGCGCCACGGCAAACAATTTACCCTTACCGTACATGGGCAAAATTTGTATCAACAAGGCAGCTTGTTATTAAAAGAATGGCAATTTTTAGAGCAGCAATTAAAAGATGACTCGCCATACAGTGGCCTAGTAAAAATACAATCGCCAGGTAGTTGTGGGCTGCAATTTTATAGCCAGTTGTTAGCGCTGCAGGCTAAACATACCGAGCTTAATATTGATTATCGCTTTGCACCCAATACCAGTGTAGAGCAAGCCGTGGCAAACCACAGTGCCGATATAGGCTTTTTAACCCAAGCTCCCACGCTTAGCGAAGTGACCAGCCACAAAATTGGTAAAGAATCCCTATTATTAGTAACCCCTGCACATATTAAAAACCCAACGTGGGCGGTTTTGTGTGAGCTTGGCTTTATTGGCCACCCCGATGCAAAGCACCACGCGCAGCTATTACTTAGCGAAAACTACAATGAGTTTGAACATGTTGACCAAATAAAGCGTACCGGGTTTTCTAACCAAATAAGTTTAATACTGGAACCGGTAAGTTTAGGGCTGGGGTTTACGGTTTTACCTGCGCACGCAGTAAGTGCTTTTAATAAACCTGCGCTTATTAAAACGCACCATTTAGCTAATCCAATCAGCGAAAATATTTATGTGTGTCATCATCGCAATAGGCCAATGGCAAAGCGCATGCACACGGTAATTGAGGCAATAAAAACAGGCTAGGGCGCGTATAACTGCGCCCGTAAAGCCCCTTTACAGTTTATGCTGCACGTTTAGATTTTTGCTTAAAACCAAGTAGGGTTAACTTAGTTTGCAAATACATTTTGTGAACTGCAAAAGTGAGTAAACTCATAAGCGCCATTAGGCACAACGTTGGCACAAGCGACTGCGTATGATAACCAAACACACCCATAAACCAGCAAATAAGCACCCATTGAATAACATACAAAGCGGTAACATGTTTGCTCGCATACAAAAGAGCCCGTGTAATAGGACCGTTGAATTTATTCGCAAAGAGATACTCTATTACCGCTAATCCAAATAAATTTAAACCGATTAAATAAATAATACCGCCGCCATTTAGGTGAAAAAAGTTACCAAACTGACCTTTAAAATCAATAAATAACCATGCTGAACCAATCACTAATAATGCAGCTCCTAACTTTGCGCACACGCTAAATAAGTACGCAGCATTATACTGGCTATTAATGTATAAACGCCCAAGCACGTACCCGGTTAATATAGCGCTTACCCACGGAAATACCGGAAAGTAAACTTGGTAGTTATTAGCAAAAAACAAATCGCTAATATAAGGCGAAAGCGCAAACTGCTGCCCCCTTACAAACTGGCTTACAAGTGCAATAGCAACGGCCAAAAAAGCAATCCATGCAGTTTTCCAGCGGGCAATATTAAGCGCACCAAACAGCACTAAGCTAACCCCAGCAAGTTGTAAAATATCACCGGTTAACACCATAAATTGTAACTGCCCAGCACTCAATGGACTTTGCCAGCCGTACGCATTTATAAACGCCTCGGGCATGGTATTAAATACCTCAATGGGTAGCCAAAACTTTGCTGTATTCATTAAATACGCAAGCAGTAAAAGCTGTATGCCGCGCTTAATTAACAGCAAAGGGGTTTGCCTACGCGAAAGCGCCATCGATAGCCCCATAGCCACTAAAAACGAGGCGGTGCCTTTACCAAGTATATGAATTATAGCGCCAAATAGGCTTTCACTTTGAAGCGTTGTGTTTGAGTACATCCATAATGTGTGGACTAAAATCATAATAAAAACGCTCGCACCTCGGGCAAGGTCAATCGTTTTAAGACGTGTGTTCATTGGTTTTAATATCCTTTTTTGGGCAGGTTTGGCATTTGTTGTAACCTGCTAAATAATAGCGGCAGCACGTTAAGCGCTCGGCCGTTAATTTAAATGGGGTGTTTAAATTAAAGTGATTACTGATTAAGTTATGTAACTGTTGATGGCAATGTGTAATGTGCCCAGCGCTTGCTAAATTTAAGCTATGAGCGCGCGCAAATGCACTGTTTAGGGTGTCGAGTAATAAGCGCCCTTGCTCTTTTTTACTAAGCGCATAATCGGTATTTATCCACTTACCTGCAACACTTATAAACTCAATAAGCGCATTATTTTGCTCAGTTTTGCTTAATAAAGGCGCGCCTGTAAGGGTAAACCCTCGGCTATACGCGCCGCTCATTTTTAACTGTAACTGCAAGGGATCATGCGCGTTGTGTTTGCACGTATACCAATAACAATAGGCATAAATAGCTTGCCAACAAAGCTGCAAATATAAATGCCGGCTAATAAATTGCCCAGGCGCATGTGGGTAATGCACCTTGCAATAAATCGCTAATTTGCGCACAAAATCTAAGCTTGGGTAAGCCGCTGCAACCGGCTCATTTGGGCTAAATAAAAAGTGCGCAAGGGTTATGGGCTTAGCCATACAGCTTTGCCGATACTGGGTTATTTAAACTTCCGGCAAACTGTAAGCTGCCTGCGGGGTCGGTTAAATCAACCATTTGTTTATTATTGCCAAGCTGTAAGCGGTTTAAGCAAGAGTGCGCAAATTCATCACTAAAAAAGTCATACTCTTTAAAACGCGCATTTAAGGCTGGGTTAACTTGTTGATACACTTTTACACTTTGCGCAACGCCTTGCCAAAATTCGTGCTCGGTAATGCGTTCTTCTCTTACTAAAATAGCGACTAGGTATCTGAAAAAGCAGTCAAATACATCGGTAAAAATACTCAGTAATTCAAGCTCTTTTGGCATAGCAATATGAATACGCGAAACCTCATCAGGCAAAGACTCAGTGCTGTTAAGTAGCGCCACTTCTTCACCTATGTCTTTCATGTAGGCGCCTACAGGTACTGAATTTTTAAGCTTTAAAATAAGGTTTTCGCCGTGGGGCATAAACACTAATTTATGGGCATAAAAACAATGCACTAACGGAATAAGATAGGCATTAAAATAGCTTTGTAGCCAAGCGTAAGTACTTAAACCACTTTGATCTATTAATGCACCTGCCATACTTTTACCGCTGTTATCTAGGTGCAGCAATGCGGCCATGGTGGTGAGCTGCTCATTATTTTGTAAATTATGGTTTGGGTTTTCGCGCCATAAACACGCAAACATTTTACGGTACGGCGTATCGCCCAATGCGCTTTGCTCAAAGGTGTGATGCGCATACCCTAACGTGGCGTACTCTCTAAGCGCTGTAAAGTTACACGCGCTAAGTGTTGGGTCGTGGTTTACTTTATTAAACACCCAATCGTTTATGGCCGGAGTAACCGCCATATAAGCGCGCGAAAGCCCGCGCATAAAGCCCATATTTAAAATAGACAGCGCCACTTTTAAATACGGTTTATGCGGGTGCGAGCAATTATATAACGTACGAATAGATTGCTGCGCTTGATATAAATCCTCGCCTTCTCCTAAATACACTAAGCGATTATTGGCAAACTCGTTGGCAAATACCACACTTAATTTATGTTGGTACTGCCAAGGGTGGGCAGGTATAAATAGGTAGTCGTCAGGGTTTAGGTTTTGCGCTTGTAGCGCTTTGTTGAACGCATCACGAGTCGTTAAATCAAGCTCGTCACTAATGTGGCTTGGGTAGTCACTAAAATATTCACTGTGGGCAAAATCACATACTGTTTTGTGCGCCGCTAACCAAAGTACTTTAAACGGTTTGCCTACTTCTGGCGCATAGCGTAAAAAGTCGCTTTTGCTAAAGCCAATTCGGCCATTATTAGCCACAAACGCAGGGTGGCCTTCGCTCATTGCCGCCTCTATTTGTTGCAGCCCTAATTTCGCAAGTTCGGCTGCGCTAAGGGTGTTATTTTCGCGTTTATAACAGGCACTGACAAGGGTGGCATTAAGCTCTTCAAGGTAGGTGGCTAAACGCTCGCCAGTTAACCCCAGCGCAGGGCCTTGCACACTAAAAAAGTGCAGCACATCAAGCGCTACTTGCTCATTGTTCAGGTTATAAAAGCATAAACTTGGCTCGTCTATATCTATGTGGTTAAGCGCCATCGCGCGGCCGTTAAATAAAAAGTAACCCCCTTCAATATTTACTTTAAAACCGTGCGGGGTTTGCTTTGCAACCAATAAGCGCTCGTGTACAAGTTCGCTAATGGCTTTACTTTGTAAGTGCCTATTTGCCCACTGCCAATGATCAAACTTTACATAGTCGGTGTTTATGGGGGCTTGGATTTTGTGGTGTAAATTAACGTGCGTTTCAAACGCGGCTTTATTACAAAACCCAAGGTAGGCGTTTTTCTCACCAAGGGTTATTTGCTTAGTATGCACAAAGCCTAAACGCTTATTTAAGGTATGAATTTTACTATTGGCAATATCGGGCTCTACCACTACGCGCGCATTATCGTTATGGGTAAAAATACTGTGTAATACACACTGCATTATTTCAAAGCTAAAATGGCGTTTTGGCTGTGTATTTGGGGCAAGTAAAATATGCATGCCGGTATCGTTTGGCATTACCTCATAGGCAGCCGCAAGTAGCTTGTCGTACACGGGGTTGTAAAGCTCAACAAGGGCTAGTAGCTCATTATTTTGCTCAATAACATACGCATGATGATGCGGGTTGTTTATTATATCTTGGTAGGCGCTGCACATTTGCTCGGGTGTGTGTTTACTCATCCCCCAAAAATGCGCATAAGGCAGAGTAAGCCACTGACAAATAATAGGCATATCGCTTTGCTTTAGTAACCGCATAGTCACATTACCTGAGTGTTGTAACGTGGTTACAAAAGATGAAAAATACATAAAAACTCCTAAATCTATTTAATTATTAAGTGGCTGTGTGTGCGGCTTGGCTAACAAATTTAACGCGCCAGAGCAAAATAGCGCCAAGGCTTGCAAAGCCAATGGCAGCAAAGTAAAAAGGCACGGTGGTATTAAAATATTCCACACTCATTCCCACCAATAACGACGCTAAAATAACGCCAATATTTTGCGCAACATGCACTTTGGCAAAATCACTGCCGTAGTGAGCAGGCTCACTTTTGGCAAATAACATAACCTCTAATAAAACCATGACTTGAAACAGCGCAATACCGTATAGAGTGCGCGAGCTGACAACTAACCACACCGACTCTTGCGCCTGTAAATAAAGCCCAATAGCGCCAAAAATAAGCGCGCACAATAATGTGCTTGTGCGGCTAAATGTAGGAAGAGGTAAGTGCTGCCTAAAGTGGTTAAACAACAGCATAATTAGAGCTGCAAAAGCCGGAATGGCGTACACAAGGGCACTTACAAACGTACTGCTTTGCGCGCTCATGCCCTGCCAATGGGTTGTAAAAAACGGCCTAATTAAAAACGCGCTAAAGTAAACCACCACGCTTATAAAACAAAATTGCCATATAAAATAGGGGGTACGAGTACGTGGTTTTTCGCTTTCAATCGCTTGCTGATAAATACCTAGCTTTAAGCTCAGCATTAAATAGGCACATAGCAGCACTTGTATAACATCGCCCGCAGCACTTAATAACAGTGCATAACGCGGTTCGTTTAAGCTAAAAAAGTACCCGCCTACTAACGCGCCACCAATAGCACCGAAGTGCATAAGTACCGAAAACAAGCCAATAATAGAAAGGTGCTTGCTTTGCTGCTCTAAACGCAGTGCAAACGGATAAATAAGCAGGTAACTGGCTTTAAGCACCAACATAAGTTGATAATAAAACCAAAATTCCCACACATTAGTAGCAAAATAACAAAGCAACCCAAAGCAGGCGGCAATTACTTGGGTTACAAGCCAAAGAGCCAGCTCGTGGTATTTTTTGGCAACCTTTGCCCACATCGGTAATGCCAGCATAACCGTAATACAACAGTTAGCTACAAACACACCAATAAGCGTGGGGTTACTTACAGAAAATTCGCTGGCAAAAAATTGCGGATAAAACGGTAGTAATAAGGTGTCGCACACCACCGAAATAACCGTAAGCAAAATAAGCGCTAAACGTAAACTCATGCGGCGTTACTCTTTTGCTGTGAATGGGTTTCTACATCGCTTAAATCAAAACACTGAAAAGCAATTTTTTTCTCAACCTGATACGGCGCATAACCGAGTATTTCGCGCAAAATTATACTGTTGCGATAACACGCCATGCCTAAATCGGGCGTTACAAAACCATGGGTGTGCTGCTCTGCATTTTGCACAAATATACGCTTTTGGTCGGTATCTATTGCGTATTCACGGCTTACTATATAACGGCCTTGTTCATCTTCTGGGAGCTGCTGCGAAATAGGGTTTAAAAAAGCGGGGCGCTTGTATTTAAAGCCCGTGGCACAAATTAAATAATCGGTTTTTATTTCAAAGGCTTCATTTAGCTCTTGATGGTAAAACTCAGTCACTAAGCGCCCAGCACTTTTACGTGTATTAGTAAGCTTGCTGTTAGTTTTAAACGTAGTAGAAATGGGCCCATCTAAGCTTTGCGCGTAAAGGGTGTCAAAAATGTCGTTAATTAAATCGCCATTTATGCCTTTAAATAAGTTTTTTTGATTTTGATTAAGCCAGTCGCGTTGCTCGGTTTTTAAATTATAAAAGTAATCAACATATTCAGGAGAGGTCATCTCAAGGGTAAGCTTGGTGTACTCCAATGGAAAATAACGCGGCGAGCGGGCAATCCAATCTAGTTGCAAACCTTGTGGCACGGCTTGTTGTAATAAAGTGTGATAAATTTCGGCAGCACTTTGCCCAGCACCCACAACCGTAATGCGTTTAGCAGCTTTTAGCTCATCTAGGCGGTGGCAAAAGTCGCTACTGTGCAGAACGTTATTTGAGTTACTTTGCACTGCGCAATCAGGAATGTACGGGGCAGGGCCGGTGCCAAGCACTAAGTGGCGCGTAACATAGTGCTGCTCCCCATTTGGGGTGTTACAGGTAACGGTATAGCACTCACTTTGCTGGCAAAATTCAACCTTGGTTACACTTTGCTCAAAGCTTACGTTACTCAGCTGCGAGCACACCCACTGGCAATAGAGGTTGTATTCTTTACGCAGTAAAAAAAAGCTCTCGCGAATATAAAATGGGTATAAGCGGTTATTAAGCTTGGCATAATTTAAAAAACTGTACTTGCTGGTAGGGTCTGCAAGAGTCACCAAGTCAGACATAAATGGCGTTTGCAAAGTAACACCTTCTAGCATCATGCCAGGGTGCCAATCAAATTGGCTACGCTGCTCTAAAAATAAGCTTTTAACGCCCTCTAGTGGCTCACTTAAACACGCTAACGATAAATTAAACGGGCCAAGACCAATGGCTATAAAATCATAAGGTTGGTTGCTCATTATTTTTGCTCCTTATACGTTTGCCACGCAATAGTGCTAATTTGCTCAAGTACAGCGCGCACATCGCTCAATTGGCACTGGGCATTAAGTAACGTAAATTTAAGATAATGACGGCCGTTAATTTTGGTGCGTGCAATCATTGCGTCGCCGGTGTTTAAAAATGTTTGGCGCACGTGCAGGTTTAGGGAGTCGAGTAAATCGGGATTTTGTTTTAGCGCCTCTGGTGCAAACCGAAATACCAGTGCGCTAAGCTCTGGGTAATTTATAACTTCAAAATCAGGGTGGTCGTTAAGTACAATGTGGGTTTGACGAGCAAGGCCAATTACTTTATCAAACGCTCGCCCAAGTGGCGCCTCGCCCATGGTGCGCAGTGTTAACCAAAGCTTTAGGGCATCAAAACGGCGTGTGGTTTGTAAGCTTTTATCAACTAAATTTGGCGTGCCATTGCCGGCCTCAGCTAATGGGTTTAGGTAGTCGGCGTAAAGGGTAATATGGCTAAAGTGGCGTTTGTCACTTAATAAAAACGCACTACAGCTAACCGGTTGCATGAACGATTTATGGTAATCAATGGTAATTGAATCTACTTGTTCTATGCCATTTAAAGCACTACGGTGATGCTCACTTACCAATAATCCGCCGCCGTATGCGCCATCAACATGGCACCAAAGCTGCTCTTTTTTAGCAAGTTTTGCTATGTCTTCAATTGGGTCAATTGAGCCAAAATCGGTTGTACCGGCGGTAACAACTACGGCAATAGGTAAATCGCCCTTGGCTTTAGAATCGGCAATTGCGTGGTTAAGCGCATCCATATCCATTTGCATTTTATTGTTTGTGGTCACAGGTACTACCGCGTTATAACCTAAGCCCAATAACGCCGCAGCCTTTTGAATACTAAAATGCGCTACCTCTGAGCAGTAAATACGAAAACGCGAGGCTACATCAGGCAAACCTTGTAGTTTTACTTCATGATTTGGTGCATAACGACTCACAGCTACTTCGCGTGCAACTAACATGGCCATTAAGTTCGATTGCGTACCACCACTGGTAAAAACGCCATCGGCAGTGCTTGGCAGCTTTGCTTTTTCACAGCTCCAATCAATTAATTTTTGTTCAATAAGAGTCGCGCCAGCGCTTTGATCCCAAGTATCTACCGAGGTATTGATTGCGCCAATGATGTGCTCAGCCACAACCGCTGGGTAGGTAACGGGGCAATTTAAATGCGCCATATAACGCGGGTGATGAAAATACACAGCGTGATCTAAATACACACTTTTAAGCTCGTTTAATACCGCCGGGAAATCAGCAAGAGGTTTAGCTAAATCTACATCGTTAACAGTGGTGGCAAGTGTATTAACCGACACGCCAGAAAACGGCTTTTGCGCTTTAGCCATAGCTTGTTGTACAGCCGAAAGCCCCTGCAAAGACGCTATTTGGTAGTTAATAAATTGATCGAGATTAAATTGAGGAGGTAACCCGTTTTGCTCAAATATTGCTTGATTTTCGATAGGGCTGAGCTGCGCCGATTGTAATTGTGACATATTCGCTCCTTGGTTGTACTTATATTGGGGCTGAGGATCTTAATAGTAACAATTTTCATTTACAATAATGATTAAGGGTTAGATATCGGTTTATTTTCGCATTTATAAGTGATTGATTAGTTATAAGTAATTACATTCAAAACTAACAAAGTGTATAAAATGAGCTATGTGAAAGCGTAAAAGCGTGTGCTAAATAATTACAGTTTGTAAAATAAGTGTGGTGGGTGAAATACAAAAGTTGAGAATTGAAAAAATGGGGAGAAGAGAGCTAAAAGCTAACGTACTATAAAGGGGCAATACCACGATAAAAAGTAAGCCCCTTTACAACTCAGTTAAAGCTAAAGTATTAAAGAGGGGGTATAAAAGTAAAAATGCAGCTTAATTGATCTCTTCGAGCTTGTTTTTCAAACCCACTAAATCAGTGGCAACCGTATTAGGCTGAATTTCCCACGGATCAAAAATAGAATCTTCTGAGCGCTTTATCCACGCACCGCGCATACCATGCGAAATAGCGCCGGTTATATCAAACGGATTACTCGAAATAAGCCACGTGTTTGCACCCATTGAGTTGGTTTCGCGTAAAAAATGGCTGTAAACACCTGGGTTTGGCTTAAATGTTTTTATATCGTCGGCACTTACAACACCTTCAAAAAACTTACTAATACCAGCGGTTTCGAGCAATTTATTTACCGCATCAGCAGCGCCATTAGAAAATGCAAACAATCGGTAGTTTTGTGCTTTAAATTGCTCAAGGCCTTTTTTCACATCGTCAAAGGCGGGTAAAATTTTATACTGCTCAAGCAGTTGCTGCTTTTGATCGTCACTCAGCTGCGTTTTATGCGCTAAACAGGCGTAATCGAGAGCTTGTTTAGTACATAACGAAAACGGTATATAGTTTTGCATTAACCCACGCCTAAACGAATATTCTAATTGTTTTTCGCGCCATGTATTTGAAAAGTTTTGCGCGTCATCGCCAATCATATCTTCAAGTAATGACAATACGCCGTGAGTATTTATAAGCGTGCCGTATACGTCAAATGCGAGTGTGGTTGCCATGTTTACTCCCAATAAATTTAAATTACTTGTAGGTTAGTCGCTCTGAGCTTAACTTACTTTGAACGATTGCTCAAATTAATAAAGCTTATTTGCTTTAAGCGCTAAAGTGTTAATTATCATATTGGTAAAAAGGGGCTATCTTTGTTGTTGATTACTTTGATAGCTGAGTAAAAAAGAGTGGAGCTTAGCTAGTTAAAAACCACAGGATACTATTTTTCAGTATTATAATTTGATTTAAAAATACACTAGACGAAATGTTTACGAATAGATATTATTTGTTCCTATAAAATGTAAAAGGATGAACATTATGACTTGGAAGCACTCAGGGAAAGCATCGGCTTTTGAATATGTAGCCTTAGATGAAAGTGTAGCTCAATCTTATAACTTGATTTATAACCCAGTAGAACTAAAAAGTACTCGGATTTTAATAACGAAACAAGCTTTAGCTATGCTTGGCAGTTTAAATCGATTTGATCAACAAAAAGTTATCGAAGAAATTACTTTTGTTTGCAATAACCCCAATAGTTGTAGTTCAGTTAAACACAGCACTCTCCCATTTAAACGCTTATTTCGCTCTAAAAATCAGTTCAAGTCTTATCACTATTTAATTGACTTTAAAATCACTGCAGATAATCAAGTTGTGATTCACGATATATACTTCGATACTAATGCCACTGGACCAAAGCCAAGAGAAAGTCTAGAGCGTAACATGCTGTATAACGTCAAACGTCAAGGTGGACGCTTTAATGGGGCTTGGGATAGTGATGAGTTACAGCAAAGTAAAGATTCATGGGGATTATCTGGTTCTGGCGCCACTCAAGTATCTAATCAGCATGCCGCAGTTAATGGAATGCAGAATAGTCTAAATAAAGCTACTTGGTTAATGGGTGCTCATTTAGATGTAGCTTACCCTAAGGATAGTTTTGATACATACACTTTATTTCACAACCCAACGGATCGCATGCTCTATGACGTTGTTGAGTGCATATTTGATAAACGTAAAGGGACTAAATCACAAAATGCACAACATTTAGCGGCTATTTTTTTCAATCTCAGCAACAGGGGAAAGAAATAAAATGGGTCGTGCACAGTCAAGGTGCTATTATCTTTACTGCGGCACTTGAAGAATATGCTAAAACCCACACTTTTAAACTAACTTCCCAACAAGTAGCCGTTCACTCTCCTGGAGCGTACCTTCCACGATTAAAATCCGCAGCTGCGAGGTTAGGTATGTTAGTGCATCAAGCTAATAGTAACCCGTTTGACTTAGTACCTAACCTGGCAGGACAAAATAATTTATCCCCAAGCAGTTTGGTACGTAGCTTAAAGTTTATGGGGTTAACTTTTTTAGGTACAGAATTAACTAGTCCCCATACGTTACCATATCTGGGGCTCGAGTCTTACCACACTCAACTACGCTTAGCTGGCAATCATCGTAGAGCACAAGATGTACTAAACTATATAGAAAAAAATACATAAAGCGGTTGTATTGAGAAGGATATTTAGATGCTATTGAAAAAAATACTCAGGAACTACCGCGGAGGCCCTGATTTTAAAAATATTCAGGAAGATTATTATTACCTTGACGGTGAGTTTAAATTAACAGTTGCACTTCCAGTTTGTAACCCATTAAAACCACCTAGAACAAAAATTATAAATTATCCTTATACAGAACCAAACTGGTTTGAGAATCATCATAGTCAAATTCGTCACTCGAAATATATTCCAATTCACGAGTCTTATTGGTTTTACTGGCCTCTATTTCGTACTCCAATGACAGGTGAGTTAGGAAACTTGCGTCTAAATATTACCCTTGGAAAGCTATTATCTCCCGTTGCTAGTAGTGAAGAACTTGGTCTTGCCATTCTGAAAGAATATAACGACTATTATAATTCACCCTCAATAGGAAAATATTTTAAAGGACATAACACTGAACTAGTTAATGAAATAGAAGCTCATTCTGCTCGTCGCGCCACACCATTTTCAGATGAAGAAAAGCAGGAGCAAATAGAGTCTCATATGTTTAATGCCGGCTTCCCTGAAATATCTCAATTTAATGAATATAAATTTAATAATATTGAGTGGATAAAATATACTGAGCTTCGTTCTAATGAAACAAAGAAAAAATACGTTTTTGCAACGTTATTAGATAAAAAACACTACCTTATGGCTAATTTTACATTCGATCTAAATATGTCCCATAATGATAAACCTTGGTATAAAGATGCCAATGCAGCTATAGCTCCTATAATGGAAGGAATTACGCTTAAACAATTAGAAAACATAAGTGAGGAAAAAAAGTTACTAAATGACTCTTTTGATAACTAAACAAATTGTAATTTAAAAATATAAAATCAAAGTCCTAGTTTCTTAAGAGCCCCCCTAGCTTTATACCTTCGTTTAGTTACTCTAAATTAACCACTCTTGTAAACCCCCATTACACTTTGATTAAATAAACGACTAGGTGCTTGCATTGTACTGCTTAAGATTAATAAAACTTATATGCATCGAGCGCTAAAATATCCATTTCGGTATCACTAAAGAGTTTTTCAACCTGCGCACCGCCTGCACCCATTGCGGCAAATAATGGTAAAAAGTGCTCTTGAGTAGGATGGTTAAATAACACATGCGGTGCTTGGTTTAAATAATCTAGCAGGGCGGCTGTGTTTTGCGCTAAAAGCGTTTGTTCAACCCATTGAGTAAATTTATTAACCATTTGAACGCGATTAGGCGTAGGTGGTTTTTTAAATAGTTCGGGTAGGTTGTGGCTAATGCCGCCGGAGCCAATAATTAATATATTTTGATCGCGAAGTGGAGCTATTAATTGCCCATATTCATACATGGCTTTTGCGCCTAAGCGAGTATTTATAGACACCTGCACTATAGGAATATTAGCCTGTGGGTACATTAAGCGCAGAGGTATCCAAACTCCATGATCCCAGCCTTGGGTTGCATTAAGCTCGGCCTCAATACCTTTGTCTTTAAAGCGCGCTGCAATATCGTTAGCAAGTGAAGGCTCGCCCGGTGCGGGATATTTAATGTTATACATATGGGCAGGGAAATTATAAAAGTCGTGAATGGTTTTGGGCGCTTTGCCTGCAGTAATCACTATGCAGTTGCTTGCGTCATTGTTAGCAACATCAAAATGGGCCGAAAAAATAATAATAGCGCTCGGTGTTTTAAGCATTTTACTAAGCGATGTTAGAAAATCAGAAGTGGGAGATTGCTTAATTGCCATTATTGGCGAGCCATGTGAAATAAATAAAGTGGGCTGAACCATGCTATTTCCTAATGATACCAATGCGCAATAATACTTAATTATTTTTCGGGGCTAAACGTGCCGCTATCTGTGTTAAAAAATTCTCATTTACGACTGCATGGATGCAGAAGGTAGAGCAATGCACGAGCAATTGCCGAGAACAACTAAATAGCAAATTTTTTGCCTAGCTATCAACACATTTTTCCATCCTAAAAATAGATCACTTAATTAAGCGAATTGGTATTAGTTTATTTTTATATAGCCATTTTATTGCTTTTTAATTTGGTGATAAATATGCTATTTATTTATAAATTACAAACAACGTATTGTTAATTATGGACAAGCTAACCACCATGAAAACTTTTGTGAGCGTAGTGCAAGAGGGTTCATTTTCTAAAGCTGCCGATAAACTCGATATATCGCCGCAACTTGTGAGCAAGTATGTGTCTACGCTAGAAGAGGGACTTGCTACTCGCTTACTGCACCGTACCACAAGAAAAGTAAGCACTACCGAGGCGGGAGATCACTATTTTACCCGCTGCTTACAGGTGCTAGACGACATAGACGATATGGAAAACTCGCTCGATAACCTAAACGAAAATGTCTCTGGAGTGCTAAGCATTAGTGCACCTATGTCGTTTGGGGTTAGGCACTTAGCACCGCTATTGGTTGAGTTTCAAAAGCGTTATCCAAATTTAAAATTAGATCTAAACCTTACCGACCAATTTGTTGATATTGTTGAACAAGGTATTGATATTGCGATTCGCATTGGCGAGTTAAAAAACTCATCCCTTATTGCTAAAAAAATAGCCCCTATTCGCTTAGCGGTCTTTGCATCGCCTGCATATTTAAAGCAGCACGGTACACCCACTACACTGCAAGAACTTCAACAACATAATTATTTACGCTACGCCAACGCAGAGCCGGCTAAAAGGCTTACAGGGGTTAATGAACTTAAAAGCGAGTTTAAACTTGAAAGTAACTTAGTGGCTAACAACGGCGACTTACTTCTCAATACCGCCATAGCTGGCGGCGGCATTGCTATGCAGCCAACGTTTATAGCTGGTGAGGCACTCGCGCAAGGTAAAGTGGTACGTATTTTACAACAGTATGAACCCGAGCCAATGGGGCTTTATATGGTGTATGCAAACAGGCAGTTTTTACCCAGTAAAGTGCGCGCATTTGTTGATTTTGCAAGTAATTATTACACCGATACACCGTATTGGGATTTAGGAGAATGACATGTCGATAACCAATCAATTAGCGTTATTTGTAGATGTAGTGCAACAAGGCTCATTTGCAAAGGCCGCCGCATTAAACGACATGGATAATTCATCACTTTCTAAGCAAATCAAAAAGCTAGAAAACCACTTAGGTGTGCAATTACTTAACCGGTCTACGCGCTCGTTTTCGCTTACCTCGGCAGGGGATGAAATACTCCAACAAGCGCACATTCTTATAGATACCCTTAGTGATATTCACAATATTGCCGACTCATACCAACAAAAACCTAAAGGCATTTTACGCATAACCTCGGGCATGTTTTTTGGGCAGCAATATATTCAGCCTGTTATTAATATATTTATGCAAAAGTACCCAGAGGTAAAAATTACCCTGATGCTTGATGATAAGCGCAACGATATTATTAGCGACCATTACGATTTAGCGTTTAGAATTGGCAAACTTGACGACTCAAACCTAATGGCAAAAAAAATATCTGATATGCACTTTGCACTAGTTGCTTCGCACGATTTTATAGCGCGCTATGGTATGCCAAACACACCTGAGGAGCTTTTAGCTTTACCTGCTGTCGTTTACGGCAATGGCGATGTAAGTCTAGATCAAGTTAAGTTAAGTACCCAGCCTCATGGGGATGAATACAAAACCCATAAAATGAAGGGCAATTATAAAGTAAGCGATGTACGCGCTATGCTTGATGCCACAAAAGCGGGGGTAGGGTATGTAATGCTTGATTTATTTAACCTAGAAAAACCCATAGACGAAATGGGGCTAGTGCCGCTGTTAACTAATTATAAGCTTTCGGCCTCTGGCGCGGGCATTTATGCATTGTATCCGCACCGTAAACAAACGCCACTGGTAAGCGAATTTATAAAAACCGTACAAGAGTATATTGGCAGCCCGCCATTTTGGGTAAGCCATATTCCTAATTACAAACAGCTTTATAATTAATACCATTAATCCGCATTAATACTTAATTATGCAGATTGATATAACAGGCACTAAAAAGCCCCGTTAGGGGCCTGTATACTCAAAAAAATGTTATAAGCAAGGTAGCTTAAAAACCTTCTAACACTACTTTGCCTTTAGCTGTTTGTGTTTCAAGGTGCTGATGCGCTTTGCGTAAATTAGCAGCGTTAATTTTACCTAAGTGCTCACCTACCGTGGTTTTAATTTGCCCTTGGTCAATCATAGTCGCGACATTGTTTAAAATAACGTGTTGCTCTTGCATGTCGTCGGTTTTAAATAACGAGCGAGTGAACATAAGCTCCCAATGTACTGACACGCTTTTATTTTTAAATGGCACAATATTAAGTGTTTCAGGGTCATCAATAAGTGCAAATTGGCCTTGTGGTTTTATCACTTTTTCAATTTCAGGTAAGTGTTGCTCTGTATTGTTTAAGCTTACTACGTAATCTACTTCGCTTAAGTTTTTAGCTGCAAGTTCTTCACTTAACGGGTTACGGTGATTAACAATCGTATCGGCACCTAAATCTTCTAACCACGATATAGTTTCAGGGCGAGAAGCGCTGGCAATAATATTTAATTTAGTACGCTGTTTTAATAGCTGCACCATAATTGATCCCACACCACCGGCGGCACCAATAACTAAAATGCTTTTAGAGCTATCGTTTTTAGCTACGTTTAAACGGTCAAACAGTAGCTCCCACGCAGTGATGCTAGTAAGCGGCAAAGCAGCCGCTTCACCATAAGAAAGCGAGCTTGGCATGTGGCCAACAATACGCTCATCAACTAATTGAAATTGCGCGTTACTGCCTGAGCGCGTAATGTCGCCGGCGTACCATACTTTGTCGCCTGGCTTAAATAACGATACGTTTTCGCCAACCGATTTAACAACCCCCGTTGCATCCCAACCAATTACTTTATATTCGCCATCTGCTGCTGGCATTGCTTGGCGAATTTTAAAATCAACCGGGTTAACCGATACCGCTTTAACTTCTACTAAAATATCGTGGCCATGTGCTGTTGGCGTTTCAAGTTCAATGTCTTGTAGTGATAATTCGTTTTCGATAGGTAAACTTTTTTGATATCCAATTGCTTTCATGGGAGTTGCCTCTTTAGCTAGTTAATACTCTGTGTTGATGACGCTATTTTGGCTTTACCAACGCTATTAAAAAAGAGACAAAACACCCAATTATTATGGAAATAAAATTCCATAATAAAATAGGTAAATAATTAAAATAACAATACTCATAGCTGTTATCGTTTTAAATTAGCAGCGCCTGTTTAACTGTAACGGGGGTTTACAGTTAGCTTATATTGAGCTCAGTTAATTTATTCCATACGCTTTCGCCACCGGGGTGTAAAGCCGCATGATATCTATAAGCATAGTAAGTGATTGGCACGCAGTGGTGCTTGCTACCTACCACTACTAAGGTATTATTTTTAAGCTCGTTCGATATAACGTAGTCAGGTAGCCAGGCAATACCATTACCCGCAACAGCATGCACTTTTAAAAGCTCCGTCATGGACGAAACAAACACTTTATTAAGCTTAGCGCCCGATATTATAGGTTCTAATTGCCTTCCCATGTAGGAGTCTAGGCTATAGGCTAAATGCGGTATTGTCGCATCGCTATCCAAACTATATAAAGCGTTACCCTGCTCATCACAGGCGCTAACAGGTAATAACTTAGCATTCCCTATTTTTTGATGGCTAAACGGGGGGAGTTTAAGGCGCTCGTTATCAAAAGCAATGAGCAAGTCGCATTCACCTTGCTCTAGCGCTTCGGTGGCTTTATCTACATCAATAGCTTCTAAATTAAGCACAATGTTGCGCTCATCTTGGGTTTGAAAATTAGCGAGTTTTAAGGTTAAAAAACTCGCTAAAGAGTGTGCAGCCGCCACCTTTACCGAGTAGTTTTGTTGCACCGACAACTCCTCAAGCATGCTAACTGAGGTATTCATTTGGTTAATTAAGTTACGCGCTGTTATATGAAATATTTTACCACTTGGGGTAAGGGTAATGGGCAGGTTTTCTCGGTCAATTAAGGCTGCGCCAAGGGCATCTTCAAGGGCTTTTATTCGTCGGCTAAATGCAGGTTGTGTAACATGCCTAAGCTTTGCCGCTTGCGAAAAGCTTTTTGTGTGCGAGAGCGTTAAGAAATCGTCTAACCATTTACTTTCAATATTCATAGCGGTTACTTAGTTATGCAAGTTATGCATGGGTAGTAAAATAATAGCATTATTCAAACTAAATAAAACACTATAAATTAAGTCTATAAATTCAATAACCGGAATGCAATCATGCTCAGAACCCTTGGTGTATTAGGCGGAATGGGGCCTTTGGCTACCGCCTCATTTATGAATCAGGTCATCGCGCTATCGCCAGCTAAGAATGATCAAGAGCACATACCTATGTTTATAAGGAATATCCCGCAAATTCCTGACCGAACAAAATTTTTGATGGGCCTTGAAGATGAAAACCCATTTTTTGAGCTTAAAAAAGGCTTTAAAGAGCTAACAAGCTTAGGTGTAAGTTGTATTGTTATTCCGTGTAATACCGCGCATTTTTGGTACGAACCGCTGACTAAAAACGCTGAAGTACACACCATCAGCATAGTAAAAAGTGTTATTAAAAAGGTTAAAGCGACTAATAAGCAAAAGGTGGGGATTCTAGCAACTACCGCCACACTAAATATGGGTATTTACCAAAATGCATTTAAACAGCAGGGCATTGATTTTGTTGGGCCAAACACGCAGCAACAAGCTGCCATAATGGATGGTATAACCGCCGTAAAAGCGGGCGATTTAAATACCGGACACCATTTACTAACCAAGGCATACGAGTCAATGTTGTCTCAAGGCGCTGATTGTGTACTGTTTGGCTGTACAGAAATACCACTTGTGTTAAATGAACAAGCCAAACACTCGCCAGACACCTGCCTAGATACCATTGCAATTTTAGCGCAAGAGTGCGTTAACTGGGCATATGCAAACGCCCATCAATCAACGCTCTCAAGTGTGGCATAAGTAAAATCTAGGTAAAGCTAATTAAGCTCTTCAGCAAAGTGTTTTCGATAGCGCTTGGTAAGCTTTGTAGCGCGTATTTGCTCACTTATTATAGTAAAGATAGCCGAGGCATTTGCCTTAACCTGTTTGCCTTGGCCTACTCGGCGTATTTGCCTTTTTACCAGCGCCATAGTGGCAAGCCCAGCAAGTGTTTTATCTTTAAAAGTAACACGCGGCATAAGCGGATTTTGTATTGGTTGTGATTGCCAACAATTAATTAATTGTGGCTGATAGGCCAGTGCTGTCGCCATACCAACGAGCGCAACGCCTGAACTAATAACTTTATTTGCCACATCTAAACGGCTAATACCGCCGGTAGTCATAATCGGTATGGTTGATTGCTCGCTAATGGCTTTAGCAAACTCTAAAAAGTACGCCTCACGCGCAAGTGTTCGCTCATCCCCGGTTTGGCCTTGCATAGCAGGTGCTTCGTAGCTGCCCCCCGAAAGCTCTACAAAATCAACTTTTAATGCGCTTAGCATATCAACAACCGCTTGCGCGTCACTTGGTTCAAAACCGCCACGCTGAAAATCAGCAGAGTTTAACTTAACTGATACCGAAAAACTCTCGTTACAATGTGCTTTAACGCTTTTGGTAATTTCGAGTAATAAGCGGGCACGGTTTTCAAGGCTACCACCCCATTCGTCCTCACGCTTATTAGTAAGAGGAGATAAAAACTGTGCGAGTAAATAGCCATGTGCTGCATGTATTTGCACGCCATTAAAGCCTGCTTTTTCAGCCTGTTGCGCCGTGTGAGTAAATCGGGCTATCACATCATTAATCTCGCTCTTATCCATCGCTTTTGGCTGTGCGAATAAGTGCGAGTGCTTACCTAAGTCAAGCGCAATATTAGAGGCACTAAGTGCTTTGCCACCCATTTTTTTAAACACTTGGCGGCCAGGGTGATTTATTTGCATTACCACTTTACAGTCGTTTTGCTGTGCTAAACGTGCAAGGTCTGCAAAAGGCGTTATATCTGTTTGTTGCTCAAGTGCAAGGCCCCTTGGCCCTGTCATTGCAAGGTGGTCGACCATAACATTACCGGTTATGAGTAATCCTGCGCCGCCTTTTGCCCATTCGCTATAAGTATTTTTAAGCACCTGCGATGGCGTTAAGTCAGCCTCTGCGAGATTTTCTTCCATGGCTGCTTTTACTACTCGATTTTTAAGTGTTAAACCACTTGGTAAAGTAAAAGGAGTAAATACGTAGTGTTGTTTATTTTTAGACATGAGATAAACCATTAATTGACATTACAGGCACTATAACCTTAAAGTTAACTTTAAGGTCAAGCCGCTTTTTATAGTAGAGGCAATAATGAAAATAGGTGAACTTGCTAAACAATCGGGTATTGCGACAAGCACTATTAGGTATTACGAAAGCATAGGTTTGCTCCCTGCAGGCATACGTAACAGTAATGGCTACCGTCACTACTCTGCATTTAGTGTTGAGCAGCTAAAAATGATTAAATTTGCGCAAAGCTTAGGGTTTTCACTTGAAGAAATACCCACTTTACGTAAACCTAATGAGGAGCTTGATCATACAGCGATTATTGAGCGTCTCACTGAAAAGCAACAAGAGGCTGATGCTCTAATAGAGCAGCTTCAAAGAAAGTCTGATCGTATTGGTAGTTTAATTACCCTGTTAAACACAAATTGGTCGGATGGAGAGTGCATTGGTGATGAAAAAATCAATGAGCTTTTAAATGAGGTACAGTATTAAAGGCACCCGCTTTTAATTCAGCGGCGCTTTACCATGAAAACGAATATAAAGCGTTTGTAAACTTTCCGGGACCAAGGGCCACCCAAGCGCAATAGTGTGGGGGCTTGCGCCCCAAAATAATGTTTCTACGTAATATACGTCTATGTGCTCAATTACTTTTGCCTCAGCGTTTATTAGTTTTTCAGCCATGTAATTTAAATAACGCACGGCTTGCTCCTCATTACCAAGCGCAAAAGCGTGTGTTGTGGCTTTAGAAAACGCCTCCATTTTAAACGAGGTTTCATCTTCATCATAGACGCTCATAAACGCGTTAACTTCAGGGAATTGAGTAATGATTTCATCTAACAAATTAAAAATCGTTTTCATATTTTTACCGTGAGCTCAATTAATTGCAGCCTAAGCAAAGAGTTTTGCTTGTAAAAAGTCGAGCTACTCCAGCTCTAATTGGGCTTTTTCTACGCTTTCGTTAGGTAGCTCTTTTTGAACCGATACACCTAACTCTTTAAATTCTGACGCTTGCTTAATTAAGTTACCTTTACCACGGTATAACTGAGAGAATGCTTTGTCGTAGCTATCTTTTGCGCGGTCAAGCTGTTTACCAACACCTTCCATACTTGTTAAAAAGCCATTGAGCTTGTTGTAAAAGCGCTCAGCACGATTTGCCAGCTCTTTAGAGTATTTTGTTTGCTCTTCAAAACGCCATAGCTGTTTAACAATATTAAGGCTAGTAAGCAGGGTAGTAGGTGTAGCTACTAAAATATTTTTTTCGATGGCTTGTTGGTAAATATCGCTTTGGTATTTAAGGGCTTCAACAAAGGCAGACTCTATTGGCACAAACATAATAACCACTTCGGGCGAGTTTATACCTGGGAGGCGATCGTACGATTTACTGGCAAGCTCGTTAATACGTGCGGTAACAGCATTTACATGCTCTTTAATTGCTTGGCTAGCCTCTAGCTCGTTTTCGGCATTAACGTAGCGGGTATAAGCATTTAGCGATGTTTTAGCATCAATCACTAAGTGGCGGTCCTGAGGTAAATACACCACTACATCGGGGCGCAGTCGGCCCTCTTCAGTATTAAACGATACTTCGCGCTTATAATCGGTGCCTGCGCGAAGGCCTGCGCTATCGAGTACGTTTTCGAGCATTAGTTCGCCCCAATTGCCTTGCGTCTTTTTTTGTCCTTGTAAGGCATTACTGAGCTTATCAGCTTGTTCGGTAATAGCTTGGCTTTTAGCTTGCAAATGTAAAAGCTCGGTTTTAAGGGCTGCACGTTGTTTTAAATCTTCAACGTGAATAGACTCCATTTTATCTCTAAAGCCTTTTAACTCCCCTTGCACTGGCTTTAATAGTTGCTCAATGCTTTCTTGGTTTAGGGTTTTAAAGCTTTGCGATTTTTCTTCTAAAATTTTATTTGCGAGGTTTTCAAACTCTTTTTTTAACACATTTTTGCTTTGCTCAATTTGTGCAAGCTGTTCGGTAAAGTTTTGCTGTTTTTGCTCAAGCGTAGTGCGCATATTATTAAGCTCAATATCGCGCTGATTATATTGCTCTCGCAAGGCTGTCAGTTCGCCTTCGGCTTTACGCCAAAAGTGGTTATATTGAACACTTTGTTTTTCTTGCTCACTAAAACGGGTTTTAAAATGCTGCGCTTCGTCGCGCTGTTCTTGATGTGATTGCTCGAGCAACTCGTGCTCATCAAGTAAAGCCGCGTATTGTTGTTGTTTATTGTCGTACTGGTTTTGTAATAACGACACTTGTTGCTGCTGCTCACTAAGGTGTTGTTTTAACTTATTACGAGAAGGGAGCGACACAAGGACATATAGTACTAGTCCTGTTGCGAGCCCTGCGCTGGCACTTAACCAATCAATATGTGTTATTAACTGAGTAAACATAAAATAAACTTATAAAATTTAGAGACATGCCATCATAACGAATAATAGTAGTGTGGGGTAGAGGAGAAATACAAGCATAAAAAAAGCCAGCTAAAACATAGCTGGCTCAATCATTACTAAATTTAGTAACCAATCAGGGAAATCAACATGAAGCTTGTGATAACTGCAATTATTCAACAAGCATAATAGTAGACGCCGATGCTTTAATTAAGTTCCAATAAAACTAAAAAATTTATAAAATGAATTTTGGACATAAAAAAAGCCAGCTAAAACATAGCTGGCTAAATCATTACTAAATTTAGTAACCAATCAGGGAAATCAACATGAAGCTTGTGATAACTGCAATTATTCAACAAGCGTAATAGTAGGCGCCGATGCTTTAATTAAGTTCCAATAAAACTAAAAAATTTATAAGATAAATTTTGGACATAAAAAAGCCAGCTAAAACATAGCTGGCTCAGTCATTACTAAATTTAGTAACCAATCAGGGAAATCAACATGAAGCTTGTGATAACTGCAATTATTCAACAAGCATAATAGTAGACGCCCTTGTATTAAATTAGTTCAACTGTTTATTTAAAACTTTAACTTTTTATAAGTGATAGCATTTGCTGCTCATCAAACGAAGTAAAACTCATTGATTTATCAGTAAATAATGCATCAACAAGCGCTTGCTTATCTTGCTGCATTTTAAACACTTTTTGCTCAATAGAGTTGCTCATTATTAATTTATAAACAAACACAGGGTTAGTTTGGCCAATACGATAAGCACGATCGGTGGCTTGTTTTTCTACCGCCGGGTTCCACCACGGATCAAAATGAATTACCGTGTCGGCTTGGGTTAAATTAAGCCCCGTACCGCCTGCTTTTAAGCTAATTAAAAACACCGAGGTTTTACCACTGGTAAATTCATCAATCACTTTATCACGATGACGTGTTTGCCCTGTAAGCATACTAAAATTAATATTTATATCACTTAAACGCTCTGCAATTAAATCAAGCGCAGAGGTAAACTGACTAAAAATAATTACTTTACGGCCAAGCCTTAACATTAACGGTAAATGCGTTGTTAGCCATTCTAGTTTTGCAGATCCCGCCTGTGTTGTTGGCTCTATTAATTTTGGATGGCAGCAAATTTGCCTTAGTTTAAGTAGCGCTTCTAAGAATGCGAGCTTACTTTTTTGTGCGCCTTGTTCAGCAAATAAATCGATGAGTTTTTCTTCTAAGGCTCGGGTAATACCTTGATACATATCTTTTTGCTTAGGCTCAAACTCAAACTCTTTTAACAACTCTGTTTTTTGCGGAAGTTCCTGAGCGACCTGCGCTTTTGTACGACGCAAAATAAACGGCATAATAAGCGCTTTTAATTGCTCAGCTCGTTCCGAATCAGACTCGCGCTCAATCGGTGTTTGAAAATGCTGTTTAAAGTGCGCTTGTGAACCAAGGAGTGAAGGCATGGCAAAGTCGAGTAACGACTTAAGCTCAAACAAATTATTTTCGATTGGCGTGCCGCTTAAACAAAGTTTAAAGTCGGCATTTAAACGCTTAACCAAACGCGAGACCTGAGCAGTATCGTTTTTAATATATTGCGCTTCATCTAAAATAATGTTTTCAAAATAAAGTGGTGAGTAATAAGCAATATCACGCTTTAGTAATGGGTAAGTAGTTAAAATACACTGCGCTTGTGCTAAATGCTGTAAAGGCTCATTACGTTGCGAGCCAAAAACAGTGGTTATTTTGAGACTCTTAGTAAATTTAGTGATTTCGTTTTGCCAGTTACTTACTAAGCTAGTAGGGCACACTATAAGTGTCGGTCCCGCTTGTGGGCGATTAAAACTACTGGCTAAAAAGGCGATAACTTGTAGCGTTTTACCCAGTCCCATGTCATCAGCAAGTATGCCGCCTAGTTGATGACGCTTTAAAAAGCTAAGCCAATCAACACCTTGCTGCTGGTATTCGCGTAGTGTTACTGAGTCTTTTAAACCGTGTAACGGCACCACGGGCATAGCCTGCTCGGTGTTATTTAACTCATCAAGATAACGCTCTAATGAGTCATCATGAAGGTCAATAGTTACTGCAGTATGCTTTACTAGCTCAGGTAAATAAGAAAGCGGGATATTAAATTCATCACGTGTTTTTACAAATTCAAAGCGTTGTTTAAATTCATTCAGTAAATTAATTGCGGCTTTACTAATAACACCAAATTGACGCCCAACAGGGTAGTAATAAAACAGCTCACTTTGGCGATTTAACGATTGATACGTGGCGTCATCAGTATTAAAAAGTACAGCAGCTTTGCCATCGCTTAATTGCACTTTACAATGCATTTGGTGCCCTGCGGCACGGTTTACATCAAGTGCAACCTGTCCTTTGGGGTCGGCTACATTTACTTTAGTTTGAGTTACCTGCCAGCCACGCTTTTTAAAGCCAGGGAATACTTCGTAAACAAGCCAATGTAAATGGATAGGTGATTGTTTATTAAATATAAACTCACTTTGTAAACCCCCTTTACAAAACTCAAAACCTAAATTTACTAACTCATTTGTTACTGTGTTTTCAAATGCACTGTTTATTAAACTCGCTGGGGCTGTTCCCGCTAAATAATTTTTATTTTTATATTTAAATAATAGCGAAACTTTGAGCCCTTGCTCATTCATAGTGGCTTTTAAAACAGCATTTCCAAGCTGCTTAACATTAACTTGTTCGTTATTCGGATGCGGTATAACGCCGGCTCCAAAATTGTCGGCAAGCTGTTTATAAATGCGATCAAAATTAGCATCGTGCAGTGCAGGAATTGATTGTAAATGTGCGATTTCATCAGCACTAAGCTGCGTTCTGATCCTGCCGACTTTAAAATGTTCGAGATCTAAATAAGCAGGCGGTGTGGTCTTTATTAGTGCCCAATTTTTACTGTGCTCAAGCTCAATAACTAATTGCGATAACTCGTTTTGTTGCTGCCAATTAAAGTTAAGGGATTGCCCAGTTTGTGCTTTAATAGCCACTCGAGAGCGTTGTAAAAATAAACGATCGGTGGCAATTAATTGTTGTAAAGCGCTAAAGCCCCATTGACCTTTTAGCTCTAAATTACCCACAGCATTTTGTGAGCGGATCCAACTAAATAGCCTAAAGTCACTTTCGAGCAAATCATTTGGCGTTACAAAGCTATTTAATTGTTGCTCAGTTAAATTGCGTCCTAGCGTATAATTATTATTTTTATCGTAATTGGCAATTTTTGGCGTTAAAAATACTTTATTGTTTTCAATATCTAATACAAATAAAAGAACTTGCGAAGGGGCTTTAGCATCGGCACTTTTAAGTGCTGTCAGTTCACTAAACCAATCGTTAATAAAGTAATCTTCACCGTACTCACCTGAATGCTCTATTTTAAGTTTAAATAATACAGCGGCTAAGTGCCTACATTTGGTTTTAGCATTACAGGTACAATGCGTATCAACAGAGTAACCAGAAGGTACTTTACTGATCTCAATACGTTGATTAAATGCTGATCCGCTGTCGCCTTGTACTGTTGAGTCAATAACAGCAAAGTCACTGCTATGTTCCAACCAACTAATTTGGCCGTTTTTATAATACTCTTTGCCTTTATCGAGCACGTTGGGTCTAAACAACTTTTTTATAAAGCGTTCTGATAGAGGGAACAAGGTTGCCTGCTCGTTTTTTATTTCTTCAAAAATAGCCAGTAAATCATTTTTTGATAAGTTAGCAGACATGTCACTCTAAGCATTAAATTTTTAAAATAATTTTGCCAGTATATTCTTTAACTGCGCACAGCAAAAGCAATATTAACTTTATATGAACTGGTTGGAGCTGATAGGTTAGTAAAAAATCGGTTTATACGTATCTTATGGCACTTAACCTACCAAAATAAGAATAGGTAAACATCAAACACACATATTAAAAACAACTTATTAACAACGCAGGGGCTTTACAGATCAGTTTTTTACTAACAAATTCAGATCTAGCATTTAACTGTCGTAGAAAATAAAACGAAGTTGGTAAAAATGTGATCTTTAAAGAAAAATGAGGAATTTATAGATTATAAATAGCAAAAAAGATCAATATTTTACTAAGTTAAAAGCCCCTTAGATCAGTATTTGACTAACCTAACAGGCTTTTAAGATCACTATTTTACTAAGTAGTATGAGGCTAATTGAACGCGCTTAATAGTTTGGTAAGCTGCTCTAAGCGTTTGTCTGTCAACACTTTATTATCTATTTTGATAGATACATCACCACTTTTTAAGTTGCGTTGTACGTTTATAAAGTTGTTTTCAAATACCGCTTCACGCTTAGCAACCGTACTAGGCTCGGTAGTTAAGCGCTTAGTAATAGCCATTGCGCGCTTGTCGTCGCTTGTAATGGCGTTAATCTCATCGTCGGTGTGTAATTCGCTGACTAGAGCGTTAAACGCTTGCTCGTCGCGCTCCTTTGCACTAACAAGCTTTTTAGCGACTTCTCTACCTACGTGATTAGCCGTTGGGTAAAGTGAGATTACATCTGCCGGTATTTGCTCGTATGCTTTAATGGCATCTGCAATTGCGGTGTGGGATACACCTTCAATAGCGGCAATTTCGCGATAAGAGCCTTTTTTACCTTGCTCAATAAGATCGTTTTTAGTTTGTTGATAAGCTTGCCCAAGCTCCCATAAACTCGGCGCTATGTACTGATCTGAAGATACAGCTAAAATTTTAGCGTCTTGATCTGTAAAGTCAGGTGAGCTTAATACTAAATAATCAGCATTACCTAAAATACAAGCTTTACGACGACGTGAACCGGCAAGTACTAAGTTAGTATTACCCTGATCCCAAAGTAAAGCAGGGTGTTGATTACGTCCATCTTCGCTGATTGCAGGCAAAATATCAGAAACTGATTTTTCATTTAATAGCGCTTGTACACGGCGATTTTTACCATAAACCGTGGTGCTTGATTCAATATCTGCATGCGCAATAACTTTACACACTAAGGTTATTTCGCGTGTAGGGTCGCTTGGTGCAGGCATTCTTATTACATCGCCAGCGTTTGCTTGCTCAAGTAATGCATCAAGGCTGCTGTTGCCTACAGCGGTTGCAAATGGATCTAAGCGGGTGTCGTTTTTACGTTTTGTAGCCATTTTTATGTAACATCCTTACTTAGTGTTGTTAAGTGATGATTGGGTTGACTCCCAATTAGAACGAATAAGCATTTCTAGTTCGTCCACAACATCTTTGATATTTTCTTGCGCGCGTAGCAAAGACTCGCGACTTGCTAAGCTATCTGAAGCTTTTTGATCAAATATAGTATTAAAAGAGGACGAGCTGGCAGTAATTGCTGAGCTATGATTAATTGGGTAACTCATTACTTGGCGACCAAATGCACTGCGTACATCCTTAACAATATCGCGCTGAGAGTGATTACCCTTAACGTAGTTGGTAACTAAAAACTGCATAAAGTCCCAACCTTCATGACCAAGTGCCGCTACTGTGTGGTAAATCTCACCTAAACGTTTTAAATATTTATTATTAGCATCAAAATCTACCGCCTCAGGGTGAACCGGTATAAGCATTGCTGTTGATGCCATTAAAGCATTATAAAACATAAAGTTAAGTGTAGGAGCGGTATCGATTAAAATAATATCGAATTCGTCTTTAACCGGCTCAATAACTTTTTCTAACAGCTTATGGTAGTGGCGTGTTTGTTCATAATTAGAAGTATCTTTTAACAGCGTAGCGGTTTCGTGCTCAAAGTAAAAATCATCCATACCTGAGGGTAAAACACGAATATTTGGAATATGTGTTGTTACAAAAGCACTCGATACAAACTCAGGCCAGGTTTCACCTTCGTCTAAATCAATACAATCACGCATTAAGTCGCCAACAGTAACAGGGTCGTGATCATTAGAAGGAAAAAAACTAGAAGACGAGCCTTGAGGATCTAAATCGATTATACCAATTCGATAGCGTTTAATATTAGTTGTTGCTAACGCTGCTGCAATGTTAACCATACTCGTTGTTTTGCCACAGCCACCTTTAAGAGAATTAATAACAATAACTTGAAGTTTGTCATCGGCAGTGCGGTGATCTGGCTGAATATCCATAATATCCGCCATGGCAAAAATATTCATTAACGTATATGCATAATGTCCATTTGCACCGCGTTTAATGTTTAAGTCATCAAAATCACCATTATCATGACGACGTTTTAAGGTACGGTTATTACACCCTAATAAATCAGCTGCTGCTTTTTGTGTGTACGTTCTGAGCTCTTTTTCTTCTGATTTAAGGTGAGCGCGATAGTGCTGTATGCGTCCTTTTAAAGATTTTTCAGCAACTTCGGCAGTTGCTTTTAAAAGCCGGTAAGTGCTTAGGGCATTATTGTTGATAGACATACTTTCTTCCTCAAAGTTAGGTAAGTAGTATAATGTCCATTCAATTAGCTGTAAATAACTATTTAAGGCGACATGCATTTTAATTACATGACATTTAAAAATATTTTTACACCTTTAAGATTGCTTAGAATAAATAAAGAAGTTTAAAAGTGGTTAAATATATAAGGTAATAAAGATTAAGAGTGTATAATAGCAATATAACTATCTGATATTTATCAATAATGTTAAAAAAATCAGATCACCTTTATACTTGGTTAAGATCAGATCTATAACAACAGACAGATCAGCTTTTTACTAAGCTATATTTAAAAATTGGAGT
>Ga0209452_1000101_pt1 | contig 33735 bp, 30 predicted proteins | sample WorMetimpBELIZE1_FD_187388 | JGI IMG/M metagenome (GOLD analysis project Ga0209452, IMG submission 187388) | Marine gutless worms symbiont microbial communities from Max Planck institute for Marine Microbiology, Germany - Olavius imperfectus... | ecosystem: Host-associated > Annelida > Digestive... | reverse complement strand
CTGTTACTAGAGATAGTAATAACCAACGAATATCAGCATGAAAACCGACGACATTACTTGCTTCATCCTATGTATTAACTCGCTCTAATTCGAGCTGAAGAAATTATGGCTTAAAAAGTTAGGCAAGGATCAGTGCGTTTAACTTGACTGTGGGAGTCATACCAACGCTTGGCTCAGGGGCGCGCAGCAAAGCGGAGCGTCCCTTGGAGCCCATTGTTAGATGCTTTTTGCCAACATGGCGATAGCACTTGAAAAGCCATCCCCATGACCAGCCCTTGATACCTCAATTCGTTCATTTAATCCGGTATCACTTGTGAAGTTTAGGTCTTCATATAAGGCTATTGGCAGTTCATAATTATCTTTGAAGCGTTTATCAGGTCCGCCTCGTTTATTAACATACTTCCAAGTTCTATCCACGACCTTTGCATCTCTTGGGACACTTCCATCTTCGATGAACCTTGTGCTTTCCACTGATATTCTAAGATTCGGATAACTCACTGCCCCAACACCATTTGGCTCAAAAATAAGCACCTTGTCAGGAAAAAAGTATAAAGTTTGCTTTCCAACCGGAATGGATGGAACTGAAACATTGGTTTTTACATATGGTGGATTCCCTATGCCCAGTGATATTGATGTTCGCTTGATTACACTAGTGGCACCTGCATTCCGCTTTTTATCTTTAACAGCTCCCTCCGCCTCCACATGCCATTTGCTCGATGATGATGAAAGCTGTCCGAAAGAATCATGTAGTTTTTGATAAAGCGCTTCTATTTCAGGTTCAAGCTCGAAGAATAGAACCGTTGTTTTTCTTAAACTGTCCTTGATCGATGCAAAAACAGTGAGAATGACGGAAACGGCTGCTATAGCAAATGCAAGAGTTGGTGTTTCTGAATTTTTAAAGGCGACAAACGTTAAAATAGCGCCAAGTACTGCCATAAACGGCCAGATTCTTACCTTCTTTCTATTGTCATTCATTTCAGCGACAAGATCGGCCGATGATGAATCAACCATCTGTGTGATATGTGCGCTCTCGATTTCTCTTAATGGCTCGTGCTCAATCTCGGTGTTGCTTAGCTGCAATTCTGGGCTATTTGGAGTTTGATTTCTCCCAGTGGAACCAGAGGGTAAAGTTTTTCTGTAATACAAGCCTCCTCTTCCCGTATGGACATAGTTGCCCCGTGGTCCCGTCCCAAAACGTAACCCTTTGACTCCAGCTGATACGCCAACGCCAGATTTCGATAAATTGAACCTGAAGGGTCCGACGCTAATTGCTTTACGAATATAAAATCCCATCTATGGAACTCCCTTCTTTTGCATATAACGCATGACTTCCTTGTGCTATATAACGCTCGCATTTGCGGCTGGTTTGGAGCGCAGCGGAAAACCAGTCCGAGAACATGCGCTTGTTAGGTGCTTTGTCGATCACAACGCCCGAGCCTCAATAAAGACCCTCATATCATTAATCGACGCCTGTAATTGCTCATCTGAATATCTTGCATTATGAGTGTTTTCTGGATGATGAATCTGATGGCGGATGTACTCACTGACTGTTTTTTGTTCAGGTATTAAGTCTCCGTTTCTCTTAATTCTTATATATTCAATTGTCTCTTTTCCATGTTTGTAGTCAGCCAGTAGCTCTTCATTCTCAATAAATCCATACAACTCATTATGATATTCATCATTTGACTCTCCGAACGCCAAAAAATTAACCTCGTTCAAAGATGGATATGGAAGCTCGTTTCTCTCCACAGAAACAACTTCTTTAGATTGCTCACTTTTTATAAGCTTTAGATGATCAAACTGCAGCATTTTGACAATAGACGGACTATGAGTCGTCAATAGAACCTGAGTATTATCTGCTTTTGATAACTCGATAAATGCTTCAATCAGCTTTCTCTGGTGGCTAGGGTGCTGTGATGTTTCCGGTTCTTCGATTGCATAAATTATGTCAGGAACATTGTTTTCGGTTTTTCTTCTTTCAGCTTCTGCACGGAAGAAATTCAATAGCACAAGCCGCTTAACACCGCTACCTCTTTTATTAATTGGAATTTCTTCGTCACCAGTGATTGATACACTTTTGAAAACATCGACCCATTTTAAGCTTTCCGGACTAGGGATAACAGGATTTAAGCTGTTTGCTATCTCTGGGTTCATTTCGTTTAACTTTTCCAGAGTTTGATCTGCAACCTCTTTTAGCTTCTTCTCAACCTCAACAGCAACTTGATTCAAGCTATTCATGAGCCCCTGATCTTTCAATATTTCCTGAACCGCCAATTTCATTGGGTTCTGGATTTCATTATCTCCATCACTATTTTTTCTATCTGACTGAAAGAGCGAATACAGTGGAAGGTAGGTTTTTAGTTGTTCCCATGTGTTCTTGGCGTCGATTTTAGCAAGTTCTATCTCGATCTCTTTTAACTCTAGATTTTCAGAATAAAAAGCCCATATTGACTTACGGATTTCAGAATTTTTAGTTTTATCCTCACAAACCATTTCATCTGTGAGAAGCTTCTTGAGATCTGCCTGTTTTTTTAGAAGAAGCTCTGAGCATGAGGCATTAGTCGGGTGGAAAGCTTTTACGAAAATCTTTTCTTTTCCTGCATTTGGGTATTTCTTAATAACTGTAAGCTTCCCTTCTTGATCAAGCAGGTACTCATCTTCTAAGCGAGTCGGGTTAGTTGCATCTATGGTCAGTTCGGCTGGCAACTCCCCGAAAACAACCCCTATTTTGATCTCAGCGTTTCCCTCTTCTTTAGCTTGCTTATTAATATCATCCTTATCCATCTTGATAATTCCCTTACCTTCATTAAAGAAAATATCTAGAGCCTCAAGAATAGTCGATTTACCAATGTCATTTTTTCCAACAAATACATTCAGGTCATCAAAATCAATGGAAATCTCGTCCTTATATGATCTGAAGTTAGAGAGAATTAGCTTTTCAATTTTCATTCTTAAATCTTCCTTAATTTGGAATTTAGCGATGGGCTAGCTTTGCACCTAACGCCTGCATAAGTGACGCAAAAAGCTTGGCTATACTAAGCGAAGAATGAGCGCAGCCAAGCTTTTTGCGTCCACCCTTAATGCGATTGTTATACAACACCTACAAAGATGGTGCATAAGCATTCAGCGCGAAAAATAACACTAATGCACTAACAACTAAAACCAAGTTTAAAACAGCTCCTTTTATAAGATCGTTAGGTGACTCATTCATTTCGTCTACGTAAGTTTGGGGGTGTAACATTGAGAACAAAATTGCCAAACCTATGAAAAAAAAGCCTAAGATAAAAAAGTAAATTATTTTCCAGTGCTTATATAGTGATGTTGTATCTATTTTATGAAGCAGACGACTTTTTTCTATATTCTCAGTTCTAATATATGCAGCCGAAGTAATGAAAGAGAGTGTCCATAAATCCAAAAGAATTTGAGGCACATCAATATTAAAGATTTTAAATACCCCTGATGCAACTAACCGATAATACTCCAAAATACTTGAGAACACTCCAGAAAGACCAACCGTAAAAAATTGTTGGAACAAACTCACTAAACTTAATGTACTTACGAGTAGAGCTAAATATTTAAGAATTTGATTCATACTGGTGATTTAAAGTGTTGTATAACATTTTAGTATTCATGCTACACGTAGTTTGTGTTGCATAATCGCTTGTTGGGCTGAGCCGCTACCTGCTCGGTGTGTCAGGGTGGGTATTCTTTATGCTATGGGAATTTGCTTTTTGGAGACTTTCACTTTCCTAGCCACATTTAATCAGCTTAGCTAGTGTTATTTAAGCTTTCCCTGCATTGCTCAGCGCTTATTATGTATTCATTACACCTAAGTTTGCCTTAATAAGCAACTATATACGCACAATAGTTTCCAGCCTGAGCAGTTAAGCAGGTTAATTCTTTGATTTTATGCAGCAAGCAAGGCTGCTAACTCATTTCGGGGCATAAATGAGCTATCAGAAAGTCCGCTATGTAGGCTGGAGTCAATAGGGCTAGATTATTTTGAGCGTCTTTTACTCGCTCTCAGCCGATCTTCGCAAAAGTGCCATTACGGACGGTGGCAACGAAAAGTTGTCCGGAACAGTCGTTTGTTAAGATATATTACCTTGTCATTTTAAATTCTTAGCTGGTGTTCCCCAGACGATTACTTTACAACCTATTAAGCTCATTAGAAACTTTTTCATACAAACTAGGGTTTTCTTCTTTTGTAATTAATATTAAATACTCACCCAAAACTACACTATCAAATTTGTCTCTGTAATTACTATCTATAACTTCTTCACTAAGTTTTGAAATTGAGCTTTTTAACCTAGAAAAGTCTTGCAAAGCTTCTTGTTGCTTTCCGCTTTTCTTCAGTGCTATATAGTACTCAGCAAGTAACCTCTGCTCTGGAGTGCCTTCATTTTTCATAAGCAAACTTTTAACAAGAGTGCTTGTCACTTCACTATAATTAATCCCTTTGGACTCAGAGTAAGGACTCTCTAGCAGGTGCCAGTAAACTGAGAGTAAGCCTTTAGCATTGGACATGTTAGTATTTGCATTGATTTTTATTTTGTTAAATTCCCAGAAAAAAAAACCTTTGCTTTCAACGGACAACTGCTTTAAAACTTTATTTGCCCAAAAAATTGCTTGGTTATCTCTGTCATCTAAATGGGGTGAGGAGTTGAACAGTCGAGCAAGGCGTCGTTGTGCAGTAGGGTGGTTTCTATTCGCCAACGGCCGAAAATATGTAACTGCAATTTCGTGCATTTGTTTCTCAGTTAAGTGTTCAGAGTCCTTTATATATTGATGTAGGTCAGTAATACTACCGGCATAGATTCTCCCAAGTAACATTTTAGCTTTTATAACATTTTGCATTTCAAGCTCTTTCAAAAGCTTTATTACAATTTCTTCATTCTCAAAAATCATGGGGTGCTGGCCGGAACCTTTTAGGCTAGCATAAATGAACTTTGCTTCGTTATCTCCTTGTGACATACCTTTTTCTAATAAGGTTTTAGCTAATTTTAATAATCTTACCGATTCAGACTTTTGACTACTCTCTTTTGCAAGAAGGAATGCAGCATTTGCGTCACTTTGAGATTGCTCTTGCAATTGCGTTATATATTTATCTTTGAAAAATTTAGCCAACTCTAGGTTAGGCTTAATATCCCGAGTGTAAGGATTAGTTAGCCCCCTTTCATATACAAATGCAAGCTTTCTACTTGCATTGTAGTGGCCAATAGTTGACGCACTTGTCCAGTAACGAATCGCTCTACCTAAATCAGGCTGAACGAAAGTACCTTTCTCATAGATGTAGCCAAGCTTCATCATTGCTTCACTATCTCCCACTTCAGCCCATCGTTTTAACACTTTTAACTGGTGTTGCATTGATAGGTTTTCTGATTTTTCTAACTCTTGTCGAGCACTTTTAGGAGCAGCGTCTGTTGTGACACTGGGAGTTTGGAAATCACAGCCATATAAAAGAAGTAAGGAGGTTATTGCAACAGCGTAAAGTATTTTGTTCCATATCATATTTTTCTCCTCCTTAGAAAATAAGATCCATCCCCCTGTTAAAGAGTTGTTTTCTGCTCTTTCACTCAAAGGGTTATTCGTTTAGCGATTTCTGGTTAGGTTTAATTTGCGAACAACCAACCATAAGCCCACACAATGAAAACACGAGAAATAGCACTTAATATTTTTCTAAGTTTTGAAGCCAATGGTTTAATTATAGGATTATAAGAAATCTGAAGCATTAACGCTAATTTCCTAGCTACTTTTCGCAGCTTGAGCAAGATCGCATAAATAAAAGTTGAGAGTCTATATGTAACAATAGCAGCAACGAAATCCAGACAGAGCAAACCACATAGCACTTTCTGTAGACTGTGCATGAAACCAAATTGAGGCAATACTGCAAAGAATGCCAATTAATAACAATGCAAACTCAAATTTATATTGCGAAAATTTCATCACACTTCCTCGTAGACAGAATAACTTTATCAAAGGCTAAATTAAAGAGCTCCCTAGCAAGGGTCTCATCTGAAAGCTCACCTGAACCCTATAGAGTTGAGTGTTCATGTGGGTTAACAAACATCTTCATGCTGATAAACCTTTAATAATCGAGACGACATTAGGGCAAAGCGTAGTGGGAAGTGCCAGTTGGCCTGTGCGAATATTAAAGCTGACATAGGATTGTTCAGTGACGTTGATTTGTGTACGCTGGGTTGCTGCTCAACACGCATGAATAGAGGTGGCGCTTCTGTTGATTGCGCCAGCTGCATGCTTTTATATTTATAAAACGAGCTGATAGAGACTTGATGATGTTTGCAAAATGCTTCATTTTTTCCGGTAAACGATGGGCGAAGCGCGAGGATTTCTTGTTAGCGTCTAGGGATGGGTGAATTCATAACCGTTGCTATTTGAATATTTTTCCAACGAACAGAGCTGTTTTAACATGTCCTTAGGATCCTTAACATTCGTATTTTTTCACGAGCTAGGTCACTTATTACAGCGTAACACTTGTTTAAGAGAGCGGTTCGGAAATAACATTGCTTCCACCATTAACGAATACAATATAGACAGAGAAAATAAACTGGTGGGTAAACAGGCGGCAATTTCACATATAACCGAATTGTATGCAGACTCTTATGGCATAGATAGTTGTTTGAGTGAAATAATACGCCATTTTAAAGATGATAAAAAGGAACTGAAAGTCGCTTTATATCAGTTAGTATGTGGTCTATCCTAAGCCTTTTATATTTCAGTGTCGGAAAAAGTCACCAAGTTACACATGAACCAGTTAGCAGCCATCCTAGTGCATTAATCCGTTTAGAGTTTGCACTACCAAAAATTTACGAGTTAATGGATTTACTCGATAAAGCCGTAAAGGACGAAATAACACCGAACGAGTCCACGAATAATGAGCTTACAAAATGGATAGAAGCTTACGAGGCAGATAGAAAGACACTTATTAAGTCTTCAAACCGCACTTTCCGGGATCTAATACTCCTAGGATACGGCATCTTTGTAGTAACTTATTTAGTAGCTTCTGGATTATTTTATCGCTAAAGTTATTATACTTGTAATTCAACACTGACAGGCTAGTATCAGCAGCTCAAGTTGATCCTTTTAGAACCCATAGCTGCTATTAAAATTACAATAAGCAAACGGCAGCTCGTGGTATTTTTGAGAAGTAAGCGGCTAAACTTTACATAGCAGCGCTTTATAACGAGCAAAGATGTGTAGCATGTAAATTAACTAATAAACAATAGGTTATGGAGAGTTTGATTGATTAAATACTTATGTATATTACTAGGAATTATTTTTCTTGTAGGGTGTAAAAGCACTGGTGTAATCCCACTAGGGCAAAATAGTTATTACGTTGGGAAAAAAGACGGTTCGCCTGGTCTTGGAGTTTCCCTTGAAAATAAAGCTGCTGTTTACAAAGAGGCTAGTCAGTTTTGCGCAGAACAAAATTTAGAAATAAAAGTTTTAAAAGAGACTGTCACCCCTGCTGCGCCAGCTAAGCTTGGTTCCACAGAACTAGAGTTTTCATGTATTCCGTTAGGCACTCTTGCAACACCAATAGAGCAAAAACCTGACCAGATCATTGAAAAGCGAGAAAGATAATACAAAGTACTATATAAGAATTAAAATGGACTTTTAAAGCTTGGCTTTCAACTTCTCTTCACTGATTTTAGCTGAAGCGCCTGATGTCGCTTTTTTTGTGCCATTAAACTTGCTTTAGTTGAAATCTTCGTTGTAACCATTCACATTGTTTTTACCTTATATGTAAAAAGAGCCCACTATGAAAAAAACAGTCTTATTATCGGTTTTAATCAGCAGTTGTTTAACCTTCAGTACGCATGTATTAAGCGAGTCAGCCCCATTTGCTATTGCGATTCATGGTGGAGCAGGCACAATTGAAAAAGCAAAGTTTACAAAAGAGCAAGAAAAAGCCTATCGCGCTAAACTAGCTGAAGCCGTAGAGGCCGGTTACGACGTGCTTAAAAAAGGCGGTGAAAGCTTAGATGCAATTACCACAGCGATTCAAGTATTAGAGCAGTCACCGTATTTTAATGCTGGGCGAGGAGCAGTCTACACCTATGATGGCAGCCATGAACTTGATGCCTCAATAATGGATGGACGAAATCGACAAGCAGGTGCCGTTGCTGGCATAAAACACGTAGAAAGCCCAATCCAATTAGCGCGTTTAGTAATGGATAATTCAGTACACGTCATGCTCAGCGGCCAAGGTGCTGAAGAGTTTGCTAAAGAGCAGGGTGTTGAGCTTATAGAAAACAATATATTTGATACTAAGCATCGCTATGAAGCGCTTTTAAAAGCAAAGCAAAAACTAGAAAAAGCACACGCCACACCTAAAGACTACCAAGCTGCGCACCAAGCACTGCCAACAAATTATAAAATGGGCACCGTAGGGGCTGTGGCCCTTGATAAAAACGGCAATTTAGCTGCAGGTACATCTACAGGAGGGATGACCGCAAAACGCTTTGGCCGCATTGGCGATTCTCCTGTGATTGGGGCAGGTACCTTTGCAGAAAATGACTCGTGTGCGGTATCGGCTACTGGCCACGGGGAGTATTTCATTCGCTACAGTGTAGCCAGCGATATTTGCGCACGTGTTAAATACCAAAATAAAACCATTGAACAAGCAGGGGATGAGGTTATTAACCATGTCCTGGCTCCAATAGGTGGCACTGGAGGTGTTATTATTGTGGATGCTAAAGGCCATATTAGTATGCCATTTAATACCTCGGGCATGTACCGAGCGAGCAAATCGAACACGCAAGCAACCTTTGTAGGGATTTTTAAAGATGACTAGCGTGAGATACTTGCTTTTAACAGAGGTGTAGGATTAACGCTGCGCGTTTATTTTGATACTATTAGCCCTCATTTATTAAATTTTTATAAGGTGTGCGGGTGGTAAACCTAGGTCAGTTGTTTGGCGAGCTTAAAACGTGCTTAAAAAAAGATCAGTTTATATTTAAAAAACGCTTACATGGCGTAAAAAAAATACACGATGAGTCTAAGCAGACCAATGCCCTCGAAAAAATAGCGGCTGATATTACCCGCAGCCAGCAACTACGTGAAAAACGTTTAGCTGAGCTGCCCGCTGTAACGTACCCTGAGCAATTACCGGTAAGTCAAAAAAAGGACGTTATTAAAGACGCCATTGAAAATAATCAAGTGGTGATTATTGCTGGCGAAACAGGCTCGGGTAAAACCACACAAATACCTAAAATGTGTTTGGAGCTTGGTCGTGGCGTTGATGGCTTTATAGGCCATACTCAGCCAAGGCGATTAGCTGCGCGCAGTGTAGCTAATCGCATTGCTGAGGAAATGAAATGCGAACTTGGCCAGCAAATCGGTTTTAAAATACGCTTTAGTGACCAAGTTTCTAATAATACTTATGTAAAACTGATGACCGACGGTATTTTGCTTGCTGAAATACAACAAGATCGGTTTTTAAACCAGTACGACACCATCATTATTGATGAGGCGCACGAGCGTAGCTTAAATATTGACTTTATTTTAGGGTATTTAAAAAACTTACTACCAAAGCGCCCCGATCTCAAAGTTATTATTACCTCTGCAACCATTGACCCTGAGCGTTTTTCACGCCACTTTAATGATGCGCCCATTATTGAAGTATCGGGACGTACATTCCCCGTAGAAGTTCGCTACAACCCTATAAGTGATATAAATAAAGACGCAATGGAAGCTGAAGGCGACCAACTAAAAGGTATTTTTGATGCGGTTGATGAGCTGTGCGCTGAAGGGCCAGGGGATATTCTCATATTTTTAAATGGCGAGCGAGAAATACGCGATACCGCAGAGGCGCTTTCTAAACGTAATTTAAAACACACCGACGTATTACCACTTTATTCACGCTTATCTAACGCAGAGCAAAACCGTATATTTGCCCCGCATTCGCGCCGCCATATTATTTTATCAACCAACGTGGCCGAAACTTCATTAACGGTGCCCGGTATACGTTATGTAATAGATCCAGGAACAGCGCGTATTAGCCGTTACAGCTATCGAACTAAGGTTCAGCGTTTACCTATAGAGCCTATTTCTCAAGCAAGTGCTAACCAGCGTATGGGACGTTGTGGCCGTGTTGAAGCGGGTATTTGTATTCGCTTGTACTCAGAAGATGACTTTATATCTCGCCCTGAGTTTACAGACCCAGAAATACTGCGCACTAACTTGGCCTCTGTTATTTTGCAAATGTTGGCATTAGGGCTTGGCGATATGAGCGAGTTTCCGTTTGTACAAGCGCCAGATAGCCGTAATATTAATGACGGTTTAACTTTGCTTGAAGAGCTTCAGGCGATTAAGCCAAGTAAGCGGCGCCATCAAACTAGTTTAACGCAATCTGGGCGCGAGCTTAGCCGCTTACCGGTTGACCCGCGTTTAGCTAAAATGGTGCTCACGGCAAATAAGCTCGGTTCACTCCGAGAAGTTATTATTATTGTGGCTGCGCTGTCGATTCAAGACCCACGTGAGCGCCCGCAAGAAAAACGCGCCGCAGCGAACGAAAAACACAGCCGCTTTGATGATCCTGACTCGGATTTTATTGCTTTTTTAAACCTGTGGAATTATCTAGAAGAGCAGCAAAGTGAGCTGACAAATAGCCAGTTTAGAAAGTTGTGTCAAAAAGACTTTTTAGCTTATATGCGTATTCGTGAGTGGCAAGACATTGTTTATCAAATAAGCACTGTGTGCAGCGAAATGAAAATTAAAGCCACCACGCAAGTGGCTGACTCTGAGCAAATTCACAAAGCGTTACTGAGCGGCATGTTAAGCCACATAGGGTTTAAAGACGAAAAGCAAATATATAAAGGTGCACGTAATAGCCAGTTTCATATTTTTCCAGGCTCTGGGTTATTTAAAAAGAGCCCTAAATGGCTTATGTCGGCAGAGCTGGTAGAAACCAGTAAATTATACGCACGTATTAATGCCAAAATAGATATTAATTGGGTTGAGCCCCTTGCACAGCATTTAGTAAAACGAAGCTATTCTGAGCCGCACTGGGAGAAAAAACCAGGCGCTGTAATCGCGTTTGAGCAACAAACCTTGTATGGCTTGTTGGTAGTGAACAAACGCCGCTGTGTGTATAGCAATATAGACCCTAAAGTTAGCCGCGAGCTGTTTGTGCGCACCGCGCTTGTAGAGCAAGAGCTTGGCTTAAATGAGCAGTTTTTAGCACATAACCGCGAGCTAATAGAAGATATACAGGTACTTGAGCATAAGTCGCGACGCCGCGATATTTTGGTTGATGAGCAGACGTTATTTGAGTTTTACGATAAAAAAATACCTAAAGAGATCAACAACCGCGCAGCTTTTTTAAAGTGGTATAAGGCTCAAAAGCAAAAAGACAAACGCTACCTATATATGACCCGTGAAGAGCTTATGCAACACGGCGCAAGTAATATTACTGAGTTTGATTACCCTGATACTTGGCAGCAAGATAATATTATTTTGCCGCTAAGCTATCATTTTGACCCAGGTCAAGCTGTAGATGGTGTAGCTGTACAAATACCCGTGGCACTTTTAAATCAAGTGCAAGAAACTGGGTTTGATTGGCATATACCCGCTTTTAGGCATGAGCTAATAAGTGGTTTAATTAAATCCTTACCTAAGTCGTTGCGCCGAAACTTTGTACCGGCTCCCAATTACGCTGATGCTGTGCTGGCTGCCATTGAGCCTATGCAAGGCAGCTTACTTGATGCACTTACGACACGCTTACTAAGAATGACGGGCGTAAAAGTGGATATAGAAGCTTGGGATTTAAACGCACTAGCGCCTCATTTAAGGTTGCAGTTTGAGGTGCGTGATGAGCACGATAAATTGCTTGCACGGGGGCTAGATTTAGCAAAACTAAAAGCGCAGCTGCAAGGTAAAGTAACCGATACGCTATCAAAGGTGGCCGATAAAGGCATTGAAAAAGCCGATTTAACACTGTGGGACTTTGGTAATTTGCCTGTCTCGTATGTTAAAAAGCAAGGTCAATACGAAATAAAAGCTTACCCAGCGCTAGTAGATAAAAAATCTACAGCGGCAATTGAGTTATTTGACAGTGAAGAAAAAGCCCAACAAGCACATCAGCAAGGTTTACGGCGTTTAGTATTACTAAACGTGCCGTCGCCAATAAAGTATTTGCAGCAAAACTTACCAAATAAGGCAAAGTTAGGCTTGTACTTTAACCCGTTTGGTAAAATTGCAGATTTAATTGACGATTGTATTGCCGCTGGCGTAGACAGCTTATTAATAAAGCATGGCGATATTCGTGATGAAGCTGCCTTTGATACGGTTAAAGAGCAAATAAGAGGCGAACTAGGCGATGCTGTGGTCGAAATAGCCACACAGGTTGAACAAGTGTTGAGTATTGCCCATACGCTTCACAAAAAAATGAAAGGGCGTGTTGATTTAACTATGATAACAGCCCATGGCGATATAAAATCGCAACTTGAGTCACTTATTTTCAAAGGATTTGTGAGCGCTCACGGTGCGAATAAAATGCCAGATTTAATTCGCTATCTTAAAGCGATACAAAAGCGTTTAGAAAAACTGCCGGTTGACCCAAACCGCGACAGACTGTGTGTATTAGAGCTTGAAAAAGTAGCGCAAGAGTACAAAAAGCTCGTAAATAAAATTCCAAAAGGCTTACCTATTCCGCCGCAGGTAAATGCTATTTTTTGGATGCAGCAGGAGCTTAGGGTGTCACTGTTTGCGCAAACACTGGGTACTCCCTATCCTATTTCTGCAAAGCGCGTGATGAATGCGATAAAAGAGATAGAATAAAACTTGCATTTTCTATTAAGCTTAGTACCTTAATAGGAGGATTTATTTTGGTTGAGAAGGAAGCGACATACCTATGTCCTCATCGGTTGAACATAAGATTAAGCGATTGTTAGTTGTAGATGACGAGTATTTTAATTACGAAATGCTTAAATCTGCCCTAACTTCAAAATTTGATGTTAGTTATGCTGACTCGGGGAAAAGCTGTTTGGCGTCTGCCATTGCTAACCCGCCGGATATTATTTTGCTTGATGTATGTATGCCTGGCCTAGATGGGTACGACACATGTCGGATGCTTAAGCATACGCCTGAAACTAAAAATATACCTGTTGTTATGGTGTCGGGTCTAGAGTCGCCCTCGGAAAAACAAGCGGGTTTTGATGCAGGGTGTGATGCCTATGTAGTAAAACCGTTTTCTATGGTGACTTTATTTGAGCAAATAAACACAGTTGTTTAAAGGTGATGCATGTTTACTGAAGATAAGCGCAATTTTAGACGTATGCAGGTAAATACACCTGCTCAACTAACTACAATAGAACCTGTTGCTGGGATTAATTACAGCGCTGAATGTGTTGATTTAAGCGCCACGGGTTTGTCAGTTCATTTAGATGATTTACTCGAGCTCGATACCTTGCTACAGGTTAATATTGAGTCGACTCACCCAAGTATTGCCTCGTTAAACGCAACGGCTAAAGTTATTCGTGCTAGCAAAGAGGACGATGGCACTATTACCGCAGGATTAGAAATAGTCCAATTTAACTAAATTCTAGGCGATTATTTTTACTATTACGGATATGAAATTTCGTTTGAGTTTATTACCTACGTCCTTGTAGGTAATAACAAAAAATTTTAGTAAACCTTACAAATCAAGCCTTTCAAGTAAAAGCCTTCAGGGTAGCTGCCAGCAATAGGGTGGTCGGCCGCTTGATTTAAGCGCTCCATAATTAATAATTCTTTACCCGCATCCAACGCTGCATCGGCCACAACTTTTTGAAATAAGTTTTGATCCATTAACCCTGAGCAAGAGAAAGTAAGTAACGTGCCGCCTGGCTTTAATATTTGCATAGCAATCATGTTTATATCTTTATAGCCACGGCACGCACCAGTTAACTGTGCTTTGTTGTCTGCAAATTTTGGTGGGTCCATCACAATAGTATCAAATTGTTTGCCTTCATCTCGGTATTGGCGTAGTAATTTAAATACATCTTGCTTAACAAAGTCGACTTTATTTAAATCTAAGTTATTGTGCTCTACGTTACGCTTAGCGGTATCAAGCGCAGGTTGCGATACATCAACATTAGTAACGTGTGTACAGCCACCACGTAATGCGTAAAGTGAAAAAGTACCTGTGTAACTAAAGCAATTTAATACAGTTTTATCTTTAGAGAAACGCTCAAGTGCTGCACGGCTATCACGCTGATCTAGGTAAAAGCCTGTCTTATGCCCTTCGAGAATATCGACTTCAAGCTTCAGGCCATTCTCTTCGATAATTACAGGTGCTGATGGTTCATTACCCCACAGCACGCCTTTGATAGGCTCTAAACCCTCTTTGGTGCGCACATCTACATCTGAGCGCTCATAAATATTCGCACCAGGAAAAATTGCCATTAACGCGCCTACAATTTCACCTTTATGACGCTCAGCACCGGCACTTAATAATTGGCAAACAAGTGTATTATCAAATTTATCGATAGTAATACCGGGTAGGTAGTCAGACTCTGCAGCACATAGCCTAAAACCAGTTAAACCGCCTTCGGCTATCGCGTGCTCGCGCGCATGTAAAGCGCGGCGTAAACGACGCTCAAAAAAATGTTGGTCTATTACTTCGTTTTGATCAAAGCTCCATACACGCGCTCTTATTTGCGAGTGCGGGCTATAAGCTGCGGTGGCTAAAAATTTACCTTCGCTGTCATGAATGGTGACCGTATCACCTAGGCCTGGTTTACCTTTAATTTTTTTGATGGCTTTTGAAAATAACCAAGGGTGTTTTCTTTTTAATGATTTTTCGCGACCAGCTTGTAGGTAAACGGCAGATGACATAAGGCTTCTCAGTAGTAATAAATAAGCGCTGTATTTTAGTCAAGCATAGGACAACATACAATGAATGTTTTGCAAGGAAGGTGTAAAGCACGTTAAAGTACGGATAATTCTCATATAAATTAGTTTTTGGAACATAACTGTGGCCCACTCTGTTTTAACCCCTGAGTTACAACAACTAGATTCTCAATGTCGCTCATTTATTACCTCGTTAATACATGCTGATGTAGCTCACGATATAACGCATATTGAGCGCGTAGTACGTGTTGCTATTCAATTGTGTCACGCCGAGCAAGCCAATATGAATATTGTTTTGCCTGCGGCATGGATGCACGATTGTGTTGCGGTGCCTAAAAACCATCCTGACAGAGCAAAAGCATCTACCATGGCGGCAGATAAAGCCATAGCGTTTTTAAAATCAATTAATTATGACGCATGTTTGTTTGATGATATTCATCATGCTATTGCCGCCCATAGCTTTAGCGCCAATATAGCGGTAAAAACAGTCGAAGCTCAAATCGTGCAAGATGCCGATAGAATGGACGCACTCGGTGCAATAGGTGTTAGCCGCTGTATGAAAGTAGGGGGGGCAATTAACCGTTTATTGTATAACCCTGATGACCCCTTTTGTGTTAACCGTGAAGCGGATGACACGATTTATACCCTTGATCATTTTTTTATTAAATTACTACATATTGCTAAAAGCATGAATACGCCCTCAGCCAAAGCCGAGGCACAGCGACGCACAGAGTATATGTATGCGTTTTTAGAGCAGTTAAAATCAGAAATTGGCCAATAGTATGAGCGCTCCATTATTATCGGGCATTGATCATTGCCATCTAAATGTAGAAAACATCCAAGACGCGCTAAAGTGGTACAAGCAGGTGCTAGGCTTTAGCGTAGTAGAGGAGCTGGCCTTTTGGAATGAAAATGGCAAAGGGCCGCTTACGCTTGAAGATACTGCAAAAACAATTCGACTGGCTTTGTTTGAAGGGGAAGAGCGAAGCAAAGGTATTGCGTTTTCAGTCTCAGGTGCACAGTTTATTTGTTGGGTTGAGTACTTAAATGGCTTAAATATAAAAACAGTGATGGCCGATCACGGTGTAACGTTTTCGCTTTACTTTAAAGATAACAGTGGGAATAGCCACGAAATAACCTCTCATGACTACCCACATATAAAAGCGGTATATGGCGACGTAAAACAAGGTTCGCGCAAGCGAAATACTTAGTGTTGCTCTTGATATGTATTTTTAATTGCGATTATAGCATCGAGATTATTTACAAATAAATTGATAAGGTGGGGGTCAAAGTGTTTGCCCGCTTGGGTTTGCATATGCTCAAGCGCCTCTTCTACACTCCAAGCCTCTTTATATGGGCGTTTTGAGGTGAGGGCATCAAATACATCTGCAATAGCGACAATACGCCCTTCAACTGATATTTGTTCGCCTTTTAAACCATTAGGGTAGCCACTGCCATCCCACTTTTCGTGATGTTCTAGAGCCAGTTTATGGGCAAGTTGCAATAGCGCTGATGAAGAATTTGCTAAAATTTGTGCACCAATAACGGCATGCTGTTTCATGTGGTCAAATTCTTCAGGGGTTAATCGTCCAGGCTTTAATAAAATAGCATCCGGAATGCCTATTTTACCTACATCGTGCATGGGAGCGGCTTGGCGAAGTAATTCTGCCTGATGTTCATCCATACCAAATTCTAATGCTAATAACTTACTGTATTGGCTCATTCTGGCAATATGCTCGCCCGTGTCTGTGTCTTTGTACTCTGCAGCGCGACCGAGGCGATTTACTAAATCAACATGAGCTTGTTTTAATTGCTCGGCTTGTACTAGCGATAAATGCGTTTTAACGCGGGCGCGCACAATTGCAGGGCTAATAGGCTTCGTAATGTAATCAACAGCGCCAAGTTCAAACCCCTTAAATTCATCGCTTTCATCACCTAGGGCTGTAACAAAAATAACTGGAATATGCGAAAGCTTAGGCGTGCTTTTGAGTATTTCGCACACCTCAAAGCCATTCATATCGGGCATCATGATATCGAGTAAAATAAGTTTAGGCTGCTCTTTTTCAAGCAGTGCAAGTGCTGCAGCGCCCGATTTAGCAAACGACATACGGTATTGACTACCTAGTACTTCTCGCATAACTTTTAAGTTAGCAGGTTCATCGTCAACGATTAATATACGTGGTTTGTCGTTGCTAAAATCCATTCAATATTCTCATTCTTGGGTAAATTCTTTAATTAGACCGTCTAGCACGTGTTGCGCTTGATCAAAGTCAAATTCATCAAATGCGTTTACAACCTCATTTATTTGAGTTTGTAAGTGTGCAGGGGCGTTATTTTCAAGCTGCGCAAGCAAATCATCGTTGAGCTCGGCGCTTTGTGCTTCATGGTGCAGTGTTTCACACAGTGACTTTAATTCAGCCGCGCTTAGCGTGTTTTCTTGCTCATTATTTTCACTTTCAGCAGGCGTGATTTGTGCGCACTCATCGCCTGATATTAATTGGGTGATTGTATCTAACTCGTTTTTTATTTGTTTTATAAGCGCTGAAGATTGCTCAGCAGTTTGCTCATGCTCTAAATTGGCTAATAAAGTCATTAATGTTGTTAGGCCTAAATTACCAGCAACTCCTTTAAGGGTGTGTATTAGGCTATTGGCGTCTTTAATCTCAGATAACTTACTGTTAAATAAAATATCAAATCGTTTATTGCTGTCATTGATAAATTTGGCAATTTCGGTTAATTGTTTGCATTTATTGCCCCAAAGCATCACCCCTTTTTCAAAGTCGATATGTTTAGACTCTGGGTCTGATTGGCTAATAACCATATCTTTAGCAATACCTAAGCCAAGCACCTGGGCAATTTCTTGGTTAAGCTGATTTATATCTATAGGCTTATTAGCAAAGCCGTTCATACCAGCACGTTTAGCTGTAAGTTTATCTTGCTGAAGCACACTGGCTGTTAGGGCAATAATAGGGGTGAATTTCAACTGTCTTTGTTTTTCGATAGCTCGAATTTTCGTGGTTGCTTCTATACCGTCGCACTCTGGCATATGAATATCCATTAGAATTACATCAAAATCTTGTTCTTCAAATATTTCAATCGCTTCTAAGCCGTTATTTGCTTTGCTTACTAAATGCTGATCTCTAGAGAGTAATAAAGAGAGTAACTCGGTGTTTTGCTCGATATCATCCACCACGAGCACTCTTAGTGAGGGTAGCTGGGTGTGTAGGCCATCGAAATGATCTATTTTTTCTGCATCGCCTTGACTAAGAGGTAATGAGAAATAAAAGCAGGTACCTTTATTTTCTTCACTGACTAGGTTTATGGTGCCGCCCATCAACTCTACTAATTGTTTACTAATGGTTGTGCCAAGCCCTGTACCACCAAAGCGACGAGTTGTGGTGCCATCGGCCTGAACAAACGGCTGAAATATAGCTTTAACGCGGTCTTTAGCAATACCTATACCGGTATCTTGCACTTCAAAAAAGAGCTGCTCAGTTTGCGTAGTACTTACAGTTAGCTCAACCGAACCTTGCTCGGTAAATTTAATGGCGTTACCGATTAAGTTGGTTAAAATTTGCCTTAACCTATCTGGGTCGCCATAGTAGGTGCTGGCCACAGAGTCTTTAATGTTTAACTTTAAGCGTAGGTTTTTCTTTTTTGCTTCAAGCCAAAATGTCGAAATAATGCTATCGAGTACCTGTTTCAAACTAAAGTGTACTGGTTCAATCGTTAACTTTCCGCGCTCAAGCTTTGCGGTATCAAGCACTTCATTAAGGAGTCTCAATAATGAACGCGCCGCATTATTGACTGTAACCAAATGTTTTTGCTGTTCTTGGTTTAGCGGTGTGTCCATGAGTAGGTCGCTAAAACCGATAATAGAATTCATTGGCGTGCGAATTTCGTGGCTCATATTAGCCATAAACGATTGCTTAGCGTGCGCAGCTTCTTCAGCTTGCAATTTAGCTTGTTCTAGTTTGTCTTCGTATTCTTTTTGCTCTGTAATATCAACGAGCACCCCATCTATCCACTGCGGGTTATTCTCTTTATCAAGGGTTACACTGCCTTTATCGAGTACCCAGGCGACTTTACCGTTGCGGTGGCGTATACGGTATTCTACCGAGTATTTTAAGCTTGAGGTCATGGCTTGTGCTACGGCTTCGTTAACCGTTTGTTGATCTGTTTTTAAAATGAGATCATTAAATTCAATGCAGCTTTCTGTGAACTCTTCTGGCGTGTAGCCAGTGAGCTCTGTTATGGTCGGGCTGATAAATAACATGCTCCAGTTTTCATCGTATTTACAACGAAAAGCAGCGCCAGGCATATTATCCATCAAAGAGCGGTACTTTTGCTCTTTTTCAATAAGGCTTTGTTGCAAGGCGCGTTGTTCGGTTAAATCTGTAATAAAACCAACATATAATGGCATCTGGTCGGGCTGGTTAACTTCTCCTATGCCTAAGCGTATTGGGAAGAGGTGGCCATCTTTGTGCTTAGCAGAGACATCTCTATTTATACCAATTACCTTACCAAGATCTACATTTTTGGCGTTAGACAAATAGCCATCGTGGTGGTGAGCGATTTCATCGGCCATCAGCATTTTTACATTTTGCCCCTGAACGTCACTTTCTCGCCAACCAAAAATTTTGCTGGCAGCTTCGTTAAAGCTCAATATAATGCCGGTGTGATCTATAGTTACAATGCCATCAATAGCAGTGCCTAAAATAGCATTTAAGCGCGATTCATCCGCCGATTTTTCCTCAAGCAATAAGCGGTATCTAACCATGCCATTTATAACTGCAATAACACAAGTTATAGCAACCGTTGCGGTAGCTACGGCAATAGCTACAAAAGCAAGCTCAGTGGTTGACTCTGTGTAATCAGGTAAAAGCGGTGTGGTTGCAACAAAGCGGGTAGCGGCCATACCCATGTAGTGCATGCCTGCCACTGCTGAGCCTAAAATAATAGCGGTAATAGCACGCGCTTGTATCTGTGATAAATTAGGTAACAAACGCGTTAAATAATAACGTGTAAAAAGTGCTGTAAACGATAAACCAACAGCGACCACAATTGATAAAGCAAACATAGCGGGGTCGTAACGTAATAACGGAGCCAGCTCCATTGCGGCCATGCCGCTGTAGTGCATTGTACCAATACCTGCGCCAAGTAAAATAGAGCAAATAATAAGGTGTTTGAACGAGCCTTGCGATTTTACTAAAATCGAAAAGGCATATTGACATGCAATAAACGCTGGTAAAAAAGATAAAAGGGTTATCAGCGGATCATAACTTATGTCTGTACATAGCGAAAAAGCCAGCATACCTATAAAGTGCATGCTCCATATGCCGGCCGATAAAACTGTGGCACCGGTTACATTAGCTAAGCGTTTATAGCTTTCGAACTGTGTTTGCTTAGCTACATCAACTAACCATACGGTAAAAAAGGCAGCAAAAATAGCGGTAATGACCGACAAACTAACCAGTATAGGGTTATATGCACCATTGATAATAAGGCTCGGGTCTTGATCGGTTATAAAAAATGCAGAGAGCATAACGACTCAAATTAGTATCTTTATTAAACTAGTTTAATAGATTTATTATATAAATAAACTGTTAATCTAATAATTTATACTATAAATCTGTGAAGTTACTTTTTCTTGTAAGAATATTAACATACGCAGTGCACTTCATTAATAAAACGTTATTTTGAGTTAGTAAAAAATACTGAACCTATTTATTTCTCGTTAAATAACTACATTGAATAGATAAGGCTATATAATAGGCTTTTATTTATATTTAGAGCATACACCTTGTTTGAGTATCAGTTAAAGCGAAGTACAAGGCGTAAAACAGTGGCAATAAAAGTTAGCCAACAATTAGTTACTGTTTATGCACCTACACATGTGCCAAAACTACAAATAGAACAATGGCTGTTTAGTAAAAAAGAGTGGGTAACTGCGCAATTACATAAACAACTTAATGCTATTGATGTTCAGCAATACCCATTTAAAAGTCAGAAAGTTAAGGTGTTTGCTAAACCATATACGATTACTTTTGCTAAAGGGACACGTTCGTATGTTCAACAGTCCGACAGCGAGTTTATTATTTACACTTCTAAACGAGTAAAAAAACAGCTCGAAAAACGTAAGCAGCTACTTTGCCTTGCTCTTGAAGATATGCTAACAAACTACATTGAAATGCGTTTAGCTTATTATTGCCGACAGATGTCAGAAGCATTACCGACTAAATTGACGATTGGCAGTTATAAACGTAAGTGGGGAAGTTGTAATTCTCGACGAGAGCTTACCTTTAGCCTTAACCTTGTTGGTGCACCTCATCATATAATTGATTATGTTATTGTGCACGAATTGGCTCATTTAAAGCATTTAAACCACAGCAGCGCTTTTTGGAAGCGTGTCGCTAAATTTTATCCCGATTATAAATCGGCATCCGCATGGCTTAAAAAGCACGGAGCAACATTGCAGTGGGTATTTGATAAATAGTCTAAAAGTGATAATTTAAATTGAAGTAAAACAAGATATAGAAAGAAGTTTTAGAAAAGAAGTGGTGGAGGGAGCTGGATTCGAACCAGCGAAGGCTGAGCCGTCAGATTTACAGTCTGATCCCTTTGGCCGCTCGGGAACCCCTCCACACTATTTTGTTGCATTTGGCCCCACTTAACTTAGCGGTAAGAAAAGTGGTGGAGGGAGCTGGATTCGAACCAGCGAAGGCTGAGCCGTCAGATTTACAGTCTGATCCCTTTGGCCGCTCGGGAACCCCTCCAATGCAACGGCGCTGATAATAGCAAACTGCGTATTTAAGTAAAGAAAAAAGCTAAAGAAATTTGAAATAAAGCCGATAAATATCTACCAGTTATCATAATCGGCTAAAGACTATGCAAATCGATGGTTTGTTAATCACAGAGAGTCAACTAAAGACCAGGCTAAATAAAAGTGTGCATGAAAATCGCAGAGGCGAATTTTCACTTTTATTAGCGATGTTATCGCACGATGCGCTGGATTTTAGCCAATTTCATTTGCCAAAAAGTGAATCGCACAGTGCTTATGTAGACGAAGAGCAATTAAGGGAGCGTTTTGGTGCTGGGCCTAAGCAATTACTCGCTCCAGAATCATTCGATATGAGTATAGGTCAAGAGCACGCGTCGGTAATTGTTCAACAAGGCGAGCAGGCTGGCATGCAAGCAATAAAGTTAAAGCACTGTTTAAACCCGGAGCCACTGGCCATTAGAGATGATAAATCGCATATTCCCTTGCCTGTAATTGATAATTGTGAACTATCAGTACGCAGACGCTTAAATGAAAAGTACACATCACTTGCAAACCCACAAATGGATGCCGCTGCATTTTATGACGATTTAACGAACGAGGCGATTCATAAGCCTTTGCTGGTAGCTAGCGCATAGCTTACCTTAAAGCCCCTACAATTTTCAGGTCTAATCTTTCTGTATAATAAGTAGCACTTATACAATAAAATTGAACAATTCCCTTTTTGTATAAAAAAAGCATCCACAATTTAAATGCAATTGCTATAATGGCTGCAAGTGGTATGACTTAAGTGCCATTATCATTAAATCAAGGTAATTAGGAACATAATGAAGAAAACATTCACGCTAAATCATGAGAAAATCAAATACCCTCGTATGGTTGATGCTGCAAAGCATGAAGTGAAAAAATATTTGAAAAGAGAGCGCAATAAAACGCTACCTGTTGAGGCTGATTACTGGGCATTTGACTGTAAGTTTGGCACAAGCGCTGATGAGGCTGAAGTTGTTCACGTCGCTGAAATTAACAACAAGATCAGCGAAATAGAAAAGCAAGAGCTTACTTCATTCTATGTTGAGATTTTAGCTAGACCTGCGCAGCGTGAATCGTTTGATTTAGATGATGACGAATAAATCAATAGCAATATTGTAGAAAATGGACCTAAATGGTCCATTTTTTGTTTTGCACGCCATTAGCCTTGCTGAAAAACCGAGTATATTAATTAAACCAGTTATTACTTGAATGTTTAAATTGTCTTATACACTGTGGCATTTTTTATATTTTTTACCGCTCCCGCATGGACATATGTCATTTCTTGCCACTTTTATGTCGGCAACCGGGTTAATAACCCCATCTAAATAACGCCACTGGTCATCTTCTTTTATAAAGTCTGATTTCTCATCCAACTCACAATATAAGTTTTGATAAAAATAATACGCGTTAAAGGCAACATAACCTCGCTCATCGCTTTGCTGGGTATCACGCACAACTAATTTTACAAAACGGCAGCTATTAGCAAAGTCAGCAATTTCATTCACAGGGTTTTGTGCTTGTTTTTCTTTAGCGTAAGTTTTAAATACATAAGATGCATTTTTTAATACATAAGCACTAAAGCGCGAACGCATTAGTTGCTCAGGTGTTTCTGGGGTTTTTATTTCAAGATGATAAGGCTGGCAACAGTCGCCATAATTAAGCTGACTGTTGCATAAGCAAGCGCTGGTACTCGTTACACTCATAAAATACTAATTAATATTAATTAAAAATGTATTTTAGCAAGCTTATTGAGTAAGGGGTATTGCCGCAGGGCTAGATTTTTTAGTAAAGCAAAATAGCTTAGCGCTTCTTTTATTTAAATTAAGTGATAAATTAACAAGCTGTTGCTCATTTACTATATCGGTCCACGTAATAATGGCTGCAAAGTTGCCATTATAAAGTGCAGAGTTAAGTACATACTCTAGATTTACTAAATGCTTTTGTCTTATTACCAGTAGTTTGCTGGTATCTATTGAGCAGCTATCAAGCAAAGCTTTACTTGGTACATGATCTGGCGCAATAAGTAAGGTCCACGCGTTAGAGCTATTGTATTGATGCAACACTTTTAGCATCTCAAACGTAGCAGAAATTTCGTCTTCTACTTTTATTAAGTTTACCGACTCACTTTCATCATTTTGTTGGTAGCTTTTAACGGTTCTTACGGTAATTGGCTGTAGCATAGGTCTCACTCACTGGGTTTATATACAGTACATGTATACAGTAGTTTATACAGTTGTTGTGTGCAAGCGTTTTTTTGCTATTTTTTATACAGTTAATGGTTTTAAAAAATTAAAATTTAAAATAACTCTTTAAAAACAGATGGTTATATTTTTAGAGTGTGAGTGAAAGCTAAGAACGTTTTTCAGTACTGTATAAAGTGTCGCAGCGCTATACAGTACTTTAGGGAGTGTATACAGTTGTTTTAATGTGTTACTGGGTAGTTAGGTATACAGTAGTTAGTCATTTTTTGGAATTAAGTGGGCAAACTGTATTTGATGGATTTGCTCATACAAACTAGCTGCATAGCACTGTGCGTCCTTAAGGCGTTTTGTATCAATGTACTTTCTTAAATCATCTAAGGCAGCGGTTGCAGGTTCATATCCTTGGCTGCTGGCTAAACTTAGCCACGCCGCGGCGTGAAATACACTCTTTGGCACGCCTTGGCCCTTAATAAAAAATAACCCTAAATAAAACTGTGCGCGGTGGTTGCCTGCCATTGCAGTAAGACGCATCCATTTGGCGGCCAGCGGTGCTTGGTTATGCTTTAAATAATAGAGTGCTTTATTGAGTGTTGTTTGTTCACTTATTTCACTTTTATTATCACCACCGTCGTGAGTAGGTTGTGTCACAAAATTTAAAATATTATTTAGTTGCTGCTCTAAGTCTTGCCCACTAGGTTGAGTTTTATTCATATACACTCTTTTTTTATAATTTCTACGTCAACAGTTTAGTATATCGCAAGGTAAAATGTCCTGTTTATACTTATTTTTATGATAAAATAACGACACTTTTTACTATCACAAGTCTATTATGCTCGAAGCTCTATTTAAACTCCGCGAAAATAACTCCAATGTGCGACGCGAAAGTATCGCAGGAATAACAACATTCATCACTATGGTTTACATTGTATTTGTAAATCCGGCCATGCTTGCAGAAGCTGGGATGGATCAAGGTGCTGCATTTGTTGCTACTTGTATAGCAGCGGCCATTGGCTGTTTTATAATGGGGATTTGGGCAAATTACCCTTTAGCACTTGCGCCAGGTATGGGGTTAAATGCCTTTTTTACCTATGGTGTTGTACTGGGCATGGGTTATAGCTGGCAAGCTGCATTAGGTGCGGTATTCATGTCGGGTTGTATATTTTTAATTTTAAGTTTGTTTAAAGTTAGAGAGTGGATAATCAATGCTATTCCTTTGGTTTTAAAGCAAGCAATTGCCACTGGTATTGGCGCGTTTTTAGCGTTAATTGCGCTAAAAAATGCAGGCATTATTGTTTCAAGCCCAGCTACATTAGTACAGCTTGGCGATATTACATCCGCAGGTCCTTTATTAGCTATCTTAAGCTTTTTTGTCATTGCTGCATTACTCTATCGCGATATTAAAAGCGGCGTACTGATTAGCATTTTGCTAGTAACAGGCATTGCGTTAAGCCTCGATTTAGTTCAGTACCATGGTGTAATTTCGATGCCACCGTCTATTTTACCTACGTTTATGCAACTTGATTTTGCAGCAGCCTTTGAACTTTCTATGCTGAGCGTAATTTTTGCGTTTTTGTTTGTTGATTTATTTGATACATCAGGCACCTTGGTCGCAGTGACGCAAAAAGCAGGCTTAGCGGATGAAAAAGGCAACATGCCGCGTTTAGGGCGAGCGTTGAGTGCTGATAGTACAGCGACTATTGCAGGCTCTATGTTAGGCACTTCTACAACCACCTCTTATATTGAATCTGTGGCCGGTGTATCGGTTGGAGGGCGTACTGGCTTAACTGCTGTTGTTGTGGGTATATGCTTTTTATTAATGATGTTTTTTGCGCCGCTTGCGCAAATGGTGCCGGCTTATGCAACAGCGGGCGCGATTTTATACGTGGCGGTATTAATGCTACAAAACCTCAAGTTTGTAAACTGGGATGACATGAGCGATGCAATTCCGGTAAGTGTAGTACTACTTATGACACCACTTACATTCTCTATTGCGCACGGTATTGCCCTTGGTTTTATATCGTATACTGCGGTTAAAATACTGTGTGGTAAACGTGATCAAGTTAGTATTAGTGTATGGATTTTAACAGCGTTATTTGTTATCAAGTTTGCATTTTTATCGTAATAGCTAATGCTCATTCTTATAGTTAAGTGATTTAATTTAAAAGTGGATAAACATTTATTATTAAGTTGCTATCACTCATTGCCACTGCATGGTTATACCTTACGTATCTTTGCAGTGGTAAATGAGCGTGTATGACGAACTGATTGCAAGGTACTGTCTCAAAATAAGGTTATTTGCCCGTAGGGAGTCATAGCTTAGCTGATACAAAAAAGCCCATACATTAGGTATGGGCTTTTTATTAGGTGTTTGAGCTTACCATTTCTTTTTTGGCGCAAATAATACGTCAAGATCATCTTGTTCGGCCTCTGTTTTTTTCTTCAATGCAGAAGCGTTAGATGCTTTTAATTCATTACTAATTTCTTCAAGGTAGCCCTCAACCTCGTGGCGCTTAGCATTTACATATTCATCCGAGTAGGCTACCGCACTTAGTGTGGCGTATGCTTTTTCAAAATACTGTCTCGCTGAGCCAACCATACCTGCAGAGCGAGCTGATATGCCGCGTTTAATTTGGCTTTCAATGTTTATTTTTAATTGAAGCTTTTCTAAACGTTTGTCCTCTGTTGCAAATACTTGGCTGTCTACACGGCCTTTACTATGCTCTGAGCGCATAATAGTACGAAGCTTTTTTATGCCCTGAATGAGAGATACTAATTGTTTATCATTACTAGGTAACGAAAACTTGTCGGTGTTATTAGCTTGAACAGTGCCATTTAATCTTTCTTTGGCCTCAGCTAATCTGTTTTTCAATGCTTTAGAATTAGGTGAGTGGGATACCATCGCATTGAGGGCTTCGTAGCATCTACGTTGTAATACCCGTATGTTATTTTCAGAAAGTGGAATATTGGCACTGTTCATAAGCGCCTCTTCAGTTTCTTCAATTATCGCTTTTTGTTTTGTTAATTCTTTACGACGCTCTATTTCTTGCTTTTCTTTGTGCTGCTGCACAGCGCTTACCCATAATGCAATTACTATCAGCGCGACGATAAGCACAATTATAATCGAAACGATCATGGCTTAATTCTCGGATTCATAATCTATTTTTTTATATTACATCAAATATATGCTTTGAGGGTAGCTTTGCGCTGATTAACTTAAAAATATGTTAAAAATGAGAAATAAGTAAAATGTATTATAAGTTGAACCTGAATAAACATCGCTACCTGTAGCGGGTTTATTATGCTAGCCTTAACGCTCAAATAATGAAAATATACGTACTCACTTTACCAAGATTGGGCTCAATTAAACTTGGATTTGTGCAGTACTGTCATCATATACGCTTAATAATAACGTTAAAAACTGCAACCATGAAATTACAACAACTTAGATACATCGTAGAAGTACAAAACCATAAGTTAAACGTTTCAGCCACTGCTGAGAGTTTATTTACCTCGCAACCTGGTATCTCTAAACAAGTTCGTATGCTTGAAGATGAGCTTGGTGTACAAATTTTTGGCCGCAGTGGTAAGCATTTAACGCATGTTACGGGTGCCGGCGAAGAGATAATTAATATTTCACGTGAAATTTTATCTAAGGTCGAAGGTATAAAAGCGGTGGCTAATGAGCACACGCTACCTGATCAGGGTAAACTCAATATAGCTACAACGCATACGCAAGCGCGTTATGCCTTACCAAGCGTTATTCAGGGCTTTATGAAAAAATACCCCGCTGTTTCACTGCATATGCACCAAGGAACACCTCAACAAATATCGGATGCAGCTGCGCGTGGTGACGCAGACTTTGCTATTGCAACTGAAGCACTCCATTTATACTCAGATTTAGTTATGTTGCCTTGTTATCACTGGAATCGCAGTATTGTGGTGGCAAAAGATCATCCTCTAGCCCAAAAAGCAGATAGTTTAACCGTTGCTGATATAGCGCAGTATCCACTTATTACCTATGTATTTGGTTTTACAGGTCGCTCAGAGCTCGATAAAGCATTTAATGCGCACGGCCTTGAGCCGCACATTGTATTTACAGCAACCGATGCCGATGTAATAAAAACGTATGTAAGGTTAGGGCTAGGTGTGGGCGTGGTAGCTTCTATGGCGGTGGATCAATTAAGTGATACTGATTTAGTGTGTATTGACGCCAGCCATTTATTTGAAGCAAGCACAACTAAAATTGGCTTTAGAAAGGGCAGCTTTTTACGTACTTATATGTATGACTTTATAGAGCGTTTTGCTCCGCATTTAACAAAAGAGCGGGTAGAGCGCGCAAGCTTATTGCGAAACCAAGAAGACGTTGATGCGTTATTTGCAGATATAGAGCTGCCGGTAAAATAGTCTCTTTTAACCTGACTCAAAAAATATAAAAAAACCGCGTACTTTGCACTACGCGGTTTTTGTTTTTATAGGCTTAACATTCAATAATGTTTACCGCCAATCCACCGCGTGCGGTTTCTTTGTATTTGGTTTTCATGTCGTTACCGGTATCGAGCATGGTTTTAATTACTTTATCAAGCGATACCTTTTGTTCGCCACTGCCACGTAATGCTAATCGAGAGGCGTTAATTGCTTTAATGGCGCCCATAGCATTTCGTTCAATACATGGTACCTGTACCAATCCGCCTACGGGATCGCAGGTGAGGCCTAGGTTATGCTCCATCCCTATTTCTGCGGCGTTTTCAACATGTACTACATTACCACCAACAATCTCGGTGAGTGCGCCGGCAGCCATTGAACAAGCCACACCCACTTCACCTTGGCAGCCTACTTCTGCACCCGAAATAGAGGCATTTTTTTTGTACAAAATACCAATAGCCGCTGCGGTTAATAAATAGCGTGTGGCAATATCGCGATCCACTTCTTTAATAAATGTGTGGTAGTACATTAAAACAGCGGGCAATATACCTGCAGCACCATTTGTTGGTGCTGTAACCACACGCCCACCCGCGGCGTTTTCTTCATTTACAGCTAAAGCAAATAAATCTACCCAGTCCATTGCTCTGAGTGGATCATTACTCACTTCTACGTTTAACTTTAAATACAAACTAGGCGCACGACGTTTAACTTTTAAGCCGCCTGGTAAAATACCTTCGGTACGCATCCCGCGTTCAATGCACGCTTTCATTACTTGCCAAATATTAAACAGCTCGTCTTTAATATCTTCTTCTTTACGCAAGGTTTTTTCGTTATGCATCATTAAGGTAGATACACTTAGGCCTGACTCTTTACACAGCTCTAGTAAGTCTTTTGCACTTTCGAACGGGTAAGGCGCTGGGTTTTGTTCGCGTATATCAAGGGCTGCTTGTTTTTCGTTTTCAAACTCTTCATCAGTAACAATAAAGCCGCCGCCGATAGAGTAATATACCTTACTGTATACTTTTTCGCCATTGTTTGATGCAACAATTTCCATTGCGTTAGAGTGCTTAGGTAAGGTTTTACGGCGATGAAAAACAATAGCCCCTTGCTTAGGAAAGTTCGCTTTATGGGTTTGGTTTAGGTAGATCACTTGCTCTTTTTCAATGGTGGCAAGAATGTCGTCAACTAAATCTGCATCTATGGTTTCTGGATCGTAGCCAGCTAGGCCTAATATCACCGCTTTGCCAGAGCCATGGCCTACGCCCGTTTGGCCAAGCGAGCCATAAAGCTCTACCTTTATATCGGTAACAGAAGTTAAAAGTTGTTGCTCTTGTAGGTCATTAACAAATAAACGCGAGGCACGCATTGGGCCAACGGTATGTGACGATGATGGGCCAATACCAATGCTAAACATATCAAATGCACTGATCATACTATGGGTCTCTACTTTATTTTCTCAGCTCGAAAGCTGTTCTTTGAACGGTCGAGTATCATAACGTTAATTGTTTATTATGTAACTATTTGTCAGTAAGTTTTAAACTGGTAGGGCAAGCTGTTTTGTAAAGTTTTTAATAATGCTTGCTGTCGCTCCCCACAGTAATCCGTGCGGTGTACTAAACCCTTGCAAAGCAATGGTTTTACCAAATCGTTGAAAAGGGATAGGGTGCCAATTTTCTTCACGTGAAAGTGCCGTCACTGATATTAAAAAGCTAGCTTGGACTTCGTTATGATCGTTCTCCCACACTGTGTGTTTATCAAGTAAACCAACAAACGGAGTGATACTAAAACCTGTTAAGGTTGCGTACTGTGGTAGTTGTCCTAACAATGTAACGTTATTAGGCGGTATATTGAGTTCTTCATGGAGCTCTCGAAGCGCTGTGTTACGCAAATGCGTATCGCTTGGTTCATACTTTCCACCAGGTAAGCAAATCTCTCCAGGGTGGTGATGTAAATAAGTAGGGCGTTTGCACAGCAAAATATGCGCGTGGTTATTAATATCAATAATAGGGAGCATTACCGCGCTAGCGCGCTTTTTTCGGGTGTCTTTTAATTGATTTGGCGCGGCAGTTGGTGATAACTGAAACCGCGCAATAATATGTTCACTATTCAAAGCGTTTTACTGTTTTAATAAAGGAAGTATTTTATTCACTTTATCGTATGTTTCTTGGTATTCCAATTCGACTTTAGAATCAGCAACAATGCCACCGCCTGCCCAGCAATATATGTGCTCGTTTTGGCAAACCAAAGTACGAATTGTAATACTGGTATCCATGTTACCGCAGGCACTTAAATATCCTATAGAGCCGCAGTAAATACTGCGTCTATGTGGCTCAAGCTCTTCTATTATTTCCATTGCCCTAATTTTAGGTGCGCCGGTGATTGAGCCACCGGGAAATGCAGCTTCAAGCTGGTCTACGCATGTTTTTTTGTCATCAAGTACTGCAGTTACAGTACTCACTAAATGATGGACTGCCGGAAAGCTCTCAATAGCAAACAGTGAAGGCACATCTACGGTGCCTGGTTTCGCCACTTTGCCTAAATCGTTACGTAATAAGTCCACTATCATCACATTTTCTGCGCGGTCTTTGGTTGAGCTCTCAAGGGCTCTGGCTTGTTGCTGATCGGCGATTGGATCGGCCATGCGTGGCAGCGTGCCCTTAATGGGTTTAGTTTCAACAATGTTATCGTGAACTGCAATAAAGCGCTCTGGCGATATTGACAAAATAGCGCCAAGGGGATGATTTATAAAACTCGAAAACGGTGCTTTGTTAGCCTCACGTAAGGTTTTATAAGCCAGCCATGGCTCGCCCTCAAAGCTTGCGCTAAAGCGCTGCGCTAGGTTGATTTGATAACAATCACCACTTTTTAAATAATCTTGTATTTGCGCAAATTTATCAGCGTATTGACGCTCACTCATATTTGAGTGCCAATCGCTGGTGAGCGTAAAATGGGCAGGTGCTATATCGTTAGCTAAATATTGTTGGTAAAGCGCTAAACGATTCACGTCAGGTTGAGAAACGTAAAACCAACTTTGCTGGTGTTTATCAAATATTAGCGCATCCAAATAAAGCCCAACAGCCATTTGTGGCAATGTTATATCGTGTTTTGCCGTGCTCGGCATATGCTCGATAATACGCCCTAAATCGTAACCAAAATAACCAAGCCAGCCACCGTTAAAAGGCAGGTTGTTTGCCGCTTTTTGTATACTGAGCTTTTTTAGCTCATCATTCATTATTTTAAAGGGGCTACGTGGGTCTAACTGCTGGTTAAATACGCTTTGATTGTTGTTTACTTCTAAAATAGCTTCCGGCTCAATGGCAATAATATCAAAGCGACTGTTTATGTGCTCGCTATTGGCTGAGTCTAGTAATACGGCATAGGGTAAATGCGCAAAATGCGCGAAAACATCAATGCAGTTTTGTGTTATGGCTAATTTTACACAATTTTTTTCATTGTTTAGCATTTACTGCCCCTTTAAGAACTGGCTCGAAACGGGCTGGGAGGGTATCATAAGTCAAATTTTTTTGGCAGCGTTTAGTATCACAATTCAACGCTGTAATTAAAACAGTACAAACCACCGTCACCGGTTTGGTATAGATTACGCTTGAGCGTAACGCTAACTTAAGGAACCACTATGAGTACAATCCGTCAGCAAGACTTTATTGATAGCATTGAAGATGCGTTGCAATATATTTCCTTTTATCATCCTCTTGATTTTGTTCAAGCGCTAGAAAAAGCCTATAACAAAGAACAAAGCAAGGCTGCTAAAGATGCAATCGCGCAAATTTTAATTAACTCGCGTATGTCGGCTGAAGGCAAGCGTCCACTGTGTCAAGACACGGGTATTATTACCTGCTTTGTAAAAGTAGGAATGGATGTTAAGTGGGATAAAACAGATTTAACCGTACAGCAAATGGTTGATGAAGGCACACGCCGCGCATATTTAAATCCAGATAACCCACTACGTGCTTCTATTGTTGCTGACCCTGCCGGTACGCGCAAAAATACAAAAGATAACACCCCGTCTGTCGTGCATATTGATTTAGTGCCAGGTGGCGAAGTCGAAGTTATGGTTGCAGCCAAAGGCGGCGGCTCAGAGAATAAAAGTAAAATGGTTATGCTAAACCCATCTGACGATGTAGCTGCATGGGTAGAAAAAACGCTACCGACGATGGGTGCAGGTTGGTGTCCGCCAGGCATGCTAGGTATAGGTATAGGTGGAACCGCTGAAAAAGCAGCGGTAATGGCAAAAGAGTCGTTAATGGATCCGGTTGATATTCATGAATTAATGGAACGCGGTGCACAAACAACAGAAGAAAAATTACGTTTAGAAATTTTTGAACGTGCTAACAAGCTAGGTATTGGTGCGCAAGGCTTAGGTGGTTTAACAACGGTTGTTGATATTAAAGTAAAAACAGCGCCTACGCATGCGGCATCAAAACCTGTAGTGATGATCCCTAACTGTGCAGCAACCCGCCACGTGCACTTTACGCTAGATGGTTCTGGCCCTGCTGATTTAAAAGCGCCTAAGTTAGAAGATTGGCCAGAGGTAACCTTTGAGGTAGGTGAAGGAACTCGTCGAGTTAATTTAGACACACTTACTAAAGAAGATACCCGCGAGTGGAAAATGGGTGAAACCATTTTACTCTCAGGCACTATTTTAACAGGCCGTGACGCTGCCCATAAACGCTTACAAGATATGATCAATTCAGGTGAAGGTTTACCTGAGGGCGTAGACTTCGATAATAAGTTTATTTATTACGTTGGCCCAGTTGATGCTGTAGGTGATGAAGCCGTAGGCCCTGCAGGCCCTACAACCGCAACACGTATGGATAAATTCACCGATATGATGCTAGAAAAAACCGGCATTGTAGGTATGATCGGCAAAGCAGAGCGTGGTCCTGCGACGGTTGAGTCTATCAAAGAGCATAAATCGGTTTATTTAATGGCTGTAGGCGGCGCAGCTTACTTAGTGTCTAAAGCAATCAAAAAGGCACGCGTAGTGGCTTTTGAAGACTTAGGAATGGAAGCAATCTACGAATTTGAAGTAGAGGATATGCCAGTAACGGTTGCAGTGGATAGTGAAGGTGCTAATGCCCATACACAAGGCCCTGCAATTTGGAAAGCTAAAATTGAAGAGTTAGACGGTAAACTTAAATAAAGTTTTATTGCTATCAGATAAAAAAGCGAGCCTCGGCTCGCTTTTTTTATTTTAAGTGGGTGTAAAGCTAAAAGAGAGCGAGTTTACTGCTAATAAAACACCTCAGACCAGTTATGTTAAATCTACTTTTTTTCTTGCAAATCTATACACTGTGCACCTTTGGTGAAAGAAGTGCTGTGTAAGTTCAGGTTTACACCTTGCGCCACCTTTACGCTTACGTAAAGGTGATCGTGTTTTTTATTTTTGATGTTGGTTTTAATTTTAATTTATACGCCTTTTTATGGATT
>Ga0209452_1000100_pt1 | contig 33908 bp, 31 predicted proteins | sample WorMetimpBELIZE1_FD_187388 | JGI IMG/M metagenome (GOLD analysis project Ga0209452, IMG submission 187388) | Marine gutless worms symbiont microbial communities from Max Planck institute for Marine Microbiology, Germany - Olavius imperfectus... | ecosystem: Host-associated > Annelida > Digestive... | reverse complement strand
ACCTCGCAAACAGTTGAGGTAGATTATTTGATCAATGCCTGTGGCTTTCAAACCGGTATTGTAGATGACATGGTCGGCGTAAAGCCCAAGCGTATGGTCGAATTTAAAGCCTCTTACATTACACACTGGCAAGGCGCAGGCGGGCAAATACCAGAAATTATTATTTATGGTAACCGTGGCACACCAGAGGGCATGGCACAACTAACGCCTTATCATAATGGCTATTATCAAATTCATGGTATGACCAACTCAATTACCTTGTTTAACGATGGCCTAGCCGATAATACTGAGCAAAGTGCACAGCCGCAATTACCAGCTAAATATTTAAATTACATAAACAATGGGTGGGATCAGCAGGTGCTAAAAGCACGTAGCCAAAAAGCGATTGATTATGTAGCCGAGTTTGTACCGGCCTTTAAAAATGCCAACACGCAAAATAATGCATTATTTGGTGGTCAACAAATCCCAGGTGAGGACGACACATTACGGGTAGCCGATGTTAGCTTATATTCAGATATTAGTTATGCGCGCGCCGAGAACGTAAAAGCGTCATCCACTTTAATTGCTGCCGACGAAATAGTAGCCGAATTTACAAAACGAGGCTTACTAGCCGATGATGAACACATTAATGATCACCGTACTCATCACCAGTGGACTTATCTTGCCAAGCACAACCATGCAGATATTACCAAGGTGGCACAATTACTCGCTAAAGAGCGTGGTTTTCCTGTTGATATGGCAACGGTAAATAATTGTATTAAAAGTAACGGAAAACCCTGCAACTAGTTGTTTTAAGCGCGTAACTAGATTTAAAAAACCTTGTTACGCCACGCTTTATTGCCTTTTAAAACACAACTGAAAAATTTATTAATAAACTCATAAATAACCCTTGCGTTATGACATAGTTTGTCACAGAATAGTCTCAACGCTTTGACATAGTGTGTCAAAGCGTAATGATTGCTTTAACCTAATTGAATTTTATGTTCGGTGATCAAACCTATTTTTGTGAGGACAATATGAAACGTATATTTTTGTTTTTATTAACTAACCTAGCGGTTATGTTGGTATTAGGTGTAGTGCTTTCAATTATAATGAGCGCGCTGGGTTTAAGCCATCGTAGCCTTGGCGGAATATTACTAATAGCCTCTGTATTTGGCTTTGGTGGCTCGTTTATTTCGTTATTTATGTCTAAGTGGATTGCTAAAAAATCAACCGGTGCACAAGTAATTACCCAACCGCGCAACGAAACCGAGCACTGGCTTGTACAAACCGTATCTGCACAAGCACAAAAAGCAGGTATAACCATGCCAGAAGTGGCCATTTACGACAGCCCAGAAATAAACGCCTTTGCAACTGGCCCAAGCAAAAACAACTCGCTGGTGGCGGTAAGCACGGGTTTATTACATAACATGAATCAAGACCAAGCCGAAGCCGTACTTGCCCACGAAGTATCGCACGTTGCTAATGGCGACATGGTAACGCTTACGCTAATACAAGGCGTGGTAAATACCTTTGTAATATTTGCCGCAAAAGTACTAGCAGGCATAGTAGATAACTTTTTAAATGGCGACGAAGAAGAGGGCGGTAGTAGCTGGTCTTACTTTTTATTCGATATGTTATTCCAAGTAGTATTTGGTGTGCTTGCAAGCATAGTGGTAGCAAGTTACAGCCGTAAGCGTGAATTTGCAGCCGACAGCGGCGCAGCTAAATTGGTAGGTGCAGATAAAATGCGCTCTGCTCTTGAGCGATTAAAGCAAAACCACCCGTCGCAATTACAAGGTTCTATGATGGCCTTTGGTATTGCAAGTGGTAAAGGAATGGCTGAGCTGTTTTCATCTCACCCACCGCTTGATGCCCGAATAGACGCCCTGCGTAAATAAGCTAACCCTTATTCTAAAACACAAAAGCCAGCTAACTAGCTGGCTTTTTAGTATGTGGGCGCTGGTTATTTATCAAAAATAATATCAGTAATGCCCTCGGGTGAGAGTATTTCAATCCAGTAGCCGTCTGGGTCTTTTATAAAGGCTAAGCCCTTCATTGAGCCGTCATCTGGCTTTTTAACAAACTCTACATCGTACTTTGCAAAACGCTCACTGGCTGCGTATACATCGGGTACGCTAATACCAATATGACCAAAGCCTTTAGGCTCTTGGTTACCGCTGTGGTAGCCCTCAAAACTATCGTCGTTTTCTGTGCCCCAGTTATGGGTAAGTTCAATTAAAGCAGGGCGACCAAATACCCACTTCGCTTTGGTTTTATCATCACCTTGAGGCTGCTCTGGCTCGTAGCCTAAAAAGTACAGCGTAAACTTCATTTCAGGAAAGTCATACTTACCTAATAGCTTCATACCTAATACATTTTGATAAAATTCGAGCGACGGTTTTGGATCTTTAATACGTAACATGGTTTGCTGCATCACATAGCCTTTAGTGGCTTGTTTAATTTGCTCTGGAGATTCGTTATAGCTAGACATAGTGATCCTTTCTAATAATTAAAAAGCGAAAATAGAGATATAATGCTTAAGTTATCATAATCAACCATGGTTTAAATTTAAATTCACCAAAGTATGGGTTAAATTACAAAGCGCAATTTTAAAGTAAGGCAATATATGGCTATAACAATCAGCACAGGCACAATTGACGATATAACCGCCGTGAGCAAGTTTGTTCCTGAACTATTAACCACTTGTGCAAACAATAAAGGCCCGCTTAAATAATAAAAAAGCGCTGATATTAGTGGCTTATTATGAAGGGGAGTTGGCTGGTTTTAAAATTGGTTATGCGCAATCTAGCACGCAGTTTTACAGCTGGCTTGGCGGCGTGCACGCACAATACCGTAGGCTCGGTATAGCCAAAAAGCTACTCTTTGAGCAAGAGCGATGGGCGGCTGAGCAAGGCTATACGCTTATGCATGTAAAATCAATGAACCGGTTTCCTCAAATGCTCACTATGCTTATCACAAACGGCTATCACATAAGTGGCTATGTTGATAAACAAAGTACAGAGCTCAGTAAAATTAAGTTTGTAAAACAATTAGTAAATTAGGGTGAATATTTAAAAGTAAGGCAAGTTAGTTTACTTGCCTTAGAGTGTTTTGAGCCTATTGTTTTGCATGGTCCAGCAAACTAAAGGTAGGTAGGCGCCATTTAAAGCGAATTGACGCCATACGAATTAAATAGCCTGCAACAAGGCTTACAATAATACTGATGTTGTTATCAATATTGTAATGGTGCAGTGCCAAAAATAAGCAGGCAACAAGTAACGATACACTTGCGTATAGCTCGTTATGCAGTACTAAAGGCGCTTGGCGACAGATTAAATCGCGCAGCAAGCCACCAAACACACCGGTTACAACCGCAGCCACCACGCAAATCCCATAATGCAGGCCCATAGTTAGCCCCACTTGGCAGCCAATAATACTAAACGCCGCAAGTCCCAGCGCATCTAAGCGCATAAAAATGCCTTTAAATTTAACCACCCACTTAGCCAGCCACGTAGTGATAATACCGGCAATACAGGTAATTAATAAATACTCAGGATGCTGAACCCAGGTAAGGGGGTAATTGCCAAGTAATATATCTCGCACGCTACCACCACCAATGGCTGTTGCACTGGCAACCAGTACAACGCCAAACCAATCCATTTTCACTCGCCCAGCGCTAAGTGCGCCGGTCATGGCTTCTGCGGTAATACCAATAATATAAACACCGGTTAGTAGCATGCGATTATCACTTAAAATCTGTGCGTAAAAATAAGGTGTGGATTGTATAGATAAATTAAGTAAATAACGAATGAAAAATCACACTAAAAACGCTTAATTCAGATAGAAATAACTAATAACAAAACCGTGTGTAAACAAGCTGTTAAGCTAAAGGGGTGGCAAAAGTTAGCAGTAGAATAATAAAGGACAAATGGCCGTAATGTATAAAATAAAACAGGCTATTTTTAGCTGGTTTTTTATAGCTTAAAGCACGGTATTTTCCCTATACGGTTAGGTGTTTTACCAACTAATTGGCGCATTTAAATTAACCTAGTATGAATATTTGGTTGCATCGTCCTAATTTAGGAACGTATACTAACAAGCGTTAACTTAAATGGAATTTGCGTAATCGCAGCTTAATCAGCACAGGTAAATACATGAATAAAGGATTGTTAAAAGCGTGGAATGACGAAAAGGGCTTTGGTTTTATTAAATCAGAAACCCTAGCTCACGACACCTTTATACACATTTCAGCGCTCAAACACATGAGCCGCAAGCCTAAAGTGGGCGACATCATCTATTTTGAAGTCGATACACAACCCGATGGTAAAAGCAAAGCCCTTAATTGCCGTATTGAAGGCGTAGCTGCGCTTAAAGTTACACATAAAAAACCAAACCATCATTGTGTTGCTAAATCTAATTTTACCAACAGCTTTTTAGGCAAAGTCGCCTCAATTAGCATTATCGCCGTACTTGGCTTTGTCGCAGTAAATAAATACAACCACTATCAAAGTAACGAGCAATTTAATAACCACACACCTGTTATTACCAACGCCGATTTAGCCACCTTTGATGAGCAATACCCACAAATTGTGATTCCAAAAAGCACGCAAAATTTTACCTGTGACGGCAGGCAGCACTGTAGCCAAATGACTTCACGTGCAGAGGCGGTATTTTTTATAAATAACTGCCCAAATACAAAAATGGATGGCGATAGAGATGGCGACCCTTGTGAGAGGGATTCACGGTTCCAAAATGAATGGTAATTTTAGAAATCGATTAGTTAAAGGTTAAGTTTAAGATAGGTTTTACTGTGCACTGTATATAAATACAGTGGTGCGTAATTTGCCTCATAACATTATTAAAAGGCGTTTTGGGTTTAACTAACAAGGGCTACTGAGTAGCAATTGTTATTTTCTGATTATAAACGAGTTGTTTAGTGTAATTATCGAACAACATAATATACGCCGTTTTGGGGTGTTAAAAGCCACCAAAGTGGTATTCAATAAGTTGTTAGAACTATGCGCATATCTGAAGTGGCAAAAGTTAAAACTCAAGGAGTTTAAATGATTGGATCAATTTGGAGTAAATGGGATTTACACATTCACTCTCCATATACTCATCAAGCTAATGAATATGGGGCTTCTACTATAGATGAGTTTGTTGATAAAATAATTTCCTCAGAACTTAGCCTAACTGGGATTACCAATTACTTTTTCTTTAAAGATAATGAATTAGATGAAATCAGAGGGAAGTTTCAAAAGAAAGGCGTTGAACATACAGTCTTAGGAAACCTAGAGTTTCGTATTGATCAACAAAATAAAGACGGTGAGTGGATTAACGTCCATTGTATATTTTCTGAAAATATTACCTCTCAGCAAATAAACAGTATTTTATCCACACTTCCCATCTCCAATACAACTTCTGAAGGCAAGCATATCTATTGCTCCCAACAGTCTTTTACTGACTCTCAAATTAAAACATGTGAAGCGGTTGTAAAATTTGATTCATTAATAGCTCATTTAAATAGCAACTTAAAGTTCGGAGTCGATTTTTTAATAGCGGCTTGTCCAAATGGTTATGGTGGCTTTAGACCTGATATGAAAGAAGGGAGGTCACGAGCTGTTGCACTAGAAATAGAGAAAAGGTGCCAAATTATCTTAGGCCGACCTCAAGATAGGAACTTTTTCCTTAAAGAGGATAGATATCCATTTGCTAAGCAAAAGCCGGTTTTTCATGCTTCAGATGCTCACAGGTTAAAAGATGTCGGAACAATGTACTCTTGGGTTAAGGCTAAACCAACCTTTGAAGGCTTAAGGCAAGCTATTATTGAGCCAGACTTAAGAGTTCAGCAAACTGATGACTTTATTGAAAACACATATATAAAGCCGTGGTTTAAATCAGTTGAGTTAGGTGGAAAAGTATTTGCTGGAGAGGATATTAACTTTTTTAGTCAAACTATTCCATTAAACCCAAACCTAGTCACAATAGTGGGCGGGAGAGGGACAGGTAAAAGTCTTTTTCTAGATGCGATGCATTCAAGGTTCAATCACCAATCTGAGCACTCAAATGCACGAAGAGTAAGTGGAGAAAGTCTTTGCGTTGAACTAGATCAAGGTGATGGAACAGTATTAAAGTTCGACTCATCGACAAATACCTACTCCTATTTGCATGTTTCCCAAGGTGATGTTCAACACTTTAGCCAAAAGCCTGATGATCTAAGTGGCGAAATTAAAAGAATGTTAGGAATTCATGGTGTGGAATTTGATCCTGTTACCAGTTCTAAAATATCAAATAACCTGAGTAAATATCGCACGTTCGTTGAATATTGGGAAGATGTTGATTCTCAAAATCAGCGTATTAATACGCAACAATATCAACAAAGCGTTATCGATAATAATACTCAGTTAATTGAGACACTTACCAACCCACAAAATAAGCTGTTAATTGAACAATATCAAAATAACTCAAAGAGTATTAATGAAAAAAATAACTTCATTGATCAAGCAAGAAGTACTTTAGCTCTATTGAATCGGCACGCAATAGAAATAAATCAGAAAATCGTACTCTTAAACGCCAATTCTTGCTCAACCAATCAGGCACCATTAATTGATGAGTCTTTGGTTAAAACTCCTATTAATCAAAATATTGATATATGTAATAAAGAAATAGAAACACTAACAGAATCAAATAGTGGAATAGCGAGACAGTTTAGACAGCAAGGTATCAATCAAGATATATCATCCCTGCTAAGCAAAGTGACTGAATATCAAAAATCTATAGATCAAGCGTCATCAAAATTAGATGAGATAAACCAAAAGACGATGGATTATCAAGCATTTGTCCAAGAGCGTGGTGAATTTGCATTGAAGTACAAAGAGTACATTGATTACCAAAAAGACAATATAGATCTAGCTTTTCAAAAGCTTAAGGTAAAACAGTCCGGTTGGAATGATGAGCAAAATGAATTAGTGCAGGAAATCCTTTCAGACATACATATTAATGGTCGTGTCGTATTTAATGTAAATCATTTCTACAGTGGAATTGAAGAATGCCTAAATCGTGGTAAATTCAGGAGCACAAGTGAAAAATCTACTTTTGAGCGGTTACAAGAAACATTTTGCGTAAGATCAATTGATGACTTTTTCAAACTTCTTTCCGGCGAAAAAATCATCAACTGTGACGGAGTTCCCACAAGTATTGAAGAGTTCTTTTGGAAGCCTGAGTTCTTTAACAAAGGAGGGCGGTTTGAATTGTTAAACTACCTTTACTCACCTTCAAACATTAGAAGGTACCTATATGCAAATGCAGATTTCCAGTACAAAGGTAAAACAGTTAATAAATTATCTGTTGGTCAACGGGGCACATTCTACGTTTGTTTAAAACTAGCAACAGATCCGTTCGGCAGTCCATTTGTATTTGATCAGCCTGAGGATGACTTAGACAATGAGTTTATTATGTCACAGCTGGTTCCATTGTTTAGAAAAATTAAGAAATATCGACAAGTTATCATAGTTACTCACAATGCAAATTTGGTGGTAAATACCGACGCAGAACAAGTCATTATTGCTGATAACCAAGGTGAGAGCTTCCGCTATACTTCAGGTTCTGTTGAAGACGGTAATGTTAAAGAAAATACAGGGATAAGAGCTGAAATCTGTAATATTTTGGAAGGTGGGAGTTATGCTTTCGAGAAAAGAGAGCGTAAATATGGTATTCAAGAATTGGCCTAAGAAATAAACATGACACTCATCTTAAATTTTGAAATTAAGATGGGTGTAAGTCTAAATGAATTGAATGGGTGTCATCCTAATTCTTTAAGTCAAAGACGAATTAATTGACTTTGCAAATTACGTATTTATAGTGTAATAAAATTTTAGAAGGAACTAGAGTAATGGATGAAATAATTTTATGTAAAAGTAATATGAATAGTACTTCATTAAAAGACAAGTGTGGTATTGAAATTGAAGGGTTATTCTCTTTAACATGCCCAGACCCTGACATGTTAATTGCGAACAAACCATATTTATTGAAAGGTGGAAATTCGACTACCGGTACAAATTCTTTAGCAAAAATATCCAATATTCCAAATGTAAAAAATTTAACAGATCTATCACTTTCTTTCGGTGGTGATAATCTAGTAGCACTTTCCATGATCTCAGCAAAATTAAATGAATTTAATATAGGGTTAATGGGAACTTCGACTAGCGTTTATTCAAAAAGAGTTGGTGATTTTGCAGATGCAGTTAGTGATTATCAGAAATCGCTGCTCGAATATCGTCAAGCTATCAAGTCTAATTCACCAACCAAAACTGCGGCTAAACAAAAAGCAAAGCTTGCTTTTGATAAAATGCAAAATAAATTTAGACTAGAAGTAAAAGCAGTTACAAACCAAATCAAGTCTAAACGTGGAACACCCTTAACAAACTTTTCAAGGGGAGCCAATATAGCTAGAAGCAGTCGTAATGTTACTAAGCTTGACTTAATAACTCCTACTCATGCAGATAATGTTGTTAAATTTACTAAATATTCTAAGTTTTTAGGGAACGGTTTAGCTGTAATTGATTTTGGTAGTCGGGTGGGTAACATACACAACACTTATAAAGCTGGTGATAACTGGGAGCGCGAAATGTTCGTAGAATCAACTAGTTTTATTGCAAGTGCTGCTACTGGAATCGGCGTTGTTAATGCGGGGGCTGCTGCCCTTACTTTTTTAGTTGTAGCAACTCCTGTAGGCTGGGTTGGTCTTGTTGTTGGTGGATTGGCAGTAGCAGGAACCGCTGCGGCCGCTTCAATAGGAATTAATGATTATACAAAGGAAAATAGCGGTAGCTTATACGACGAAATTATGAAGTGGTTTGACTCTTAATGGATATTGAGAAAACTTTGTTTGTTATATTTCTCGTTGGCTGTCTTCTTAGTGCTGTGCTTTATGTCGTTTTTGGACAAGTTACTGTGCGCAAATTAAGGAAGAACCCTAATACGAAAGAGCTACTAGGTATGGAGTTTATAAGTGGCTGGGACATAATAAATGTAGCTAAAGCATTCTCACTACCAAGGAGTTGGATGCTCAAGGTAGAAAAAAGTAAGTTTGCATTTATGTATGCTAACTCGTCTACTTTATTTGAAAATACATCAATATTTGATAGGGTAATTGGTTGTATCTTCTATTGGACATTGACTCTATCAGGTTTGTTAGGGGCTTTTTTCGCGCTGCTAAATTCATTTGGTTTTTTTGATTAATACATGTTGATGTGATTTTTAGCTAATTAAAGTCAGCTATTGGCTCTAAACACCAAAACTTTTTATTTTAAACTATTAACGTCCTCTTAAGCGCAGCGCCTCATAGCCTCTTTATGAATTAGCTATAAATAATTGAGGCGTCTAGCTCTTGAAATCTAAACACTTTAAACGTAAAACACCGGCGGATTAGCACTCTAATACACGTCGATGTTTATAACTTATTTAAATAAGCACCTTAGTTGAAAAGACAAAGGGGTCACCCATTAGAAAGTTCTGGTCAAGCAGGCAGCTGCGTTTTCTTGATCTTTTTATTCAAAAAACCAAGTGTTTTTATTATTTAACTCAATTTAAATATGACTACGTACCTAGTAATGACGTCGATTGGTGTGAATATGCACCAGTCACCCATATGAATTTAAAGCCAAAGGGGTCAAATTTTGACTTCAGACATTAAAATAGGAGTTGGTTATAAACGTATGTGATGAAGAGAGTCTTACTGGTTAATCTTATAAGTTAACTGATATGGCGATTGTCTTTCGCTGACATAAATTCTGTAAAGTCACATTATTAACGTAAAAATACATATAAGGTTAAAAGCGACTCACTTAAACCTACCATTTTTGATAAATATCACACTCAATTTGATGGTTTTTTAAGCATCGCTCATAGATTATGACAATTCCTTATGTTGTGACGAGTTTAAATTTATTTTTAGTAATAAAATAACATATCAATATAATTTTCTCATTAAAATGATATATAATTCCCATCAATTCATGACTTTATAAAACAATGATTTTTATAGTGAGGTTAATTTGCATAACATCGTTACACACGAGAGCCCCGGTGATAAATCAATTGCGGCTAAAAGTTCAAAACTATTAGGTGCTCGTATTGATTCAATTGATATTTTACGTGGACTGATAATTCTTATTATGATGTTAGATCACGTTCGTGAGCGTTTTTTTATGCACACACCAACAGGCGACCCGATATACGACACTGTATCTCCTGAGTTATATTTTACTCGCTATATTACCCATTTTTGTGCCCCAATATTTATATTTTTAGCTGGTATGTCAGCTTGGCTTTATGCAAACCCAGCAAACGGGCAATTTAGATCGCCAAGTAGTTTTTTATTTAAACGCGGGGTGGTTTTAGTGTTGTTTGATATTGTGTTATACAACGCACTTTGGATTGAACTTGGCTATAACACCATCTGGTTGCAGGTACTTTGGGCTATTGGCCTCAGCATGATAGGCCTATCACTTGTTTGTAAAATGAATATTTGGCTAATTGGTGCGCTGGGATTGTTGATTACTTTCGGGCATGATGCAATTAAGCCTTCAGATATTGTACCCGGTGACTTTGCTTTTACCTTTTTAACAATTTTATTTCAAAATAACTTTATAGGTGAAATTGCTGGTATAAAAATAAAAGCATCATATCCTGTTTTGGCTTGGTTTGGTGTGATTTTAGTTGGCTATTGTGCTGGCCAGCTCTATGCTAAAAATGTAGCTGAAAATAAAAGAAAAAAAACGTTATTAGCTATGGGGATTATTTGTTTATTGGTTATGCTGGTATTACGTGGTTTTAACCTATACGGTGAAGTAATGCCTTGGTCAGTTCAAGAAACGATGCTAGCTAGCGTTATGTCGTTTCTTAACTTTTCTAAGTACCCTCCGACACTTAATTATGTTTTGATAACGGTTGGTGTAGGTTGCCTGTTACTTTTTTTATTTGAGCAAATCAAAGATAAAGCGGCTAAACCCTTTGGCGCACTTAAAGTATTTGGCTCTGTACCTATGTTTGCGTATTTCGCACACCTTTATATATTACTTGTCGCTTATTGGATTTTGTTTGCCATATTTGGACCAACTCATGGGGAGCGATTCGCATTAGATAATGTCGGCATGATCTGGTTGGCAACCGTTATTTTAACAATTGCCTTGTATATACCCACTAAAAAGTTTGCGGCATACAAACACAAACATAAACGAGAAAAACCTTGGCTTAGTTACCTTTAATAATAAGCTCAGCCCCACATTTAATAAGTGGGGTTTTTCTTAAAACCGATATTTCTCTGTCAATATCTTCCTTTACTCAGGGTCTTAGGATGAACACTAAACAACTTACTTTCATGTGCTGCTTTTTATTTAGCAGTTGAACCCAAAGGGGTCAAATCTTGACTTCAGACATTCAAATATGAGCTAGTTATAAAAGTTTGGTACAAGCTACTAGCCCTCTAAAAGCGAAGCGCCTCTAATCACTCTTTGTGAGTTAATATTTTTTAAATACCCAAACGCCAATATGTATGAGCGCACTTATTAAAACTAACTAAGTGCGCTGGTTTTAATTACAGTGTTGCTTTTAACGGTTGTTTTACTGCACTAATAGCTCTTTTTTTACTATATCTGCGCCTTTACTCAATGCATTAAGTTTGGCGTTTGCAACATCACGCGTAAGCGGGGCCATGCCGCAGTTAGTGCATGGGTAGAGCTTGTCGGCATCTACAAACTGCAGGGCTTTGCGTAGTGTAGCGGCCACTTCTTCGGGGGTTTCTATTTTGTTGCTGGCTACATCAATCGCGCCTACCATTACTTTTTTACCCCTGATCAGTTCTAGCAAATCCATTGGTACGTGCGAGTTGTGGCACTCCAGCGAAATAATATCAATATTTGATTGCTGTAGTTTAGGAAAGGCCTCTTCGTACTGGCGCCATTCACTGCCGAGTGTTTTTTTCCAATCGGTGTTGGCTTTAATACCGTAGCCGTAACAAATATGTACAGCAGTCTCACATTTTAACCCTTCAATGGCACGCTCTAAACAGGCTATGCCCCAGTCGTTTACTTCATCAAAAAATACATTAAATGCGGGTTCATCAAATTGAATTATGTCTACGCCTGCGGCCTCTAGCTCTTTAGCCTCTTGGTTGAGTATTTTTGCAAATTCCCAGGCTAGTTTTTCGCGGCTTTTGTAGTGGTCGTCATAGAGTGTATCTATCATCGTCATAGGGCCTGGGAGTGCCCACTTTATAGGTTGTTTAGTTTGCGAGCGCAAAAACTTAGCGTCTTCTACAAATACAGGTTTTTGACGACTAACAGGGCCCACTACGCTAGGTACATTGGCATCGTAACGGTCGCGTATTTTTACTGTTTTACGTTTTTCAAAATCAACGCCGTTGAGGTGCTCTATAAATGTGGTTACAAAATGTTGGCGTGTTTGCTCGCCATCGCTCACTATATCGATACCTGCTAATTGTTGTGTATGTAGTGCGATGCGCAGGGCGTCTTTTTTGCCTTCACTGAGTTCTTCTTTTTGGAGTTTCCACGGCGACCAAAGAGTTTCTGGCTCAGCAAGCCATAAGGGCTTTGGTAAACTGCCAGCTGTAGAGGTAGGTAATAATGTTTTCATAATAAGCGGTACCATTAATTAATATTGTTAAACGTTTGCAGAGGTAAATTGCTCGAGCACTGATTGGTATGGTTTTATAAAATGCTCTTCAGCAAATTTACCTTGCTCGGCGGCTAATTTACTGCGCTCATCTCTGTCGTAAATTATTTGTGTGAGTGAGTGGTCGGCATTTTTTAAGTCAGGCTTAAAGGCGCTACTGGCTTTAGCGTTGGCATTGTAAATTTCTGGGCGATAAATTTTTTGAAAGGTTTCCATGGTGCTAATTGTGCTTATTAGCTCAAGGTTGGTGTAATCATTTAGCAAGTCACCAAAGAAAAACAAGGCAAATGGGGCTGCGCTATTGGCAGGCATAAAGTAGCGTACCTGTAAGCCCATTTTTTTAAAGTATTGCTCAGTTAACGAAGATTCGTTTGGTTGGTATTCGGTGCCTAAAATAGGGTGCTCGTTGGCTGTGCGATGATAGGTTTTGTTATCAGACACGCTTAGGCATATTACAGGTGGCTTTTTAAAGTTTTGCTTATAAGTGGTTGAGCTTACAAACGATTGAAACAATTTACCATGCAGCTCACCAAAATTATCGGGAATACTAAATTGTGGTTTATTTTTATTATGTTGCTGCAGGAGCACGCTAAAGTCATAGTCACGAACGTACGATGAAAAGTTATTACCAACAATGCCTTCTATGCGTTTGTTGGTTTTGTTATCTAGTATGTTTGTTTTTAAAATCTCTATAGACGGAAAGCGTTGGCTGTTTTCATCTATACCAATATCAACAGAAATAATATCAAGCTCAACACAGTAGCGCTCAGCGTTGGGGTTATCCCAATTAGCTAAGGTGTTAAAGCGGTTGTTGATCATGTTTAGCGCTTTTCTTAAATTTTGTTGACGGTGCTCACCGCGTGCTAAGTTGGCAAAATTTGTGGTAATACGGGTGTTTTCAGCAGGGTGGTAGTTTTCATCAAGGCGCTGACTTTTAATAGAAAATGTAATGTTTTTACTCATGGTGATGTTATCCATTTTGTATATTTAAACCTGAGCGTTTAGAGTGCTCATTGCTAGGTTTTTAATAAACAGGCTTAATGCTAATAAGCGCTGGCCGATGGATAATTTATACGTTGATTGGTGCCTTTATAAAAACGGTTTAATTTCACATAAAACATGAGTTTGATTCATTAATCGGTTTTTACGCAGTATATAAGCTTAGCGTTGCGAGTATTTAGGTATGAAAAAGACAAAAGTATCGTAATATTTTTGGATGTTTAGACGGCTATATGTGTTTGTTGTAGTAAATTCATGATGAGCATTAACTAAATTCAGGCTCGGTTTTACCCTGTATGTTTATTACCTTTTAGCGCAACTGGAGTATAAAAAACTATATTTAAACTGCAATAAAAAGGGAGGATTTGTAGCAAGTGACTACAAATAAAATGATTTGGCATCTATGCCTTGTTCATCTGGGAGCCGCTACACTGAGAACACTACTTTAATAATAAAATCCGATGCTTAGGGATACTTAGATAAATGGACAAGCTTAAAAATTTTATTACGCAATTTATAGTCGCAATGCAAAAGCGTCCTGGGCTTTTGGCTGTATTAGCGTTTTGCTCAGGTGTGGCAAGTTATGTCATGGTTGATAGAAATGAGTCGTTCTCGCAAGTGATAGCCATTGTTTTACTGGTAAGCTGGTTTTGGTTGATTATTGATAACTGGCTACGCGATAAAGTACAAGCGCGCTTTGGGGTAGCTGTATCTCCTAATGTAATCCGCTTTGCACTGCAAATGGTACAACAAGAAAGCCTATTTTTTGCGTTGCCGTTTTTTTTAGCCGTTACCCAATGGGATCATCCTCAGGCGCTGTTTACTTCGTTAATTGTTTTGTGTGCCTTAATATCGGTTATCGATCCATTTTATTATAATAAATTAGCTAAAAACCGCACACTTTTTACGGTATTTCATAATTTTGCGTTATTTGTTGTATTGCTGGTTACACTGCCTATTTTATTAAACTTAACTACAAGCCAAAGCTTAGCCATTGCACTTGTAACCTCGGTGCTTATTACTTTACCTAGCTTAACAAACTTAATGCCGGGGGCACGCTGGTGGCGTTTTCCTATATTGGTTTTAACGTTATGTGTAATAAGTGCGGGGGTTTGGCAGTTACGTAGTTTTGTACCGCCAGCTGCGCTGCGCTTAACCGATATTACTTTGGCACACAAAGTGGATATTGAGCATAAAAAGCCAATAGGCAGTATTAATACTCTTGATTCATATACGCTTCATAGAGAAGGGTTATACACTTGGACCGCAGTGAAAGCACCGCGAGGGCTAAACGAAAAAATTTTTCATGTCTGGATCCACAATAAAAAAGAGGTCGAGAGGATCACTTTAAATATAAGTGGTGGGCGAAAACAAGGCTACAGAGCATGGACGCATAAAGTGAACTTTCCGCACAACTCGCAAGGAAAATGGCAAGTAAAAGTTGTAACTGAGTCTGGGCAATTGATTGGGCTTACAAAATTTATTGTTACATCTTAGTGGCATAAATACACTGATCATCGAATATAGTTTTGATACGCTGTAAAAACATTACTTAAAGGATGAGTGTTATGAGCGTTGCGTTAGATATTTTTATATGGCTAATGATAGAGACTATTTTAGGGTTTATATTGTTTTGTACTGGTTGTGCCGTTTTAAGCGTATTGACATTAGGTAAATTTAAAACAGACATTAGCGATTATGAGAGCTTTAAGGCTAATAAAGTTAAAAACGTTTACCTGATATGTTTACTTGGCTTTTGCTTTTATGTGGCTTTAATTGGCTTAATTGCTTACATGAGCCACTAAAATATAACGCCTATGAAACACAATAAATTTTTAGTCATTGCCGGCACTTTAAGCTTTATAGCGTCACTTTTACATATTGCTTGTATTTTTGGCGGGCCTGATTGGTATCGGTTTTTTGGGGCTGGTGAGCAAATGGCTAAACTGGCTGAGCAAGGCAGTGCCTATCCAGTCTTTGTTACCTCTATTATTGCAGCTATCCTTACTATTTGGGCTTTATATGCGCTCTCGGGTGCAGGCGTTATTTTAAAACTGCCTTTGTTAAAAACGGCATTGGTTTTAATAACCAGTGTTTATTTAGTGAGGGGAGTAGCTGGGTTCATTGCTCCTTTTGTAACAACCAGTCAGTTAATTCATCATAACTCAGTGGAATTTTGGATTATAAGCTCAACTATATGCAGTATTTATGGGCTTTTTTATTTATTGGGTACGCTTAAATATTTGCGTCAGCAAAAGCAATAAAGTTAAGGAGTATTATGAGTCACGATCACAGCCATCATATTAGTCACTATAATCGCGCCTTTGCTATAGGCGTATTACTCAATTTAGTATTTGTAGTTATTGAAGCCTGCCATGGTTTTTATGCTAATTCGTTAGCATTACTGGCCGATGCGGGGCACAACCTTAGTGATGTTGCCAGTTTATTGCTTGCATGGGGAGCCAACGTTTTAGCAAGTAAAGCGGCAACCAAAAGGCGTACTTTTGGTTATAAAAAATCTACCGTGTTGGCGTCTTTAACCAGCTCTGTTTTATTAATGGCCGCACTTGCTAGCATAGCCTGGCATGCTATTGAACGTTTTGAAAACCCACAGCCTGTAACAGGTTTAACCATTATAGTGGTGTCTTTAATTGGTGTAGTTATTAACACACTCACTGCGTTGTTGTTTGTACAAGGGCAAAAGCACGATTTAAATATTAGGGGAGCGTTCTTACACATGGCGGCTGATGCGGCTGTCTCTTTAGGTGTTGTAATTGCCGGTATTATTATTTTATTTAAAAACTGGCAGTGGGTAGACCCTGTAGTCAGTTTGGGTATTGTAGTGATTGTGTTTATTGGTACATGGGGATTATTTAAAGACTCGCTTAATTACGCCACAGACGCCGTTCCTAAAAATATTAGTATAGAAAAATTAAAGCAGTATTTTTTAAGCATTGAGCATGTAACAGGTGTGCATGGGCTACATGTTTGGCCTTTAAGCACAACAGAGTCTGCGCTTATTGTCCACTTGGTGACAGATAACAACACCCTAAATAACGACTTTTTAATAGAGGTGCAGCAGCATTTACACGATCACTTTGAAATTGAACATGCCACTATTCAAGTTGAAAGCAGCCAAGGCAGCGCAGGTTGTGTGTTTAACCATGGGTAACCCCATGGTTAAACGTTAGTGGGTATTAAAAAATTAACCCAGATAGTTTGTAACAACTTAACGAAAAGATAAGTAACAGCACAGGTAAAATAACCACATTTAAAAGCGTTGAGTTGGTGTATTTACCCATCACAGATTTTTGATTAACTAACCACACTAAATACGCGGTAATTATTGGTAGCAATAATCCATTTGCGGCTTGTGCAAATATAATCACTGCAACAGGGTCAAGACCCAGTGAGGCTACCAGAGCACCAAAGACCAAAATAGTGATAGCGACTGTTTTAAAGCGGGTGTTACTCATTTCACTTGACCAGCCAAGCATACCGCATACTGCATATGCTCCTGCCAATGGGGCTGTTATTGCACTGGTTAGCCCGGCAGCAAATAAGCCAATAGCAAAAAAGTAATGTGCAGCTTCGCCAAGTAAAGGCTCTAATTGAACGGCCATATTAGCTGCGCTAATTTTCCCGGCATCTGTGCCAAAAAAGGCAACCGACGCGGTTGATAAAATAGCCAAAGTGATCACACCGCCTAAAGTGATAGATAAACCCGTATCGAGGTTAGTTTGTTTTATAACTGTGTCTTTATCACTGTTTGAATGATCTTGCGCAGCGAGTACGCCAGAGTGTAAAAATAAGTTATATGGCACAATAGTAGTCCCTATAAGGGCTAATACTGTTGTAATAGAGCCGCTTGGCATAGTAGGTATAAACCCAGCGAGTACCTCTGTTAGTGGCGGGGCGGCCATAATTAGCGTTGATATAAATACCAAGCTCATTAGTATAACCAGCAAAATTAATGCGTTTTCGACCACTTTATGTTTACCACTGTATAAAAGAATAGCACTACACACAGCGATCAGCGGCGTCCACACTTGAGCGCCAATAGTTGGAAAAATACCAACTAGCCCCATGCTTGCTCCACTGAGGTTGCCGGCCTCATAGGCTGCGCTGCCAACACCTATGGCACTTATAACCAAAAAACTAGCCAGTGCTTTTAAATAAGGGGTTTTTATGTGTGTACGCAGGGCTTGTGCTAAGTCTTGCCCAGTTGCTACACCTAATCGAGCAGCCATAGATTGCAATAAAATAGTGGCTATAACCGAAAAAAGTAATGTCCAAATTAATGCAAACCCAAAATTTGCACCGGCGACACTTGCCGTGGTGATTGTTCCGGGGCCAATAAATGCAGCTGTTACTAGTAATCCTGGGCCTAATCGCATACTGATACCTTAATATTTGCTTTTAAATTTAGCGCAGCGCTTTTTACAGCACTGAACCTAGTTTGCTGCCATTTAGAATGCCTTGCAGCGTGAGCCCCACCTTGGCTAATTAACCAATTTTTTTAATATGATTATTAAAAAGCCGCGTAGGATACCAACTTATATATAGATTTAAAGAGCCAAACGGTTACCTGCTCGTAATTTATACAAGGTTTGTTGTTATATTTATAAATCAATGTAGTAGATTACTGATTGTTCAATTTTATCCTACCTCAAGGGTTGTAAAATGAGCAAGTTACTTATGATTTTAAAGCTTAAGATGTGTTTACACATTAAAACCAATAGTGACCCAGTTACTTGCCACTGAGATAAAACACAGAACCTTAGTTGGCAATAGTGAATGGTTAAAGAGGGATGACGGTTTTTAATACGCTTAATTAAGTGTGATTTGAACAGCACTCGGGATAGGGTGTGTTTATATTAAAGTACACAGGATTAAATTGTTAAAGCCTAATCCCAGAGTATATTTTTAATCTATTTTAGCTTTAGGTATAGTGAGCTTAAACTCAGTAAAAGGATAGCATTATGAAGTTTTTAGTTTTTTTAGGCACCGTTAGAGATAGCACTCCCCCTAAACCTGCACGATTAGGGGAGCGAGTGGCTAAGTCATGCCTTAAATGTTTGAACGAGCACTACAGTGAGCACGAGTTTGAGCTTATAGACGCACTCGACTTTCCTTCGCAAGAGGTATTCAAACCTCATTTTGCTTATGCAAAAAGCCAAGCACCTTCTCATTTAACAGCCTTAGCAGATAAAATTAGCCAAGCCGATGGCTATATTATGGTAAGCCCAGAGTACAATCATAGTATGAGCCCAGCTTTAGCTGACATGTTAAATCACTTTGGCAGCTCGTTGTTCTCGTATAAGCCAAGCGCTATTGTTACCTATTCGGCAGGGCAATGGGGAGGGTTACGTGCGGCAATTAGTTTACGTACGTTTTTATCAGAACTCGGCTGTTTGCCAGTCTCAGCTATGGTGCATGTCCCTAAGGCGCAAGACGTGCTAAACAGCGATGGTTCAATGCAAGAGGGTGAAGAAGAAACATCGTGGTTTAATTATTACTCGCGTACTTTTAGCCAATTGATGTGGTGGGCACAGGCGAGCAGCCAACATAGTCAAAACGTCGATCCCCACGCTATGTTAAAAAGTTTTAAAACATCACCGTCACAACGAAATGCACCTTAAAAAGGTATTAAGGTGCGCTTTTATATGTACTGTTTTTATATACAGCGTTTGTGTTTGGTTAAAACAATAAGCTAATAGTTAAGCGGGCTGTGCGAGGCTCAATAGGATGAAAGTGGTTATCTTCAACACCTTGCGCAGGCTCGCCCGGTAGGCGCGAAGCGTAGTAGTAATCTATATCGTGATCGGTACTGTTAAATAAATTGAGTAGTTCTAGGTCGATTTTCCAGTGCGTTTGTTTATAGCTAATAGCACTATTGACTACCGTTAATGGGTTTGACCGTTTATCACCGTCATCCGCTAATGTACGTTTACCAATATGGCGTACTCTAATTGATGACTGCCATTGTTCACTTATATGCCAGTTTAAGCCAGTACTTGCCACTACCGGCACAGCACCTTCTATGTAGTTATTTTCATCATTAATATCTAAGCGAGAATGTGTAAACGAGGTTTCTAAATCAATACTAAACTTGTCGTTTATCCAGTAATAAGCGCTCATTTCTAATCCGTAGCGCTTAGACGCGTCACTGGGCTCTGTATTGCCTGCGTCTCCTACAAACAATAGCTCTGAGTCAAGGGTTAACCACCAAAGTGCAGCCGATATATTAAACTTTTGCTCATCAGCAAATCTTAATCCAATTTCAGCGCCTTCACTTTTTACTAATAGGTCGACTTTATTTGCTGGCTCACCTGTAATTGGGTCGATACTTATTGTAGAGCCACGCGCATCGTTAGAATGAAAAGATTGCCCCCAATTTGCATAGGTAGCAAGTAAACTATTGAAGCGGTAATTTAAACTTGCTTTTAAACTAACTAAGTCATCGTTTGCTTTACCTGAATTGGCATTAGTATTACTGGTAACGTTTGAATTAAAATAGTCGTACCTTACACCCACGGTAGCCTCAAATTTTGGGGTAAGTAAAAATTTAGACTCCCAAAAGCTTGAGTAACTAGTTTGCTTTAATGTGTCTTGTCTTATCGTATTAAGTTGCTCTCTTGCTTTTGTGTTATAAAGTCCTACGTTACCTATGTCATCGTGGCGTAGCTCAATTCCTGCAGTATGTTGCATGTTTATAGCTAGTGTTTGCGTGTCGAACTGGTAGCTTACATTGGTGCCATAAATAGTGCGGCTATCTTGCTGATTAAACTGATCGCCATTAATTGGATCATTTAAAAAGTAACTAAAATTTGAATACAGATTTAAATCGTAATTTATTAGATAAGCGCTGGCTTTGACATACTCACTTTGCCAGTTAGTTGATAAACTATAACGGCTAGAACTACCACCAAGGGTGGTATCGAGTGAGCCTAGTTTGTTTATTATACCTTGGGTTACAGCCCGCTGAGGAATTTGATCTGCTGAGTTCCATGCATTGTCGTAAGCCATAGCACTAATTGATAGGTCGCCATTAAAGGCTTTACCGACATAGCGTAATAAGGCATTTTTTTTATTTACGTTTTCGTTTATATCTTCCCATGGGCCGTCGTAACCTTGCCATTCTGCAGCTGCAATTAGTTTTCCAGTTGTAAGGTTTGTAGAGCCAAGTACTACAGCGCGATTATAATTATCCTCTCCTATGGCGAGCTCTATTTGTTGATGTTTTAAATCGTCAGCTAATTTAAACTGGGCACTACCTGCGCTCGAAAAGTCACCTTGTGAAGCACTGTATGACCCTTTTTGGTAATTTATAGTTGAAATAGCTTCTGGAATAATAAAATTAAGATCGGTATAACCCTGCCCGTGTCCATGACTTCGCATATTTATAGGCATGCCCTCAATGCTGGTGGCAAAATCAGTACCGTGATCAAGATTAAAGCCTCTAATAAAGTATTGATTAGCCTTACCCGAGCCACTGTGTTGAGTGACAGCCATACCCGGTATAAGCTCTAACATTTCGGCGCTTCTGAGCATAGGGCGTTGCTGTATTTCTCCTTGGCCAATAATTCCGCTCGACGCACTAATTGAGTTACCAATTAATCCATCTCTATGCCCATAAACTGTAATGGTTTCTATATTCGCGTAACTGCAAGTGCTATATAAAGTGCCCAGCGTAAGTAAAGTTAATCTCTTCATTGCTAAAATCCCTATGTATTTATTATTTAAAATAAGCAGCTAGTTTAAATACGGGGCGGTGAGCACATTGGATGCAATAATTGTTAGCAAAGTGTAATGATTAATCTTAAGCGTGTAGCTAGTGCCTTTTAGTTATGAATAAAACGACCTAGTAAGTATTGTAATCCGCTTATATAACGCTAATAATCAACTGACTAGCCCTCACAAAAAAACATTACACAAAGAGCCTATATTGAAAGCCAAAGAAATTCGCAATTTTTATATTAACGAAGAGCAATCTGTTTACTTGCTTTCACATAGAGATGCCAAAAAACATCGTCAATGGCTTAATATTTGTATTAAGCAATTGACCGCACTTGGCTATAAAAATGTTGAGATGATTGGCTCAGGGGCGTTTGGGTTTGTATTTGCTGGTACTGACGAAAATAATTTACCGTGGGTGTTTAAGTTCTCGCGTATTACGCTAGCCCAAAGTGTGCGCGACCGCCTAGAAGACGAAGCGTATATGCTTTCGCAAATTAATAACCCGCTCGTGCCCACCTTTTATGCGTTTGAGCGTATAAAAAAGCAAGGTATTTTAATGATGGCCCGTGCCATTGGTGAAGACCTTGAAAAAGTATCGCTAAAAAAAGGGCGCTTTAGTGCAGCTCACATTGTGCAATTAGCTGTGCAGCTGCGTAATGTATTAGTTGATTTACGTAATCATAAAAACGGTTTAAGCCCTCAACCTATAGTACATGGTGATATAAAACCGTCTAACTTGGTGTGGGATGAAAAAACCGATGCGCTGTCGTTAGTTGATTGGGGAAGTTCGGTTTATGCGCAAGTTGATAGCAACGGCGAGCCAATAAGCAGTAACTTTATGGACTTAATGTCGGGCGATTTAAGCACTACTAATGCCAGAATGGGTGATGTGTATTTTATTGGTGATGCGCAAATGTCGGGGGAGCAATCATCTCCTCGTTTTGATGAGCAAGGCGTAGCTTCTACTTTGTATGCCTTAGCATCTGCTCAATCGTGTCGTTTTGGCGCGCAAGCTATTCCTGCAAGCTCACTTGGCTTACCTAAAGAGCTTGCTAATGTAATTGATGGCATGCTCTCTAAAAATAAAACCATACGTGATGGTGCAGGCGATTACTTTATGCGTAACATTACTAAAATGGCTAAGGCGTATTTACCTGAGCTAAAAAAAGCAGAGCCTCGACCTGCTATTCCGTATTGGTTTGGCAAAGGCGAAGAGCCCGACACCGTAGTTTACAGCTCACGAAAACAGTTTTTACGTCAAGCTGATCATAACCAGCAATTACTTGATGTAAACGATGCGCAACTAGATCGCTACTACAAAGAGTTTTTGTTTGATACCGGCGATACCGAAAAAGCATTTTTGGCCTCTATTAGCCGTTTAGCAAAATACCCTGTGGTAGGGGGTCTGAGTTTTCATTGGAAAGATGAGTCGTTGTTTGTTGAGTCATCGCTGATTATGCATGATGAACGTTTAAAAGCAGCTTTTACCGATGCTATTAACAATACCGTGATGTTGGCTCAAGCAATAAGTCAAAAGGGGTTATTTAAATGTTGTTTATTTGACGCGCGTAAAACCATTCAATTAGAGCGAGATGGCACAGGAGCGTTTATGTTTGATAACCTTCCTGAGCTTGATTATGAAGTGGTTAGCGTAAAAGCAAACGAAATTGCACGCCCACACTCGTACTTTGAAGATGGTAAAGACCCAGATGAACAGCTTCAATTACCTAAAAAAGTAATTAGGTGTGTGTTTGAGTTAAATCAAATTCATCACACGGGTTGTATAATATTTGAAGCCCTGCCAGATAGAATGAAAATACACCATTACTACCGGCTACTTGATGAAAGCAAAGAGACAGAGTTTAAACGCTTACTTAATAAGTTAATGCAGTATGCCGTTAACATTACTGATGTAGGGGTAGCAGGATTTATGAAGCTTCCTTATAAAAATACTCGCGAATTTTCGCTTTGCGATAAACAACCAGAGAATTTTTTTCCTAAAAATCCTAAATTATTAGCACAGTAAAAAAGGCAGCTTAGTAATGAGCCTGCCCTTGGTTACTTAATTGTGAGTTTAAAACACTATGCTAAAAGGCGTACGTGGTGTTAAAGAAAACTGATGAGTCATTTTTTGCTGTGTGTGAGTGGCGCTAATATGGTATTTATTTAAATCAGTATTGTGACTAAATAACCTAACGTTTAATTTTAGCTGCTTAGTGATAACTGGTACCGTGTAGCGGCCCGTAATTGTTATGTGATCAATGTTATTAGCATCATCATGCGACACTTCAGGATTTAATAATAAGCCTTCTAGGGAAAACTTATAAAGGTTATCGTTTAAATATACTCCACGCATTATGCTGTTACGGATTTGCTTTTTATGGAGGTTAAATTCATCTATAGAGACTTTTTTATTTAAATCATCATCAAGGTTATTAAATGCCGAAATAGGCAGAGAAAGTACTATAAAGGCATGGTTATCAACTATGTTTAATGTGCCGTGTTGAGCAACCATTAAATGTGCATATGCAACTGGTGCAATAACAATGTTGGCAAGTAATAGCAGCGCAATGATCGTTTTTTTATAAAATTTCATTATTCTTACTTTTCCTTTAACTAAAGTTATAGCTTGCCTTTAACACAACGCTGAAAAAACGGATATGTATCGGTTGCGTAGTAATGGTATATGCCTTCAGGAAATTCAGGGGTTACACCAAAGCGCCCGTTGCATTCATCTAAATCGCCAGAGCCAGCTACATATTCCCAATCTTGTGCAAACGTTCCCATTGGATAAATGTCGGTAGACAGAGCTTGCATCATCAGCAATGCTGTAACCATAACGCGCATAAATAGGAAAGCCATCGGCCGCCCATGCAATGAGAGTCATTGTAGAGCTGTTTCCACCTCTAAGGGCAAAAAATCCCTCAGGTATGCCATGATAATGATAAGTGCCATCGGGCTGTACGTGTGCGTTGTTATCATCAGTGCCAAAGTTAAAAGTATCTTGGCTGAGCGCTTCAATATTCCAGTTACCACTGTTATCTGCAAGCGAGCAGTTATCGCCAGAATCATCACAGCTGCCGCCGGTACCGGCATCAATTTTAACGCCATTTAACACGACCCCTAACAAGCCTCGAGGACCGCCCATTAAGGTTGCGGTATCGCTTTGTATAGGTGTTAGCGTAAAGCTCTCACTTATTGTTTGTTCAGCAATGGTGTTTGGATTATCGGGATTGGGAAACGTGCCAACAGGGTGATCGGGTATACCATTTGCAACTAAATCGCGCGTTGTACCTGTACATGCCCAATCAGCAGAGCTGGTGGTTTGTACTGATATTGAGTCGTTGTACTCATTATAACTGTATTGACACAGCACATTTTCAGTTGAGCTAGTGCCACTTATAACTGTTGTAGTATCACTGTTTGAACTGGTACTTTTCTCAGAGGCGGTTGTTAGGCTTTGCTCATTACTACCACATGCAACAATAGAGGAAATTGCTGCGCTTAATAGCGACATTTTTAATAATTTAATTTTATTACATAGTGAGTGATTCATCATATACAGCAATTAAGTACTAATTGACGCTATATTTGATCTTAAATGTGCAAGCAATGTGTAAAAATAAATCAACATTGAGTCTATTTGTATAACAATTGGCTTAATTAAGTGAAGGCATTAACCTGATGATTTTACTTAAGCGGTATGTATTATAAAATCAATGCATTAATAGCCTAAAAAAGAATGGTGTAATGGCAAAATTAAAACCAGAGGTATCGATTCAAAGTTGTGGGATTTATTCTACATGGGACAGTAAAAGTAAAGCGTTGCCACAAATTGAGCAATTTACCACTAAGGTAAGCGCAAAGCTTGATGTTGAATTTGGTTTAATAATTAATATTAAAAAAGCCAAAGGCGAAAAACTCCATTTTTGCATTTACCACCCAGACATACCTGATAGCAATGGCGATATAATGCCGCCCTTTGAAGGCGTAGAATACATAAAAGAGAATGACTGGCGGTTTTATTTAGGTGATACGTTATGGGAGCCAATTGAAAACAAATTAGGTGATTGGCGAATGACACTCACCCTTAATAATAAAATTATTGCCGATAAAACATTTAACGTTGCACTTGAAGAGCAAGGCTCTGTGAATGATTTTTGGCGTAAACGCGGTTACTAACCTCTTAAATTGCAGAGCTAAAAAAGCCAATATACATTGGCTTTAAAAAAATAACTTAACCAGGTCTCTGGTTAAGAGATATACCAACTTATTTTATCATGATGATATTTAAGCTTAATTCTCTAGCCAGCGGTTTTCGGTGAAAACAAGGCGAATTTACGCGTCAATAGCTTGCCTAATACAAGTAAATTCAACGCTGTTAGCGCTGAAAATAGCTGTTAGAGATAGATTTATTATACAGAATTGAGGTTACCTTAGTTACCCCACGGGTTACTTGCATTAGAGCGCTGCTTACGTGTTCTGGCCCGTTGTTTAGCAGCCTTTTTTTCCTGAATACGTTTAGCATCACTAAAGCTTAACTCGCACGGCTCCCCAGGTTTTTGATCCGCAGGGATCACTCTATCGCGTGGCGGTAATTCGTATTGAACATCGTCGGGCTTAGGTAAATTTTTAAGACGGTATAAATAAAAGTTATCTACTTTTTCTTGTGCCCATTGTGTTTTACGTAAAAATTTAACAGCCGATTTTATATCGGGGTTATTTTTAAAACAATTTAGTTGCAAATAAGCGTGTAGCAGCTCCCACCCATATTGCTCAACCAGTTCTTCAACCACTTGCTCTAATTTTACGCCTTGCAGTGGATTATTACTGTAAAGATCTTGGTTGCTCATAGGTGTTGCCTCATTAATAAAAATACAACTAACATTATAAAATTAATAACGAGGCTTTTATATATAAAATTGCTTATCTTTGGCAATTAACTACAACGCGGCCGCGAATTTTACCTTCCATAAGTTGATCCGCATTTTCAATTACTTGCTCGAGTGTAATTTCGGTTGAAATTTTATCAAGGTAATCTGCTTTTACTAAGTTTGCTAGTCTGTCCCATGCTTCGATTCTGTCAGCCTTAGGACGCATTACGCTGTCGATACCTATTAATGATACGCCACGTAAAATAAAGGGCGCTACTGAAGCGGGTAAATCCATACCTTGTGCTAAGCCGCAGGCAGTGACTACGCCACCATATTTTAGTGATGCACAAATATTAGCAAGTGTATGACTACCTACAGAATCTATAGCACCCGCAAAGCGTTCTTTTTGAAGTGGCTTACCAGGATTTGAAAGCTCTTCGCGGCTAATAATTTGTGACGCACCTAGCTCTTTTAAGTAATCGCTTTGCTCCATTCTTCCTGTTGCAGCGGTTACGTTATAACCCAGCTGATTCAATAAATAAATGGCAAAGCTACCAACACCGCCGTTTGCGCCGGTTACTAATATTTCACCATCGCTTGGCGTGATGCCTTGTTTTTCAAGGGCAATAACACTTAGCATGGCTGTATAGCCAGCAGTACCAATTTGCATGGCTTGTTTTGGCGATAGTGCTGCGGGGAGGGGGATTAACCAATCGCTACTAAGCGATGCTTTTTGAGCAAGGCCACCCCAGTGTTTTTCGCCCACACCAAAGCCATTTAAAATAACGTTATCGCCAATAGAGAACTCATCTGTATTGGTTTCGTTTATTGTACCAACCAAGTCGATACCTGGCACCATTGGGAAGGTTCGCACCACAGGGCCTTTGCCGGTAATAGCTAATCCGTCTTTATAATTGAGTGTGCTGTAAAGCACATCAAGCTGTACGTTTTGATCTGGTAGGTCACTTTGCTGCACTTCACTCAGTGCTGCTGCGTAGTTGTCGTTCTTGGTAATGACTATCGCTTTTATTGAGTTACTCATAACTTATCCTTTTAGACCGATCGGTTTTTAATGGCTAAATAAAATACGCATTAGGTGAGTAATGCGCGTAAAAACATTTCTGTGTAAAGTGTAAGGGGTTTGCTCGATTGGGTGAGTTTAGCGCGCATAACAGCGCCTTCCCAGCCTATCCAAAAATACTCACTCATAAGCTGGGTATCGACATTATTAGCAATTGTGCCTTGTTGTTGCGCATCATTTAAACATTGCTCAACTTGCCGCTGCCATGCTTTATAGCTCTGTAACAAGCGGGCTTTAAACTCGTCACTTAAGTGGTTCAGCTCTTGATTTAAGTTACCTACTAAACAGCCCCGTTTGAACTGATATTTTTGCATGCCGTTAATGGCGCTTTGTGTAAAGTTTATTAATCGCTCAAGAGGGGGAGTGTTGAGGTCGGTTAAATATTTTTTAAGTTTAGCAATAAAGTAATCATCGTACGCACTCACTAGGGCTATTCCGAATGCTTCTTTACTTTTAAAGTAATGATAAAACGAGCCTTTTGGTACACCGGCTTTTTTTAATATGGTATCAAGGCCTGTTGCGCTAAACCCAAATTCGGTTAATGTTTCAAGACCGACTCTGATTAAATGTGATTTGGTGTCGGCGTTCTCACGCGGTATTTTAGGGGGTCTACCACGCCTTGCAGGCATTTGAGCTGTATTCATTTTTAGGTGACCCTTAGTTAAAGTGGTTATTGTTTAGCTATATTAGACCGATCGACTTTAATTAATCAAGCATAAATACCAATTGTTTAAAAATAAATCACTAAAGCTATTTTTTAAACAAAACACGAAGTGCAATAAAAGTATCATGATTATATTTTTGTTTGGAACTTAGCTTAAAAAGGTGTGTCGGATAATTAGCACTTACGTGTATTTAAGCGGTTAGTTAGCCGTATTGTAAATTAAAGAAGCAGTTAGAAGTTAAGTGGTATGACCACTTGTGGTTTTTAAATGTTAATTTATTTCTGCATCAGCAAGTTACTCAATGTCAAACATTTTAATTAATTTTGCCATTTGAATTTAACATTTTTATTAACTATTCATTAAATGTAGATTTCACTAATGCTACAAAATTTATAATTAAAAAGGTGAGGATATTACCGATGAAGAGACAAAAAAGAGATCGTTTAGAAAGAGCTCATTCTCAAGGTTTTAAAGCAGGTTTAGCAGGTCGCTCAAAAGAGCTTTGCCCTTATCAACAAATTGATCCTAAATCAGAATGGTTAGGCGGCTGGCGTGAAGCCATTGAAAGTAGAAACATGTATAAAACCTAATTCATCAGACAAGAATTAACGTAAAAAGGCCTCCACATGGAGGCCTTTTTGCATTAAAGCATATTTGCAGCTTTAAAAAGCGCTTGTATCTTGAAACAAGCCTACTTTTAAATCTTTTGCTTCGTAAATTACACGGCCGTCAACTTCAACTGTGCCATCGGCCATGCCCATGAATAACTTACGTTTAATTACGCGTTTCATATCAAGACGGTATGTTACTTTTTTAGCGGTAGGAAGTATTTGACCTGTAAATTTTACCTCGCCTACACCTAACGCTCGTCCTAAACCAGGGCCACCAGACCAGCCTAAGAAAAAACCTACTAGCTGCCACATTGCATCGAGTCCTAAACAACCAGGCATAACAGGGTCGCCTTTAAAATGGCAATCAAAAAACCAAAGGCTTGGATCAATATCAAGCTCTGCTACGATTTGGCCTTTACCGTGCTCGCCGCCATCTGCAGTGATTGAAGTAATACGGTCCATCATTAACATGTTGTCGCTTGGTAAACGGCAGTTACCTTCACCAAACATTTCACCTTGACCACACAGGATCAAATCTTCTTTTGTATAGCTATTTTTAGGTTCCATAACACTTATCTTCGCTTAGAAATTGCCAAGTACTTTAGCGTACACTTGTACGCTAAACAACTCGGAGCAGTTGAAAAATTACTTTTTTGTGCGATTTATCACCAATCAGTATTGGCGATTGGTTTTTGCACTATAAAACCGCGCAATTACAATCAGAAATCATTATAATTACCCCTGACTTATAACCAGTTTAAAGGAAGTTTATGATCCTTTTTGTTAACTCACTAACAGTGATTGATTTTTCTTACTTGTGTAACAAACGCGGCGCCGTTGGCGAGAGCTGGATTGTTGACTTAACGTTGCATGGAAAACTAAACGAAGAGTCTATGGTATTAGACTTTGGCTTAGTTAAAAAGCAAATTAAAGGCATAATTGATGACTGTTTAGATCATAAATTAGCTATACCAGCAGGTCTAAATGGAACAGTAAAAGAATTTGATACATACAAAACGCTAGATTGCACGTTTGGTGAAAACTACCATTTAGCAATGAGTGCACCACACCAAGCTTATTGCATGATAGATGCGCCAGAAATTAACGTTGATTCAGTAACAGAGTTTTTAATCGAAACAATATTACCTAAGCTGCCAAGTAACATTGAAAAAATTGAATTGTCGCTTAAACCTGAGCACAGCCAAAGTTTTTATTACCATTACAGCCATGGCCTTAAGAAGCACGATGGTAACTGCCAACGTATTATTCATGGTCATCGTTCGCAAATTGGTATTAGTTTAGATGGTATGTCGATGCCGCGTTTGCAAAAGCAGTGGGCAGAAAAATGGCAAGATATTTATTTAGCAACGCAAGAAGACCAAATAGCGGCTGATGATTTAAAACACGTTAGTGCAAAAAGCAATGATGTGTGTTTTGCTTACACTGCTGCACAAGGCTATTTTGAAATGGCAATTAGTGAGTCTCGTTGTGATATTTTACTTGTTGATACAACAGTAGAGTGTATTTCTCAGCATCTTGCTGAGCAAGTAAAGGCACAGTACCCAGATAAAGACGTTAAAATTACCGCTTATGAAGGTGTAGGAAAAGGATCAATCAGTTATGCTTAAAACTCTTTTAGCAACAGCGCTTGTCACCACAACTAGCTTTAGTGCATTAGCGCTCGAGTTAAAAGGGCACCTTACCCAAGGTGGATTAGTAACAGGCAAACTTGAAAATGTGAAGTCGGTTTCGCTAAACGGAAAATCACTCAAGCTTTCACAAGCCGGAGATTTTGTATTTGGTTTTGGCCGTGATGCAAAACCAAACCACACTCTAACGTGGGTTGATAGTAACGGTAAAAAACACACGCAAGATTTAATTATTACTAAACGTGATTATAAAATTGATAAAATTACTGGTGTTGCTAAAAAATATGTATCGCCACCTAAAGAGGTACTCGCGCGGATTAGTCGCGAAGCAAAAGCGGTGCGTAACGCACGTGCGGTAAATTCAGATTTACAGTACTTTTTAGATCCGGTTTTAAGGCCAGCAAAAGGACGTATTTCGGGTGTTTACGGCAGTCAACGGTATTTTAATGGCGAACCTCGTCGTCCACATTTTGGTTTAGATATTGCCAATAAAACAGGCTCTCCTGTGTATGCACCGATTAGTGGCACTGTGGTATTTGCTGATCCTGATTTATATTACTCTGGCGGGACTTTAATTATTGACCATGGTCATGGAGTAACCTCAACGTATATTCACTTAAGCAAGTTAGATGTAAAAGTTGGCGATACAATAAGCCAAGGCGAAAAAGTAGCTGAAATAGGTGCTACCGGGCGAGTTACAGGTCCACACCTAGATTGGCGTTTTAACTGGGAAGGCGAGCGCCTTGATCCCGCGTTATTAATGCAAGATAAACTTGCAAATACAAAGTAGAGACTATGACACAGATAAACCGTGATGCAATAATTGCTAAGCGTATAGAAGATTCAACAACCTCGGTGACCAAAACTGTATTTCCTGGGCGTACTAATCACCACAATACCTTATTTGGTGGTGATGCGCTTGCTTGGATGGATGAAGTTGCCTTTATTGCTGCAACGCGTTTTTGCAGAAAGCCATTAGTGACCATTTCTTCGGATAGGGTCGATTTTAAAGAAGCAATTCCGGTTGGATCATTTGCTGAACTTATAGCAAAAGTAGTGCATGTAGGGAATACGTCATTAAAAGTTGATGTAGATATTTGCATTGAGACCATGCATAAAGATGATAAACATTCAGCTATTTCTGGTAGTTTTACTTTTGTAGCGGTTGATGACGATCACAAACCAACACCCGTTGTATGCGATAAAATGCTAAATGGCTTTAACTGATAATCATTAAAGCAAAGCCAAGTATAATAAGCACCTTAATGGGTGCTTATTAAATTACAACAAAAGAACACATCATACTATAAAGTTCCTTACTTAATCTTGCCAAATTTAGTATTGATGTAGCTAAAATTACCAAATGACTGTGCAGCCAATAATAAAAAAACATAAAATAAAAAGGCATGTTTTACATGCCTTTTTAAAAAATACGTTTGATAAGTAGCTAATGCTTTAAAGCACCATGGCCGCAATCCATCCAAATATAAGTAATGGGATATTAAAATGTATAAAGGTAGGGATCACTGAGTCTCGGATATGGTCGTGTTGTCCGTCGGCATTTAAGCCAGAAGTCGGGCCAAGTGTTGAGTCAGAAGCAGGGGAGCCTGCATCACCGAGAGCACCTGCCGTACCCACTAATGCAGCGGTAGCCATTACAGAAAAGCCTAAATTTAAACATAAAGGAACAAAGAGGGTGGCTATTATAGGCACTGTCGAAAATGAGCTTCCTATCCCCATAGTAATCAATAAGCCAACTAATAATATAGAGGCTGCAGCAAGGGGTTTATTGCCATCAAATAACGCAGCACTGCTGTGTACTAAGCTAGCTACATCGCCTGTGGCTTTCATTACTGAGGCAAAGCCTTGAGCCGAAATCATAATAAAGCCAATCATTGCCATCATGGCAACACCTTTACTAAACACGTCGCCGTTTTCTTCCCATTTTACGACACCAAATACACTAAATATTATTACCCCTACAAGGCCGCCTAGTATCATTGAGCCACTTAGGTTTTGTGCAACCAGCGACGAAAACACGGCAAACAAACCCACAACCATTACTTTTTTGGGGTTTTCAATGTCGGTAGTTTTACTTTGTGAAGTTAACGGCTGGGCTTTGTATTCACGGCGCTTTTTGTAACTCATAAATACCGCAACAATTAACCCAACTAACATACCACAGGCGGGAATTATCATAGCCATAGGCACCTGTGTATTCACTATTTCTAGACCGTTGTCGATTAAGTTTTTATGCAAAATAGAGTATAGGTAAATCCCGCCAAACCCATAAGGTAATACCATGTAAGAGGTTGCTAAGCCAAACGTTAAAATACAAGCGATAGCGCGGCGGTCTAATCGAAGTTGATTAAATACAACCAATAAAGGAGGGATCAAAATAGGGATAAAGGCAATGTGCACAGGTACTAAGTTTTGTGAAGATATCGCAAAGGCCAATATAATTAATAAAATAAAATAACTTAAAAAGGTTTCGCTGCCACTGCCTTTTGCATTTACTTTGTTAAGTAACTTTTCGGCAAGGATACGAGTTAATCCTGATTTTGAAATAGCCACTGCAAAAGCACCTAACATTGCGTAACTTAGTGCAATTTCAGCACCGGCCGACAGGCCTGAATTAAATGCATCAACACTTTCTTTAATTCCTAAACCAGCTGTTAAACCAGCTACAAGTGCACTAATTATCATCGCTACAATGACATTGACACGGGCTAAAGAGAGCCCAAGCATTAAAATAACGCCTATAACAACCGCATTCATAGTTTTCTCTTTTTGGAAGATTTAATTAATTTTATCAGATCTTTAGCCTGATTTTTACGTTCTTTAGTAAAAGGTTTTTTAGCGTAGCGCACTTGATTAAATAAGTCGCTAAATTCGTTTAAAGGCTCAGCAACATCAGGCTTTTGCTCAGCAAAATACAGTAATTGTTGATTAGGAGAATAGTGACTAGGTGCAGTGATTTTTTGCAGTTCAGCCCAGTGTTGAATTGCAGCAAATTCTATAACCAATGGCGGATGCTTTGCTTTATTGCGAGGCCAATTCAAATAAATAAAATACGCAGCAAAACTAAGCGTTAAGCTCAAAATAACTATCAACGGCACTAACCATAAATACTTATTACCAAACAAAGATTTTAAAAAATTGTTTTGCTTTTCCTCATCAAAGCCAAGTACCCAGCTGGTCCATTGATAATCTAGGGTTTCAAGTTTAAGCCTTAACCAATTAACCGCTGCAAAGTTACTTAATCTGACTAAGCCAAAATCAAGGTTGTTTTTAAATTCATCATTGAGTTCTTCGTTTTGAGAAAGTGAACCATTTAAACGCTCGGGTGCGACCACTGCTGTGGCATCAAAAATTTGCCATTGATTATTAATAAATACTTCCACCCAGGCGTGGGCATCGTACTGACGGACTGATAAGTAGTTATTTGTTCGGTTTTTTTCACCGCCCAAATAACCGCTGGCTAGGCGGGCAGGAATACCGGCGCTTCTAAAAATATACGCCGCGGCACTGGCGTAATGCCCGCAAAAACCGCGTTTTTTATCAAACAAAAATTGATCTATGGTGCTATCGCCTCATTGGCTCAGGGGTTAAGG
>Ga0209452_1000098_pt1 | contig 34463 bp, 27 predicted proteins | sample WorMetimpBELIZE1_FD_187388 | JGI IMG/M metagenome (GOLD analysis project Ga0209452, IMG submission 187388) | Marine gutless worms symbiont microbial communities from Max Planck institute for Marine Microbiology, Germany - Olavius imperfectus... | ecosystem: Host-associated > Annelida > Digestive... | reverse complement strand
AAAATTCAGTGCCTGAGGAACCCTACCGTGCCTGACATGAAGCTCTTCGCTGGTAACGCAACACCTGAGCTAGCTCAAAAAGTTGCAAAACGTTTGTATATTGAATTAGGCGATGCTGTTGTTGGCCGTTTTAGTGACGGTGAGATCAGTGTTCAAATAAATGAAAACGTTCGTGGCTCGGATGTTTTTATCTTGCAATCAACCTGTGCCCCTACTAACGATAACCTAATGGAACTTATCGTTATGGTTGATGCTCTACGACGTGCATCAGCAGGTCGTATTACTGCAGTCATTCCTTATTTTGGTTATGCACGTCAAGACCGTCGCGTACGTTCTGCGCGTGTTCCAATCACCGCTAAAGTTGTTGCCGATTTCTTATCAAGTGTTGGTGTTGACCGTGTTCTTACGGTTGACTTACACGCCGAGCAAATACAAGGTTTCTTTGATGTACCTGTAGATAACGTATTCGGTAGCCCTGTACTGCTTGAAGATATGGAAGAGCGTGAGTTTGAAGACGTTGTTGTAGTATCGCCAGATATTGGTGGTGTAGTACGTGCGCGTGCTATTGCTAAGCTACTTCACGACACAGACCTTGCTATCATTGATAAACGTCGCCCTCAAGCAAACGTTTCTCAAGTAATGCATATTATTGGTGATGTTGAAGGCCGCGACTGTATTATCGTAGATGATATGATTGATACCGGTGGCACTTTATGTAAAGCCGCAGAAGCACTTAAAGAACATGGTGCTAAACGCGTATTTGCCTATGCAACACACCCTATTTTATCGGGTAAAGCCGCAGAGAACATTCGTAACTCTGTGATTGATGAAGTAATTGTAACTGACTCAATTCCGTTATCTGATGAATTAAAAGCCCTTGATAATGTAAAGGTACTGACCCTTGCTGACATGTTAGCCGAAACAATTCGTCGCATCAGCAATGAAGAATCTATTTCAGCGATGTTTGAACATTAAAATCACACATCTGCTTGAACACATAAGCGCCTTTTGGCGCTTTTTTTGTATGTGTTGTTTATTTTATCGGGGGGCGGTGTTATGATAGCGCGCCTTTTGGGTAGGGACCTTGGTCGCAAAGGCCCTAACACTTTTAATTATTGGAGACATTATGTCTAACGAAACTTATACTTACAACGCTGAACTTCGCGTAGAAACTGGTACTGGTGCGAGCCGCCGCCTACGTCGCGAAGACAAAGTACCTGCTATCCTTTACGGTGCAGATAAAGAAGCGGTATCGCTTACTCTTGCTCATAAAGACATGATCAAAGCACAAGAAAGCGAAGGTTTTTACACGCACATTCTTACGCTAAATGTTGGCGGCGAGTCTGTTGAAGCCATCTTAAAAGATATTCAACGTCACCCATACAAGCCAAAAATCACTCACCTTGATTTCCAACGTGTAGATGCAACTCACAAGCTAGTAACTAAAGTTCCTCTTCACTTCATCGGTGAAGAAGTAGTAACTAAAGCTGGCGCAACTGTTGTTCACCAGTTAACTGAAGTTGAGATTTCTTGTCTTCCTAAATCTTTACCAGAATTCGTTGAAGTTAACGTCTCTAAATTAGTAGTTGGTGATTCAGTTCACATTTCTGACCTTGAGCTTCCTGCAGGCGTTCAGTCTGTTGAGCTAGGTAAAGGCGAAGGCCACGACCTGTCAGTAGTAACTATCAAAGCTAACAAAGCAGCTCCAGCTGAAGAAGAAGCTTCAGACGCTGCTGAATAATATTTAAGGTCTTGCACCTTGAATTCTATTCAAATGCTTGTGGGCCTGGCTAATCCAGGCCCCGAATACGCAAACACACGCCACAATGCAGGTGCATGGTTCATTGAAGAACTTGCCGCACGTTACAACTGCACGCTTAAACACGATCCTAAATATCACGGCCTAACAGGCAAAGTGATCATCCAAGGCCAAGAATTCAAATTATTGATCCCCACCACCTACATGAACTTAAGTGGTAAAGCGGTCAGTAGTTTAGCCAATTTTTTCAAAATCCCCGTGGAGAACATACTTGTTGCCCATGACGAAATGGATTTAGACCCAGGCGTTGCCAAACTTAAAAAAGGCGGCGGTCATGGCGGTCATAATGGCTTAAAAGACATTATTGCAAAAATGGCAAACCAAAAAGATTTTATGCGCTTACGCATAGGTATCGGTCATCCAGGGCATCGTGAAATGGTCACAGGTTGGGTGCTTGGAAAAGCAGCCAAAGAAGACCAACAAAAAATGGATGCCGCGGTTGATGAAGCAGTTCGTTGTATGGAAATACTTGCAAAAGATGGTGTGTTAAAAGCACAAAACAGACTACATTCTTTTAAACCATAATCGTTTAAACGAATCTTAACAAGGTATCTTACTATGGGTTTTAAATGTGGCATCGTTGGCTTGCCTAATGTTGGTAAATCAACGCTTTTTAATGCACTAACTAAAGCGGGTATTGAAGCCGCTAACTTTCCTTTTTGTACCATCGAACCTAACACAGGTGTAGTACCGGTACCCGATCCTCGCTTAAACGAGCTAGCAAAGATTGTAAATCCTCAACGCATCCTACCTACCAGTATGGAATTTGTTGATATTGCTGGTTTAGTGAAAGGCGCGTCGAAAGGTGAAGGGTTAGGAAACCAATTTTTAGCAAACATTCGTGAAACGGATGCAATTGGCCATGTAGTTCGCTGTTTTGAAGACGAAAACGTAATTCACGTTGCAGGTACAATTGACCCTGCTGACGATATTGATGTTATCAACACCGAATTAGTACTTGCTGATATGGACAGCGCTGATAAAGCTATTTTCCGTAATGCTAAAAAAGCGAAAGGCGGCGATAAAGACGCTAAAGAGCAAAATGCGGTACTTGAAAAAGTAAAAGCGCATTTAGACGAAGGTTTAACACTTCGCTCTTTAGAGCTTACTAAAGAAGAAAAAGCAGCTATTAGCTCAATTAACTTCTTAACTATTAAGCCTACCATGTACATTGCTAACGTAGCTGAAGATGGCTTTGAAAATAACCCACACCTTGACCGTGTGCGTGCTATTGCTGAGTCTGAAGACGCAGTCGTTATTCCGGTGTGTGCTGCAATCGAATCTGAGCTTTCTGAACTAGATGAAGAAGACAAGCTTGAATTTATGGCAGACCTTGGGTTAGACGAACCAGGTCTAAACCGTGTTATTCGCGGTGGTTACGAGCTATTACATTTACAAACCTACTTCACTGCAGGTGTAAAAGAAGTACGCGCGTGGACTATTCCAGTAGGTGCAACTGCACCGCAAGCTGCTGGTAAAATTCACACCGACTTTGAACGTGGCTTTATTCGCGCACAAACTATCGGTTATGACGACTACATTGCCTTTAATGGCGAAGGTGGTGCTAAAGAAGCGGGTAAAATGCGTCAAGAAGGTAAAGAGTACATTGTTAAAGATGGCGATGTGATGAACTTCTTGTTCAACGTATAATTACGCTTAAAACACTCTGTTTATAAAAGCCCGCTTAATGCGGGTTTTTTTATACTTATACTTTAGCAAAACTTACTTAAAACACACATAACCGCAATCACTTTTAGTTTTTACTAATATCTAATGACGCTAGACAGCTGAACGCATCACTAAATAGGCAACAGATTCTCATTTAGGACAAGTGAATAACACATTTCTTTGCCCGGCTACCAACATTTTTTGGCTCTGAAATAGATCACTTCATTAAACAAATTGGTAAAAGTCGAGTTTAATCTGTAATTGAATAAAATCTCATGATATGCAAACTTAGAGTGAGTTAAACAATGTCCACTATTGATCCAATTGTTGAATCAAAGCGTCATTTTTCAGAAATAACTCAGTCGGTGCCTCTACTAATCAATAACTCGTCTTATTTTTAGGTATCGAAACACTATTAAATAGTAAAAATAATTAATACACTGAGTTTAAATAAAGCTTAATTACAATTTAGCTGTTTAATTTACAAGCAATTTTTATATCAACAGTTTTAACTTGCACTAACTTGGTGTACTTTGGCAGTTGATTTGCAGTTAAAAAAACAGCAAATTTATTAAAATTTAGTCTCTTAGCTTAATTTTCCTGCAAACAAACCCTGTTAAGTGTTTTTTTGCAAAAAAGGTGTTGACGGATTTGGGTCATATCAGCATAATACGCCCCGCACTCAGCGATGAAGTGATAACAAAAGAGATGGCTAAGTAGCTCAGCTGGTTAGAGCACATCACTCATAATGATGGGGTCACAGGTTCAAATCCCGTCTTAGCCACCATTTTCTTTTGCTGCTCAATGAAGAGTTTAAAATAACTACCTTCCTTTGATTATTCAAAGTGAAAATGCGGGAGTGGCGGAATTGGTAGACGCGCTGGATTTAGGTTCCAGTATCTTAGGATGTGAGAGTTCAAGTCTCTCCTTCCGCACCATGTTCTGATATGAACTAAACTATCAATTGTTTTCTGTTGGGATATCGCCAAGCGGTAAGGCACCAGGTTTTGATCCTGGCATTCCCAGGTTCAAATCCTGGTATCCCAGCCAACAATGGCTAAGTAGCTCAGCTGGTTAGAGCACATCACTCATAATGATGGGGTCACAGGTTCAAATCCCGTCTTAGCCACCATTTCTTTTTTGAAGTGGCTCTGCAAGAGTTAAATTGCAGCTCAATAAAGAGTTTAAAATAACTACCAGTGTTTATTAAACACAAAAAATGCGGGAGTGGCGGAATTGGTAGACGCGCTGGATTTAGGTTCCAGTATCTTAGGATGTGAGAGTTCAAGTCTCTCCTTCCGCACCATGTTCTCGATAAGAACTAAAACTATCAATTAATTCTTTGTTGGGATATCGCCAAGCGGTAAGGCACCAGGTTTTGATCCTGGCATTCCCAGGTTCAAATCCTGGTATCCCAGCCAACTTCTTCTACCAAAGAAATGTTGTTATAAAGAATAACTCTGTTAAGAGTTTAAATATAAAATGTATGCGGGAGTGGCGGAATTGGTAGACGCGCTGGATTTAGGTTCCAGTATCTTAGGATGTGAGAGTTCAAGTCTCTCCTTCCGCACCATGTTCTCGATAAGAACTAAAATTATCAATTAATTCTTTGTTGGGATATCGCCAAGCGGTAAGGCACCAGGTTTTGATCCTGGCATTCCCAGGTTCAAATCCTGGTATCCCAGCCAACTTCTTCTACCATAGAAAGTTGCTAAAAGAATAAAAACTGCGGGAGTGGCGGAATTGGTAGACGCGCTGGATTTAGGTTCCAGTATCTTAGGATGTGAGAGTTCAAGTCTCTCCTTCCGCACCATGTTCTTAATTAGAACTAAAACTCTTTCAAATTTAAAGTTGGGATATCGCCAAGCGGTAAGGCACCAGGTTTTGATCCTGGCATTCCCAGGTTCAAATCCTGGTATCCCAGCCACTTTCTTAGATTATTCTGTATTCTCCTTCATTCACATATCTGTGTATAAACTCATTAATATTTATTGGTTTACTAAAGTAATAGCCTTGTAGATAATCACAATTCATTTGAGTTAATGTTTGTTTGAGGTCGTTATTTTCTATCCCCTCTGCCACTACTCTGCAGTTTAGTCGTGTTGCTAAAAATAATGTCGATTCAACAATGGCATAATCCGCTATTTGGGTCAGCATATCTTTGATAAATGATTGATCTATTTTTATTTGGCTAATTGGCAACTCTCGCAGTAAAACCAACGATGAAAAACCAGTACCAAAGTCATCTACACTAAATTCAAACCCTCTACTGTTTAATTTTTGCATCATGGAGCGCGCTGCTTCAAGATTAGTCATCATCGCACATTCTGTAATTTCAAATATAATAAAATCACTTAAACTAGGGTCGTTAGTGACCAACTCTTCTGCAAAGTCATAAAATTCAGGACTCTCTAAATCCTTAGTAGACAAATTAACGTGTATTGAGCCTACAAACCCTGCCGCTTTGAGTTGCGCTAAATGCTTAATTGTTTCAAGTAATACCCATTTAGAAATATTGAGTATCAGCCCGCTTTGCTCTGCAATTGTAATAAATACGTCGGGGCTAATGAAAGAGCCATCACTTTGCGGCCAACGAATTAAAGCCTCTGCCCCGTGAACTTCATCGGCTCGTGCATCAAATATTGGTTGTAGATAAAGCTCAAACTCATGGTTCTGAATCGCTTGTTTAATACGCGAGGTCATATTTGAAAGCTCGTTAGCACGAGCGCTCAACGCCTCAAAGTAATGTACATACAATTGCTGTGTGTCTTTAGCCTCATGCAGTGCTAAGTCTGCTTGCTTTAATAGCTCATTAGCGTGCGACGAGTGATTCGCAAAGGTTGTTATTCCTACAGTCACGTGTACACGTAAACTATGCTCGTAAATATGAAAAGGGTGTTTGGTTGATTTTTTTATTGCCTCAATACATAAATCAATTGCCTCATTGGCTGAGTTATCAACAATAAGGGCAAACTCATCGCCGCCCAAACGGTAAAGCTTGGCTATTCCCACAATATTTTGGCTAAGAGTTTTTGAAAAAATGCTTAACAGCATATCCCCTACTTTATTACCGTATGAGTCATTAAACGATTTAAAGCGGTTTAAATCTATGAGCATTAGATAAAAAGAAGGTTCGTATTTAACTTGTTTGTTAAGCACCTGAAAAAACTTTTTTCGATTAGGGAGGCCGGTTAAGCTGTCGTTCTCCGCAAGGGTGCGTTGACGTGTTGCAAAGCGGTCAATTTTTAAAATACTTTTTAAACTAAGCTGTATAACTAAATAAACAAACGCCCCACCACCAAACAAAATAAGCGATACACTCGTTGCAATAAAGCCGTCTATATCGTTATTTACAAAATAATAAAGCACATACCAATAGCCCACTATAAAACTAAAAATAAGCGCTAAAAGTAAAATCCACGATACACGATTTGTTTTTTTACAAATTTTTACTGTAGGCATAATACTTAGCGTCAGTAGCAAAGCGCCCACAATAAGTATAAAAATAAAAAAGTTTTCCACAAACACACTACTTTTAATTGGTTAGTAGTTTGAGTATGGCAAAAAAACGCAATAACGGAATAAATTAATAGTGACAACTATGCAGGTGCCCAAGTGGCATAAGAAAGGGAGTGATTGGCTGTGCATTTCTTCAGTTAGCCAATCACTTCAGTAGATTTAATTAAGCTCTCCACTAATGGCATATTTTAATACCCAGTTTTTTAAAGGACCGGTATTGTTAGCCATTTTTAAAAACTGGCTGCGCGCCCATTTAAGCGGCGTAATTTGATTAGAAAAACCAAAGTAACATGCATCCATCATGCTCATCATTAATAGGTTGGCTTTACGGCGGCTTCGCTCGTATTCTTTTAGTTTTAGCGGGCAACCTATATCATCAGCGTCTTCAAGTGCCTGTGCGAGTGCTACCACATCTTGAAAGCCTAAATTAACGCCTTGCCCGGCTAGTGGGTTAATTGTGTGCGCCGCATCGCCAACTAACACCAAACGCCCATTAGAGTAATTATTTGCATGCTGACGAGTAAGTGGAAATACCGCATGTGCTTGCACCTCAAAATCCCCTGCAAGCGCTGGAAACTTATTTAAAATGTGCATTTTCATCTGTTCTGCACTTTGCCCTTTAAACTGCTGTAGCGTATTAGCATTGTCGTACCAAATTAAGTTTGCGTATGGGGCCTGCATAGGTAAAAACGCCAAAGGGCCTGTGGGTGTAAACTGCTGCCATGTTTTTATTTGCTGCGGCGCATCAAGCTTTATAAGTATGCCCATACACTGCTGCTGATATTGCCAGCCCGTTACGCCAATATTAGCCATTGTACGAAGCTGCGACTGCCCACCATCGGCTGCAATCACTAAGTCAGCGCTATAGCGCTGTTGCTCATAAACCAGTGTTATAGAATCAGTATTTTGCTCAATGGCACTCACCGGTACCGATTGCTCAATAACCTCTATGCCATATTTATTAAACTGCTGCCAAAGGCTTGCTTGGATTAAGTTGTTTTCAATTAAATGGCCTAGATGCGATGTATTTATGTCTTCGCAATCAAACACTAAGTTATCGCCACCTTGCTCAAATGCCTCTAACTGCTGATATGGCGCTAACCGATTTTGCCTCAAAGTAGGCATTGCGCCTAGTTCATCAAGTAAATTTTCTGAAAAACGATTAATAGCCGACACCCGAATATCGACCTGTTCACTGGCTAAAATAGCGTCGGCGTCAATCAGTCTTTTTTCTATAATCCGCACTGACTTTCCTTGTTGTGCTAGCTTAATTGCCATAGCTGCACCAACCATTCCGCCGCCTACTATAATCACTTTATTTTGAGTCATGTTTTTCATCATTTGGTTAATACGTGAAACTATTTTGATTGTACCGTAACTCACAGGATTTATGCGAGAGTATACACAGACAGCTTAATTAAACTGCCCATGGATTGATTTGAGATCACAAACATGAAAACTATACTTGGATCTGGGCGGGTATCCAGCTAAAATACGCGTCCTTTAAGTGAGCAACCATGCTCCTTAATCCCGTTTTAAGCACATTTATGTGCCACTACCGAATTGAACACGAGGCTATATTTCAATGAGCAAAAAGCTGCATATCAAAACGTGGGGTTGTCAGATGAACGAGTACGACTCTCAGAAGATGGCTGATCTTTTAGATTCAACCAACGGCTACCAGCTAACGGAAGAAGCAGCAGACGCCGACGTTATTTTACTTAACACTTGTTCAATTCGTGAAAAGGCACAAGAAAAAGTATTTCACCAATTAGGCCGCTGGAAATTACTAAAAGATGACAAGCCTGATTTAATTATTGGTGTAGGTGGCTGTGTTGCCTCGCAAGAAGGTGACTCTATTCGCCAGCGCGCCCCGTTTGTTGATGTTATTTTTGGCCCACAAACACTGCACCGCTTGCCAGAAATGATTAAACAAGTGCAAGGTGAAGGCTCATCGGTCGTTGATATTTCATTCCCAGAGATTGAAAAATTTGACCGCTTACCAGAGCCAAAAGCAGAAGGCCCATCTGCGTTTGTATCTATTATGGAAGGCTGCTCTAAGTACTGTACTTTTTGTGTTGTACCTTACACGCGTGGTGAAGAAGTTAGCCGCCCATTAGATGACGTATTATTAGAAGTTGCCCAACTTGCTGAGCAAGGCGTACGTGAAGTAAACCTACTTGGTCAAAACGTAAACGCATACCGCGGTGATACGCACGATGGGGAGATTTGTTACTTCTCAGATTTAATTCGCTACGTTGCCGCAATTGATGGTATTGACCGTATTCGCTACACCACCTCGCACCCAGTTGAATTTACGCCAGATATAATCGACGCTTACGCTGATGTACCAGAGCTTGTTGACCATTTACACTTGCCAGTGCAAAGTGGTTCAGACCGTATTCTTAATTTAATGAAACGCGGCCATACAGCGCTTGAGTACAAATCAACAATACGAAAGCTACGTAAAATTCGCCCTAACTTAAGCATGTCGTCAGACTTCATTATTGGTTTTCCGGGTGAGAGCAAAGCTGACTTTGAAGCCACAATGAACCTAATTAACGACATTGGCTTTGATATGAGCTTTAGCTTTATTTACAGTGCGCGCCCAGGTACGCCTGCCGCCGACTTACCAGATGATGTATCTGAGCAAGAGAAAAAAGAGCGCTTATACTTATTACAAAACCGTATTACACAAATGGCACAACAAATTAGTCGCCAAATGTTTGATACAGAGCAACGTATTTTAGTTGAGGGACCATCTAAAAAGAACCCAATGGAATTACGTGGGCGCACCGAAAATAACCGTGTAGTTAACTTTGTTGGCCCACACACAGTGATCGGCCAGTTTGTTGATGTACGTATTACCGAAGCGCTACCAAACTCTTTACGTGGTGATTTAATCCGTACAGAATCAGAAATGAACTTACGACGTGATGTTGCTCCATCAGCTATTTTAACAAAAGCGGCAAGTGTAGAGCCTAACATCGATACAACCAACGAAATTGGTGTTGCTACATTCGTACCTTAGTTGTATAAATTCATTGCGCCAGTAATAATCACTGGCGCACCCGAATAGGAAGTAATTTTGAGTAATCAGTTAAAAACATTAGAGATTTATTTAGAACCTGCCGACAACAAACGCCTTTCCTCTTTATGTGGCCCGTTTGACGAAAACATCAAACAGATTGAACGCCGCCTTGGTGTTGAAATAATCCACCGCGACAACTTTTTTAAGGTAACAGGTAAACTGCACTCAAGTGCTGCGGCTGTAGAAATTTTAAAAAACCTTTATGTTGATACTCAGCCTGTTCGTGATGAAATTGGAGAGATTGAGCCTGAGGACGTTCATTTAGCGATTAGTGAATCAAAAGCCCTTGAGCAAGATATACCGCAAAGTGCCTACGGCAAAGAAATGTACATTAAAACCCGCCGTGGCGTAATTAAACCGCGTAACGACAATCAAGGGTTATATGTTGCTAATATTTTGCATCACGATATTACCTTTGGTATTGGCCCTGCTGGTACTGGTAAAACCTACCTTGCTGTTGCCGCCGCAGTAGACGCCTTAGAGCGCCAAGAAATTCGCCGCATATTACTGACCCGTCCAGCGGTAGAAGCCGGCGAAAAACTAGGCTTTTTACCGGGCGATCTAAGCCAAAAAGTAGACCCATACTTACGCCCGCTTTACGATGCCTTATTTGAAATGCTTGGTTTTGAAAGAGTAGAAAAGCTCATAGAAAAGCACATTATCGAAATAGCGCCGCTTGCTTATATGCGTGGACGCACCCTAAACGATGCGTTTATTATTTTAGATGAAAGCCAAAATACCACCGCAGAGCAAATGAAAATGTTCTTAACCCGTATAGGCTTTAATTCTAAAGCGGTTATAACAGGCGATATAACTCAAGTTGATTTACCTCGCGGTGCACGCTCGGGTCTTCGCCATGCAATAGAAGTGCTTAGTGATGTTGAAGAAATTAGCTTTAACTTTTTCCAATCACACGATATTGTTCGCCACCCTGTTGTCGGGCGTATTGTAGAAGCCTACGAGCGCAGTGACGAAAGCGAGCGACTAAAGCGTATTGAAAAGCAAAAAGCTAAAGAGCAACAGGCCACTCAACAACCGCCTGCTACTAAAGAGTAATACCGTGAGCACCGAATTAGATTTACAAATAGCGTGTGAATTTGACAACCTTCCTAGCGAAGAACAATTTACAATGTGGGCCGATAAAGCGCTGAGCAAGTTTCGTGATGAGTCTGAGCTTAGTATCGTAATAAGTGACGAAGCCCAATCACAACAACTAAACAACGACTACCGTGGTAAAAACAAACCAACGAACGTGTTGTCGTTTGAATTTGAAGCACCGCCAGGCATTGAGCTGCCGCTAGTTGGTGATTTAATCATTTGCCCAGCTATTGTATTAGCTGAGGCAATCGAGCAAGAAAAGTCATTTCATGATCACTTTGCCCATATGGTTATTCATGGATGCTTGCATTTACTTGGATTTGACCATATAAAGAGTGAAGATGCTTTTGAGATGGAAAGCATAGAAAAGCAATTACTTGCAGAGCTAAACATAGCTGACCCATATCGGGACGAACTTTAAATTAACGGAGCATTTAGACGCAATGAGCGACGATAACTCGCAATCTAGCCAGGGTTCTTCTGGCAAAACGTGGATGGGCCGCATAGCCCAAATGTTGCAAGGGGAACCCCAGAATAGAGATGAGCTGGTTGAAGTAATTGCCGACGCGCAAGAGCGTGACGTAATAGATCCAGAAACCAAAGAAATGATTGAAGGTGTGCTTGGTGTATCTAAGCTTAAAGTGCGCGATATAATGATACCGCGCTCGCAAATGGTCACACTCGAAATCGACAGCCCCCTTGAAGATTTGATCCCCATGATGGTCGACTCCACACACTCACGTTTTCCGGTAGTGTGTGAAGACAAAGACCACGTAGAGGGTATTTTGCTCGCAAAAGACTTGCTGCCGCTTATTTTAAATAAAGATGAGCACCTCCCGTCACTGCGCGAATACTTACGCCCAGCCATGGTTGTGCCCGAAAGCAAGCGCGTAGACACCCTACTAAATGAGTTTCGTCAGCAACGCTATCACATGGCAATTGTAATTGACGAATACGGCGGTGTGTCGGGCCTTGTCACCATTGAAGATATTCTTGAAATCATTGTCGGCGAAATCGAAGATGAGCACGACGAAGAAGAAGATCAACAAGATATTCGCCAGCTAGCTAAGCATGTATACGTAGTCCAAGCGCTCACCCCTGTAGATGACTTTAACGAGTACTTTAAAACAGGTTACAGCACCGATGAAGCCGATACCATTGGCGGTACAGTACTACACGCATTTGGCCACATGCCAAGTCGCGGCGAAACAATTGAGATAGACGATTATCAGTTTAAAGTTACAAACTCCGATAACCGTCGTATTTTACAACTGCAAGTCACCGTTCCTAAGGTTGATGAAAACGACAGTGAAGAAACTACTAACTAAGCTCACCCTGTTAGTAAAAGATAAAAAAGCATGGCTCGCACTGGTTGCGGGCCTTATTTTAACTTTTGGCTACGCCCCTTACCAAATTTGGCCCATCGCATTTTTTAGCATTGCCGCCATTATTTTTTGTATTAACCCAAACAACACAGGCAAAGCGCACGCAAAAACAGCCGCTAAATATGGCTTTATATTTGGCTTAGGCTGGTTTGGCGCAGGTATTAGCTGGGTACATGTATCTATTGCCACCTTTGGCGGCATGCCGCTTATTGCCTCGCTCTCATTGATGGCCTTGCTATGCTCATATTTAGCACTGTTTCCGGCGCTGGCGTTTTGGGCTGCAACTCGCTTTGCAAGCGGCCCTAAGAGCTTTGGCGCATTGCTTATAGCAGCGTTTTCAATCAGTGAATATTTACGTGGTGTAGTGCTTACCGGTTTTCCGTGGCTAAGTTTTGGTTATACACAAACCGATGGCCCGCTTAGATTACTTGCCCCCTATATTGGCGAATTTGGCTTAACGCTTACCTGTGTCGGCATTGGTTTTGCCCTTTACAGGCTCACCCAAAAAGAGTTTAAAACCCCATTAATAAGCGCAGCCGCATTAGCGTTACTTATTATTGGCGCATTAAATACCGGCAATAATCGCTACTCAGGCAAAGAAATGTCGACCTTACTGGTGCAAGGTAATATTAAACAACACCTGCGCTTTGAGCCCAGTGAGTTTTGGACCACCATGAGCAAATATCAAGACCTAACGCGCCCACATTGGAATGCTGATCTCGTGGTATGGCCCGAAGCCGCCGTGCCCGAAATAGAAGCCCTGGCCGACACGTACTTAGCCAATTTAGACAGCGCCGCATCGTTTAATAAAACCGCGTTAGTTACCGGTATTGTTGACTACCAACTCGACACCAAAACCATTTTCAATACGCTGATTGTGGTCGGTAATAAAGAGCACAACGACGAGCACGGCCATTACCGCTACCTAGACAAAAACCGCTATCGTAAGCACCAGTTGTTACCTATCGGCGAATTTGTACCATTTCAGGATATATTGCGCCCTATAGCACCATTGTTTGACTTACCTATGTCATCGTTTACGCGTGGCGAAAGAGTGCAAAACAACTTACGCGCCAACGGCTTTAACTTACTACCTGCCATTTGCTACGAAATCGTATTTGCCGATTTGGTGCGCGGTAACTACAAAAGCAACTCAGACCTACTCTTTACCGTAAGTAACGATGCCTGGTTTGGCGATTCCATTGGGCCATTACAACACATGCAAATAGCCCGCATGCGCGCTTTAGAGCTACAACGCCCGCTGGTACGCGTTACCAACAATGGTGTAAGCGCCGTATACGACCCAATAAGCCACACTCAACAAACCATGCCACAGTTTGAAGCGGCGACCATGAAAGCCAATATAAAGCTTATACAAGGCGACAGCGTGTACAGCCAATATGGCAATGTGTTTGCATGGGGATTTGTAGTGTTGTTGGTGATTGGTGGAACTGGGGTAAGGTTTAGGAAATAAAAGGAATTAATTACTCGTACCAAGCTTAGGTTTTAAATATTGATAATTGCATAACCCTAGTATCTTGCATAAATAAAAAGTGACAGCTGAAAATTTATGAGAATGAATCAAACTCAAATAGAAAAATGACTTACTTACTGGGTAGATGCACTAATTCAATCTCAGAAAAGTAAGATCTTTGTATTTCTAAGTATGCTAGGTTAGTTTCATTTCTAAATGTATCAAAATCATTAACAATGCTTTCCATTTGATATGTAGCTAACCTAATAGCGAAATCATTAATTTTTCTTCTATTAAGATTAATTATACAAGCCTTGATTAGCATTTTTTCTTTACCCTGATCCATCTCTAAATAAAAATCTTTATATTTGATTTCATATTGCTTTAATTTTTCTTCCTTTTCCTCAAGCAAATAATCCAGACGATGTTCATTTGACTTTTTCTCTTTGAAGCTAGACCTTACTTCCTTTATTTGAGCTATTTGGGAAAGTAGGGCAATTTTTTCCTTCATAGGCTCGACAGCACTAACTTTTAATAAATAATACTGGTGGAAAGCCTGGGTAAAATCTAAATGATTATATAGTTCTACTTGTTTTAACCACTGATTTTTTGCAATAAAAGCAAGTAAAAGAAGGCCTACTGTACAAACAGCGATTATCCAATCAGCTAGAGGCTGAGGTTTTAGACTTATAATAATTTTTGGAAAGTTTAATCCAACGACAAGCCCTGCAATAAATACAAAACTAATTACCGCAAAATACAACCAATTACTACGGTTATAAAAAAACCCTTTTACTAGTTCCATAAGCACCTCAGTTAAATAATAATTTTGATTAACTATCTAAATTCGTGACGTTAACTTTTTATATATTGCATCTTTATCGCGTTTACCAATTGTGAGTACATACACCACAACTTCGTTATCAATGACTTCGTAAGCAAGGCGGTACCCTGCTGTACGCAATTTTATTTTATAAACATTATCAAAGCCGCGTAATTTAGAGGCTGGGACATGCGGATTATCTAAGTGCTCAGCAAGCTTCTTTTTAAACTGGCTTTTAAGTGGTGGCGCAAGTTTTTCCCACTCTTTTAAGGCTGCTGGTAAAAACTTTAACTTATAAGTCATCTATACTAACTTCAACCGCTTGAGATAAATCGCCTCTGCGGCTCTCAACAACTTTAGTTAGTTCATAATCATCCAATTGTTCCATTAGTTGCTCATACATTTGTGCAGGCACCAAGTAAGCTGCAGGCTTATTATGATTTAATATGGCTATTGCAGCGCCATCAGCTTCATTTAAAAGCGCGGTTGGGTTTTTTTAAGTTCTGAAATACTTGCCGAACAATCAGCTAAAACCTGTCTCATATAACACCTATAAAGAACTAAATTAAGACCTTATTTTAGCCTTTTTTTATCTAAAGCTATATATTTTATAATTGCTTATTTTCTAAGTAGTTTTTAAATTCTTTTCTACCGCTTGTACATTCACAACTTGATTCACACGCCATGAATAACCACAGTTGCTGATATTTTATCTTGAATGGCTTGCCTGTTTGGGTCCCAGTATACTTGTAAAAAGCCTAACAAGCCCGTTGCAAAACCTGCGCCGTAACCGCCGTACCGTCCAAAGCAATCAAGCATGCCTAGTGGCTCGCCGTTTAGTGAAACCACTTGAATATTACATACTTTTTTACCTGGAGTTTGACCACGCCATAATAACGAAAACAACGTAAAGTATACGGCCGCCCAACCAAAGCCAAGGCCTAGGCCTAGGCCTTGAATAATGCCTTTACCCCACTGCAATATACTAGTAACAGGTTTAATTTGCTTGCTTAGTTCATCGTTTTGCTGTGTTTTCTATTTTACTGATTGATTTTAGCTCAAGTTAAAATATTGATTTACCAGCATAAAAAAAGGGCTGCATACATGCAGCCCTTAAAATACTTTATTTATAAATAATTAAGCGGTTGGGTAATCGGTATAGCCTTGCTCTGCGCCACCAAACAAGGTGTCGGGGTTATGGCTATTTAGCGGTTTACCTTGCGCTAAACGTGCTGGTAGGTCAGGGTTAGACACAAACGGACGGCCAAAGCCGATCATGTCAGCCCAACCTTGTGCTAAGGCTTCATCAGCACGCTCTTTGGTGTATTTACCTGCGTAAATTAAAACGCCGTTGTACGCTTTACGAATAGCCTGTTTAAACTCCACACTCATTAAAGGAGCATCATCCCAGTCGGCTTCAGCAATGTGTATGTAACCTACGCCAGCATCATTTAGTGCGTGCGCCACGGCTAAATATGTTTGCTCTGGGTTATCGTCAACCGTGCCGTTAAGCGTGGTAAGTGGCGCAAGTCTTACACCTACTTTTTGACTGCCAATTTCATCGCTTACAGCATTTACAACCTCAGTTAAAAAACGCAAACGATTATGCACACTGCCGCCATATTCATCAGTACGCGCATTTGATTGCGAGTCTAAAAATTGGTTAATTAAATACCCGTTAGCCGCGTGTAGCTCTATGCCGTCAAAGCCTGCGTCTACCGCATTTTTCGCCGCTTGGCGAAATTCTGTTAGTACATTTTCAATATCTTGCTTGCTCATTTCACGCGGTAGCTGAGTATCTACAAAACCAGGCTCGCCGTGTGTATCTACAAATACTTTTACGTTTTTTGCCGCAATGGCCGATGCTGATATTGGCTGCTCCCCACCCGTATTATCGCTATGTGTTACGCGCCCTACATGCCAAAGCTGTGCAAACATAACACCACCAGCGTTGTGTACTTTGTTGGTTACAGTACGCCAACCTGCTACTTGGTCATTTGTGTAAATACCCGGTGTCCAGGCATAGCCTTTACCCAACTCACTAATTTGTGTGCCTTCGCTAACTATTAACCCAGCACTTGCCCGCTGCGCGTAGTAAGTGGCCATTAAATCGTTTGCTATATCGCCGGGCTGCGTTGAGCGCGAGCGAGTCATTGGTGGCATAACAATGCGGTTTTTTAATGTTTTACCTGCAAGTTCTATCGGTGAAAAAAGTAATGTCATAATGCCTCCTAAGTTTGATGGCGCTCATAATAACGCAGCTATATAAATTCAAAAATAGCAAAAAACACAAAATAGCTTTGCTGAATATGCAAAAGTGTTATTGCTGTACGCGCATTAAAGTTCAGACAATAAAAAGTGATGCTAGTGCTATAAAATAAAGTTGATATAATATAACATACCAAAAATATATATTAGTAAGTAAAATTAAATGATAAATAAACTGCCCGTCACAGTGTTATCAGGCTTTTTAGGAGCAGGTAAAACAACCGTTCTTAGCCACATTCTTAACAACCGCCAAGGTAAAAAAGTGGCTGTTATAGTTAACGATATGAGCGATATAAACATAGATGCCGCCACTATTAAAAACGATATATCGCTTAGTCACAGCGACGAAAAACTCGTAGAGATGAGTAATGGCTGTATTTGCTGCACGTTACGCGAAGATTTACTGTTAGAGGTAAGCAAGCTTGCAAAAGAAGGTCGTTTTGATCATCTTGTTATTGAGTCAACCGGTATCTCTGAGCCACTCCCGGTTGCCGAAACATTTACCTTTGCTGATGAAAATGGCGTATCGCTAGGAGATATTGCCACTCTTGATACTATGGTAACGGTGGTTGATGCGGTTAATTTTTTAACCGATTACGAGCAAGCTAACGACTTACAAGATACAGGGGAATCCCTTGGTGAAGAAGATGAGCGAAGCGTTACCGACCTACTTATTGACCAAGTTGAATTTGCCGATGTAATTTTAATTAGTAAAACCGACTTAGTTACCAAAGCACAATTAAATAAACTCACCGCTATTTTAAACACACTCAATACTCAGGCAGAAATTATTCCTATATCGGCTGGAAAAGTTGATATTAATAAAGTAATTAACACAGGCCTGTTTGACTTTGAACGCGCAAAACAAGCCCCTGGCTGGCTTAAAGAAATGCGCGGTGAGCACATTCCAGAGACCGAAGAGTACGGTATTAGCAGCTTTAATTACATTGCCCATCGCCCGTTTGACCCTGAAAAATTTTATACGTTTTTGCACGGTACTGAGCAATTTGGCAAGCTCATTCGCTCTAAAGGCTACTTTTGGCTTGCCACACGCCCTTTATTTTGCGGCCAGTGGAACCAAGCAGGCGGCATTGCCCACTATGGGTTTGCAGGCATGTTTTATAAAGCCATACCTAAAAAAGACTGGCCAACCGATCCTGAGCTACTTGCCGATATAAACAGCAAATGGGTAGAACCCTTTGGCGATATGCGCCAAGAGCTGGTATTTATTGGCCAATCATTAAATAAACAAGCCATGATTAAAGCGCTTGATGACTGCCTACTGCCTGAAGATGCCGTACTTAAAGGTAAAGATTTTTGGAGAACCTACAACGATCCGTTTCCAACTTGGGAGGAATTATAATGAACGCGCTAGCCCCTTTATCAGCACAAGTAAAACCCACCGAACCACTACATCGTCGTGCAGCTACAAATAGTGATGCCAATGTGCTACCGCAAATTTATAACGAAAACATCAACATTACGGTTTGGCAAAGAAACCTCGAAAGCACATTAACAGAGGCGGTTAATACGCTTATAAATACAGATGTATTAAAGCCACTTGAACTTGCACTATCACCCGACGATGCGTTTGATCAATTAATTAAAGCGCTAAAGCCCACAGAACAAAATTATAATGAAGCTAAAGCGCTATGTGAAGATATAGCCTTACTCGTTGAAATGTTTTGTTGCCTGTTCGATTTAAAACGTGCTGGGCTAAGGCTTAAAGTGTTAGATAAACCTATGTGCCCGCGTTTTCATGTAGACAAAATTCCGTGCCGACTAGTAACGACTTATCAAGGTGTAGCAACGCAGTGGCTAAATCATAGCGATGTAGAGCGCTCAAAGCTGGGAGCGGGAAATTTAGGTAAGCCTGATGAAGAATCTGGTTTATTTTCATCAACAAGCCATATTAATCAATTAAATCAGGGCGATGTTGCCCTACTTAAAGGTGAATACTGGGACGAAAACGAAGGCGCAGGCTTAGTGCATCGCTCACCGCCGGTGGCAGCAAATGAGACTCGCCTGTTGCTCACCCTCGATTTTATTTAAACCATATCACGCTGGGGTAGACCCAGCGTTTTTGTTTAAGGTTGTTGAGCTGTGGCGGCCAACACAACTTCGCGTATACACACATTTTGCGGTTGTGCGTACACATACTCGACTGCTTGCGCAATGTCATCTGGCGCTAACACACCTCCCATTTCATCTTTCCATGCTTGGTAACCGTTTACTATATCTTCAGAGGTTGTGTGCGAAAGTAATTCTGTTTCAACAGCACCCGGCGCAATTGTAGATACACGTACATTACTGCTTGCGACTTCTTCGCGAACGTTTTCGCTAATTGCATGTACCGCAAATTTAGAGCCACAGTACGCTGCGTGGTTAGGAAAGGTTTTACGCCCTGCAACTGAGCTAATGTTTATAATGGTTCCCGTTTTACGCGCCTTCATTGGCGATAGTACAGCTTGCATGCCGTTCATTAAACCAATCACGTTTACATCAAACATGGTTTTCCACTCATCGGCATTTTGTACATCAAGCTCACTTAACAGCATTACTCCGGCATTATTAACAATACAATCGGCTGGACCATATTCACCTTCTGCTTTTGTTATTGCAGCGGTAAATGAATCTTTATCGGTAACATCTACTTTTTCGCATAGAGTATTTGGTAAGTTAAGCGCCTCTAAACGCTCAATACGACGTGCTAATAATAGTAGTGGGTGGCCGCTATCACTTAAACGACGTGCAATTGCTTCGCCAATACCAGAGCTTGCACCTGTGATCACAACTAACTTTTTCATAATAAACTCCATTGATTTTAAGTCGTGTGCAGCCTAATTGCTGCAATGAAGTCATTTTAAAAAGTTAAGCAATGTTGATAAATACGCCAAAACTCAAAATACTATTGCTGTATAACAACAATAAAAAAGCGTTACTGAGGCTGCTGCTCAAAACGCGTTTTAATAAAATCGATAAACTCTCGTAAACGTTTAGGCCGGTATTTATCGCTATGATAAATAGCAGAGAACGTCACGGCAGGAATTTGCCACTGCTGTAATATCTCTACAAGCTCACCGCTGGCTATTTCGGCTTTGCAGTACATTTTTGGCACCCTAATAATCCCCACACCCGCTAATGCACCTTGTAAAAGAGCATGCCCATTTTTGCATTTTAACTGCCCTGCTACTGTTATATCGATAAGTTGTGAGGGGGCTTCAATATTTTTAAAGCTCCACCGCGTTACCGAGCCTGTAAGGCAGCGGTGCTCGCTGAGCTCTTTAGGATGAAAGGGTTCGCCAAAAGTGTTGATATATGCAGGACTTGCAAGAGTAACAATGTTAACGTCCATAAGCTTTTTAGCAACAAAACCGGCATCGGCTATTTCACCCATTCTAAAAGCAATATCAAATTCATCATTGATTAAATCAACCCGGTGACTGCTAAAATCAAGCTCAATATTAATTTGTGGGTAAAGCGCCATAAACTCACTCACATAACGCGCTATAAGTTGCTCGCCTATATAACCCCCTACACAGTTTATGCGAATAAGCCCGCGGGTTTGCTCTGTGTCATCAACGGCAGCAATCAACGCCTGATCAATCGTGTTTAATGCGCTTTGACATTGCTTAAATAACTGCTCACCTGCAAGCGTGAGCTTTAATGTACGCGTTGTACGAGTAACGAGCTTAACGGCCACTTTTGTTTCAAGCGCACTCATTTGCCGCGATACATGCGATCGAGATACCCCTAGCGCCTCAGCCGCTTTGGTAAAGTTACCCAATTGAGCAATAACTACAAATGAGCGAATATCAGCAAGGTTAATAGTATTAAGCATAAGCGCCTCAAATACGTGTTGAGCCTAACATAATAAACAAAATTGTTATTTTAAGTAATGCGTAACTCTTTATTTAATCTGCGTTAAGCACTCTATTAATTACATCATACAAGCCCTGAGTATTTACCGGCTTAGAGATAAAGTCATCCATACCTACCTTTAAACAGCGCTGCTTATCATCTTCGTAGGCGTTCGCAGTAATAGCAACTATGGGCACATGTACTTTAGTATTTGCCTCGTTAGCACGTATTGTTTTAGTGCATTCGTAGCCGTCCATATTAGGCATTTGGCAATCCATTAAAATTAAATCAAAGCGGTTACCTTCGAGCACTCTTAGCGCTTCAATGCCGTCAGTTGCCATTACTAAGTTTACCTTGGTTGGTTCTAGCATTTTTGTAATAACTTGGCGGTTAATGGGATTATCTTCAACTAATAATAGTGTTTTATCGCTCAAATTAGGCAGCGACTGGTGCTTTTCAACAGGTTCTGGTTTGCTTGATTGTGCTTTAGGCGCGCTTACGTAAAATTTAACTACGCTCCCTTTACCAGGCTCGCTGTTGAGGGTAATTTTACCCTGCATTTTTCTAATTAACCCTTGGCTAATTGCTAAACCTAGCCCCGTGCCACCATATTTACGTGCAACGCCTACGTCTGCTTGCGTAAACTCGCTAAATAACAGCGCTTGTTGACTTTTTTCTATACCAATACCGCTATCAGCTACGCTAACTAAAAGCTGCTCGTTATCATAATCAAACGATAAACGTACAAAGCCGCGTTCAGTAAACTTATACGCGTTAGAGAGCAAATTAATAATGACTTGGTTTAACCGTAGGTCGTCGATTATTACGCATTCTGGTAGTCTATCACTTTGCTCAACAATAAACTCAACCTGCTCTGAGCTCACAATGGGCGAAAACAATGACTTAATATTAGCAACAAACGGCGCAAGAGTAGTTGCCCGCGGGCTAATTTCCATCGCGTTGGCTTCTATTTTAGAAAAATCTAAAATATCGTTTAAGATTTTCAGTAAATTTTGGGCGCTTTTTTGCTGTGTGTTTAACAGTTCCCGCTGCTCATCGGTCAACGTATTATCACGCAGTAACACTTCCCCCATACCTAAAATACCGTTCATAGGGGTACGCAGCTCGTGGCTCATATTGGCTAAAAATTGCGACTTAGCAACATTGGCTAAATTAGCTTTGTTCACTGCTTTTTTAAGCTCAGTGGTTTGCTCTGCCACTTTGCCCTCTAGCTGCTGATTAAATTCGCTGAGCTGAGCGTTTAATCCTTGGTTTCTGATATTAGAAGCTTGAAGGTTTTCTATTGAACGCTGAAGTGCATTAGCCAGTAATTCAAATTGCTGTTGTAGCTGCAATACTTCATGCCAACTTGAGTCTGTATTAAATTCATGCGTTTTAGATCTACTAAAGCTTTGCATTAGCGTAGTTAGGCTAGTGATTGGCTGCACTAATAAATTAGCAAGTTGGCGTATAAAAATTACCACCAAAATAATTAATATCGCACTTAACAAAATGGTAGGAAGCCACGCTTTTGCCACCGCCATACTTAAATGTTTACGATTGTAAAAGGTGATCACTTGCCAATTGTTTTGTGGGTCAATGTATCTAGAGCTGTGGTACACCTCATTTTTAGTAGACCGAAATAGGTTTTTATCACCTAAATTACTCGTATTAAAGCCTTGCTCGTTAAAGTCATTTAGTATTTTAAATTCATCAAACGAGCTAAAAACCACCTTTTTTTGCGCATCTAATACTACTAAATCACCTGTGTATTCAAAAAAGTTAGGTATAAAGCGCTCTAAACGATGTAGCTTCAATGAGCCCTCAACGACACCGTAAAACGTATTGTTTCTGTAAACTGGTGCTGAAAGCGCAACAATTGCCTCGCTCCGCAAGCCCCGCCCCTGAAACACACCACTGGTGTAACCAAGTGGATAATCCTGGGCTCGAGTAAAGTACGCTCTGTCTTTAACGTTTCGCTGCGCAAGACTAAGCCCCTTTATTAAATCGCTGGGCGAACTAAGCTCCACAAAGCCCTCAGCATTTGCGAACAAACTCGTAGTAAAACCAGGAAACAAAGACATAAGTCGCTTAAGCTGCACTTCGCTTGCAGTGCCCGCACTTATTGCATCACTACTCATAACAATAGCGTTTTTGTGAAATGCCAAATAATCATTTAATTGCGTGCTGATCGACTCGGCTTTTTCTTCTAGTTGAGCGTTAACTTCATATTCTAAACGCGCATGATGGTCGTTAACTAAAATGACACTGGTTAGCAATACCACTAAAATAATAATGACGCTGACCACATAGCTTAAAATTTTTGCCAGCGGCCTCCCCTGATACGCACGGCTAGCGTAAGGGACAAATACACTAATTAAATCAACCACCGCTAAGCTTATTAGCGCGTTAATTAAGTACTTTGATATAGCAACAACTAGCGTCAGCCAGGCCAAACCAATTACAAATTGCCCTATAACCCACACAAAAGGTAAACCTACACAGAGCCAAAAAACACTACCCAAAGGAAGGATAGGTTTAGAGCGGCGTAAACAAAGAGCATAAAGCCAACAAAGTTCAAGTAAGTAGACAATACTCGGCCAACAGTGGCCCCACCTATAAAGTAAAAAGCCAGACACAATAGCAAGGCTTAGGCACGCGTAACGCAGCCCAGTAAATACCAAACTACATAAAACAAATATCTGCCCAAACAAAAACTCAGAGCTGTCAAAAAAATATAATGGCGAGAGATTTACTAACCCGCCTAATAACCCTAACAAAACAGCGAGTGTCCACTTACTTCTTAGCGGCATTAATCAACCTTGAGGGACTTGGTTAACACATTAAGTGTTAAATTAATGTAATTTTTACATTATTACGTACAAGACAAAGGTTGTCTAGCTGCAATAAAACAGCAACAGGTAAACATTTAATCCCGTCAAAAAATTAAAATAACCAAAGGTAACAAAATTATTTAACAAGAAAGGTCTGCAATTAGCCACCCATTCAGAAGATAAGTAATAGCGTGATAAGTATTGCACAGTTTTAGAATCATTAAGCCCTCAAAAACGTACTAGGTGCTTTTACACATACCCTTTTTATGACTCCCACTTAAATTTAACTTAATATCCTTGAGCATAGGTTTAGCATTTGCGATTGCTAAATAGGCATTAGCTAACGCTTGTGGCCCAGCGCAATAGTCTACATCGAGTATTACTGTTGAAATATTTAGTGTTTTTAATTTACCCTCTAACTCAGCAAATGTGAGTTTTGCTTTGGAGTTGCTAGTTAAGTAATTCGATTCTTTTACATAAATAGTGATTGTTTCATCTGCTAGTGCAGTAAACGGCAAGAATAAAAACAGTGTGAATGTAAAAATGATACGCATAAACCCTCCATGGTGTACAACAGCGAAAAAGCACTAAGCAACAATTGGCTATAATATTGAGAGAAACGATTTAAGCCAAACTTTTAACGCTCATGCATTGATGCTTCTGTTATTTGACGCCTCATTTCGCAGCGTGTTGTTTAATTTTAAGCAATTGGTTTGTAATACTATAAAAGCGATTCCCATTGGTAAATAAGCTAACCAGCTAAAATGCTTTACGACTCAAAGTAGGAGAAAAATGAAACACAGAGTAACAACAAAAACACCTTTAATACTTTAAGTAAAATAATCAACTCAACGACTTTTACCTATTTCCCATGTTCATAACGCTCTGTCAACAGCTTATTATGTGTTTAATTCACTCATTCTGCTTTTTATACTTTCTGTATTTATATGCTTTTTAATATAAGGCCACTGTTTTAAACTTGCTTGAAGTGATGAAATAAACCCAACTACTAAACCAAGTAAAGATGAGCACGCAACAACCACAATTGTGCTGATTCCCTTGTTTTCGCTGAGTTGAAATAAAATGAGTATTACAAGAGCTAAAATAAGCTATAAGGCTATGTTAAACCAAGCACGCATACATAAGGGTGGTCTATCATTTTCTATTGTAGTTAACCAATTTTGGAGAATTAATTTTTCTTTATTCATTCACTAGCCTCGAAAAAACAGCAACAACTTTATCTCGACATTTGTCGATTTACAAACCGACAAATGTCCATATATCACACTGCATTCATCTTAGCCCTCGAATAAGTACCTGTAAACAATAAGTTAATTTAGATTCATAAGTTGCTGATGTAGAAATACACCAAAATGGAAGAGAACAGTAATATTAGATAAACAACAATCGTAATGCTTAATATTTAACGCTGTTAGTAATGGATAATTTGAAAAGGATTTAATTTCACCCAAATGAGGAATTCGGGTGGCAGTCTTACCAGCCACATCTCGGCACACACGTCACAAACTGTGGCTGCTCCCTTCCGGGCCTGACCAGGTTCGCCTGCTAGTGTTGCGAGAGGACCAATAAGACTACCATTGAGGGCCTTGGTTGGCGCGGGAAGGATTATCTCTACTTTTGGTGTGTTATTCAAGGGATAATCAAAAAAGAAAGTGCGATTGCATACTTCATATACAATCGCGGTTAAAAACAGCGTTTAATGCCTATTAATTACGCTCTAACTCGGCTTTTATTTTACGCAGTGCTGCTTTTACTTTTTTCATGTTTTCTGGGCCCATACGTAACAGCTGTTTTTGTGCAGCCGGTAGTTGCTCCCATTCAGAAAACGCATACTGATAAGTAACCGAATCACGCAGTAGCGGTAACTCGCCTTCTGGCTCTGGTGTATCAAGCAATAACTCAATTGCATCTTCTAGCGTTTGATTAAATTCATCATCGCCGTAGCCAATTTCGCTGTACGCGTTGTTGATTAATGGCTTGTATTGCTCGTATATACGCACAGCTTGGGCAGCGCTCATACTTGTAAACACTTTGACATATGGTGTATAGCGCTCGTAGCTGTTAGGATCAATGGTCAAAATGTCCCCTTCGTTTACGCTAAAGTCTTCTTCTGGTTTAACTACGGGCGTATGCTTTTTAGCAATTTTGCCTCTGGCTATATTATCTATAAATACCACACCACGGCGAATTACATCGTCGGTGACCATTAGGCTCATTACTGAGTCACTCAGGTATTCGTCCATTTTAGCAACCACTACAGTGTCGCTTTCATCAAGCGTTGGTAAAGGCTCTACCACTGGCTCTGGCTCAGCTGCACGTTGAGTCGGTACATTTAGCTCAGCTGGCTTTTCGGGCTTGACTGATGGCGCTTCTACCACAGGGTCGTTTTCTGGCTTTAGCTCCATTACTGGTTGCTCTTTAGGCGGTTGCTCTACCTCTGTACGAGTTTGCGGCTCATCAGTGGGCGACAACAAAACAAACGCAGCGGCACATACTAAAATAATTAAAATAATAACGGCGAATAAAAAATTGTTTTTAGGCGGACGTTTTTGAACATCTGACGCTTCTGGTTTATCTGACATACAAACTCCATAAATTTAAATGCATAATTACTCAGAGTACGCTGAGTGGAAAAAATTCACTCTTGGTAATCACTATTTCTTTAAATATAGGCTTTACAACATAAACCTACACTTACTAGAACAACGAGACACAGTAACTCAGTTATTCTTTGATTCTTCTAGCTTAAAGACTTAAAGTTGATAAATAAAGAAAAGACGTTAAGTAGCTTAAGCACCCCTATGAAAATCCAGCAAGTTAATCCGCATAAACCTAAAATAGCCCTATTACTTACAGGTGGTGGCGCTCGCGCTGCTTATCAAGTGGGTGTGCTCAAAGCACTTGCTCATAGTATGCCCCGTACCGCACCATTGCCTTTTAGAATTATTAACGGCACCTCTGCAGGCGCGATTAATTCGGCGGCTTTGGCCTGTTATGCTTCGTGTGCGCATTTGGCCGTGCGTAAGCTTGAGTCTGTCTGGAAAAACTTTTCAACGTCTATGGTCTACAAAAGCGACTTTTTAAGTGTGTTTGGCCATATTGCGCGTAACATTTTAACTAGTTTTCAGTCTGAGCATATAAACCACCCTCCAGGCAGTTTGCTAAATAACCGCCCTTTGCGCGGTTTATTAAACGAAATTTTAGACCTGCACCGCATTGAGCGTAATTTACACCGTAATTATTTAGAAGCGATTTCTATTACCGCCTCTAGTTATACAACCGGAGACTCAGTGGCGTTTTTTCAGTCGAACACTAATAAGCCTTGGCAACGCGCTAAGCGCGAAGGTCGCCCTATGCGCATTAATGTTGAACACTTAATGGCATCAAGCGCCATTCCTATGGTTTTTCCAAGTGTTAATGTATTTAACCATTATTTTGGCGATGGCTCTATTCACCAACTGTCACCGCTTAGCCCGTCTATTCATTTAGGCGCTGAAAAAATATTTATTATTGGGGTGGATCAACCCAAAGAGTCACACCCGGCGGGTTATTCCCCCCATTACCCTGGGCTTTCTGCAGTAGCGGGGCATTTACTCGATAGTGTGTTTAGCGACACTATGCAAGCTGACCTTGAGCGCCTTGAGCGTGTAAACCGTACCTTAGGCTTACTTCCTGCTCGCGATAAACATCAAGAGCTAAAACAAATTGATAGCTTTATTATTAATCCATCAAAAAACTTTAATGATATTGCCGCCCAGTATTACAGCGATATGCCATGGGCCATTAAGTTACTGCTGCGCACAATTGGTGTAAAAAAGCATTCGCAATCAAGTTTAACTAGCTATTTATTGTTTGAAAAACGCTACACGCAGCATCTTATTCAAATTGGTTACGAAGACGGCATGAAAAAGCTCCCCGAAATACGTCAATTTTTGGAGCTCGATTAAAGTACGCGCTTTATTCAAGCCCATCAAGAAGGTAATGCTCTACTCGCTCTACCCGCCTTGGTTTACCTTGTAATACCAATACATCATTTGCGCATAACGTAGTACTCGCCGATGGGGTGTCTATTTCTTGTCCCGCTCGGCGTAGTGCTTTTACGCTAACACGGCGCTTAGATAAATTAAGCTCATCTATTGTTTTATCCACCGCATAGGCTTGAGCAGGCAAGGCGACTACATGTAAATACTCTAAGCGCTCAGAGGAGGTCTCTTCACTGTCTTTAAAATAGCCCGCATAAAAACTTTGCATAAGTGGGTAGCGATTACGGCGCTCTTTACTCACACGGCGTACAATGCGTGTCATCGGTACCCCCGACATCGACAATACATGTGAGACCAACATTAAACTGGCTTCTAACGACTCAGGCACCACTTCGGTAACACCGAGCTCTTTTAAGCTATTTAATTGGCTATCGTCGCGGGTTCTTATAAGTATTTTAACGTTGGGCGCAAGTTGTTTTATGGCATCAATTACCATGTGCGCATGTTCAAGCTCGGTAAAGGTAATAATCACTAAGCGTGCTCGCTCTACCCCTGCACATTTTAAAATATCTTTTTGTTTTACATAGCCAAATATTACAGGCTCACCTGCGGCTTTGCCCTCTTGTACTAAAATAGGGTTACTTTCTATGGCAACATAATCTATGGCTTCGGGCTTTAAAAATCGCGCTATAGTTTGCCCTACGCGAGAAAAGCCACAAATAACCACGTGATCGTTATATATGGTGCTACTTTTTGGCTCGCTTTCTCGGGCAATACTTGGGTACTCTAAAATACCTAACTGCTTTAAAATAAGTGGGGTTTTATCAATTAAAAACGGGGTTAACGCCATCGAAAGCACCCCTAAGGCAATTAAAAATGAGGCTTGCTCTGAGTTGAGCAACGCATGCTGACTAGCTAAAGCAATAAGCACAAACCCAAACTCCCCCATTTGCCACAGCATAATGCCACATGCCAGCGAGTCTTGATTGCGTTCATGCATTAATCTGGCACTTAATGCCAGCACAGTAATTTTTAAAATTAATAAACCTAATAAGGCGCCTAAAATCACTAGAGCATGCGAAAGCACAAACAAAATGTCGAGCTGCATGCCCACGGTTACAAAAAACAGCCCCATTAAAATATCGCGAAATGGCCTAATATCGGCCTCTAGCTGATGGCGGTAGTGGCTTTCTCCTAACATCATGCCGGCTAAAAATGCCCCTAGCGCCATTGATAAACCAAACATATACGTTAAAAAGCCGGCAAATAACGCCACTAAAATGGTGGTAAGTACAAACAGCTCATCGGTGCGTGCCTGCGCTATTTCGTTAAATACTTTAGGCAATACCCATTTACCAATCGCCCACAGTAATAAACATACAAACGCACCTTTTGTAAGCGCAAACACCAGCGCCCAACTAATACTTTGCGAATCGCTTGAGGCAAATAACGGCAGTATAATAAGTAAAGGCACTACGGCAATGTCTTGAAACAGCAATACACCTACGGCAAGTTGCCCACGGCGTTGGTTTAAATCCCCTGTTTCTTTAAGTAGCTTAACCACCACAGCGGTTGAAGAAAGCGCCATGATTGTGCCAATAGTGAAGCTTGTGAGTAAACTAAAATTTAGGCAATATAAAATAATAATAAATAATAAGCTGGTTACGCCAACTTGTAACGAGCCCAGTCCAAATACTATATTGCGCATAGCCATGAGCCGCGATATAGAAAACTCGAGCCCTAAACTAAACAGTAAAAAAACAATGCCTAACTCTGCAATAAACTCAATTTCGTGAGATTGTGTAAGCCAGCCAATGCCATGGCTGCCTGCTAAAAGCCCCGTTGCCAAATACGCTAAAATGGGCGGCAAGCCAATACGCTTAAAAAACCATACAAAAATCACTGCCGCTATTAATAAGCCAAAAATTTGTGCGTTAATACTTTGCAAGTTTGGCCTCCAGCGTCAATAAAACTAGGAAATGGACTTTCAATATAGCAACCATATGTTTATCCAGCAATTTTAAAATATGGCATAAAAATCGCTTAATAAGCGCTAAGTAACACTCTGGGGGAAGATTTTAATGGAAAATGTCCATATTTTGACACAACGTGTATCTGGTCGCGGTGATTTTTTGCCGTTTTCAGCAGAGCACTCGCACACAAATGAAACAGCGGCAACGCACAATTTAGTTACCGAGCTGCAAACAAGCTTAGTAATAGAAGATGTATTAGCGATCTATTCAAAGTTTGCAAAGCAACTACTTAATTTTTCAGGGCTGCAGTTTCAATCAACGCTTGGTACTTCGCAAACCTCAGATAGCAATACCAATGCAAGCCCCTACTCTTTCGACCTTAGCATTGGCCGTGAGCACTTAGGTCAATTAATTTATTTTAGCCAGTACCCTATTAGTAAGGCGATTGAAAATAAGTTACGCACTTTGCACAGTGCTCTTGTGTACCCACTACGTAACGCTATGATGTACAGCCGAGTATTAAAACTTGCTACAAAAGATGCACTTACTGGCTTGAATAATCGTAGTCAATTTAATGACATATTATCGCAAAAGCTCGAAAACTGTCGCCGTTACCAGCGTCCTTTTAGTTTAATGCTACTTGATTTGGACAACTTTAAGCAGGTAAACGACAACTACGGCCACAAAGTAGGTGACGATGTGTTAAAAGAATTTTCGCAGGTCCTATGTAGCAGTATCCGCGGCACAGATTCAGTATTTAGATTTGGTGGTGATGAGTTTTCTTTGATTATTGAAGACCCAGAGTTTACAACAAACAAAGTGATTGCCGAGCGCATTATGCACCTAGTAAGAAACTCTAGCCTAATGACTAAATACAAAGTAACCACCAGCATTGGCTTTACCCTTGCCAGCAGTCAAGATTGCGAAAACGAAATATTTGCAAGAGCCGATAAAGGTTTATATAAAGCAAAAGCCTCTGGGCGTAACTGCGCAAAAGCCTATTAAAGTTTATTTAACCGTATTATTTATAAAAGCTTAGCTTCCCCCGCTAAGCTTTTTTATTACCAATTGACTATTTATTAGTCAGTAGCTTATATACAAAAAGGGCTGCACAAAAACCAAAAAAGAAGCCACTCACTAAATTTAATAATGCGGCAATACTTGCAAGCGGGGTAAATAACACTAAAACCAATGGCAAACTTACGCCTAATATAAAAAATAATCCGCCTTTACCTAGCCAATAGACAAGCAGTAATACCGCCGATATCACCCCACCCACGACGGCATAACCTAACGTGATAATATTAAGCTCAAGTAAACCATTAGCCACAGCAGCGACCAACGCAGTTATTAACATCCCCATTGGCGCTTTGCCTACTAACGATAATCCCACATGTGGCTGTTTATTCATTTATTTACACTCCCAAAAAATGCCGTTTTCATCTTGGTGTTTTTCACTCACAAAATAACCTACTACTTGCACAAGCTCGTCGTTATAAAATATTAAAGGCACGCGCCCTCTTAGCCATGGAGCTACTTTTGCATCTTTAAACCAATGCTTAAGCGTATTGCTGCCTGGCTTTTTTAACGGTTTTATACGCGCACCATTACAATTAAAGCGCACAGTCACTTGCTCGTTTGCTAAAGGAGCGCGTAGACCTTTGCCTTGTTGCTTTATTAATACGCGCCCATCACTAAGTGTTAGCTCATTGCTCGTTAGCGCTTCATCGGCTAATAGCGTTTGCGGTGTAACAAAATACAAATACCCTTGATGGCGACGTATTTGCCCCTCACTTAAATCAACTTGCATTTGCGCATCTGCCTGCGCATTTATGGCTTGATTAATTAATTGCAAAAGCTGCTGTTTTGAGGGCATGACTTGGGTAAATAAGCTAAGCCAGGCACGCACTACATTGGTTATCCGCACGTCGCTGTAGACGTTTAGCTGGCTAACACTAAGAGCTTGGTGGGCGTTTATACTTTGTTTTAAATCAAGTTCAGTGTACTCATCAAGTAGCGCTTGTTGTTGCTGTAGTAACTCTATGCTGCGCCCAGCACAGTGCTCAAAGCCTTTAAAACGCTTTGCAAGCAAAGGCACTACACGTGCGCGTAAAAAGTTACGATCAAAGCGCTCATCGGTATTTGAGTCATCTGTAATATGCGAAATATTAAACTGTTCGGCAAAGTGCTCTATATCACTGCGCGTTATGTTTAAAAGCGGCCTGTAGCATATTCGCCCGCTTGGTAATTCACGCATTTTTTGCATTGCGCCTAACCCTTTTAAGCCAGAGCCGCGCTTTAATCGCAATAAAAATGTTTCTATTTGATCGTTTAAATGCTGCCCCAGCAAAATAACACTGCCCACGGGGCTTAGCTCATCAAGTGCTTTGTAACGCGCCTCACGTGCCTGCGCTTCAAGGCTTGTTCGTGTTTGTGGGTTTATTGTTACTTGCGCTGCGTTAAACGGTACGTTTAGCTCAGTACATAAGTTTTGGCAAAAGCGCTGCCAGTCATTGGCGTTTTGACTTAAACCGTGATTTACATAAATCGCATTTACCTCTAACGCTGGCATTTCTTGCTTTAGCACGTGCATTACATGAAGTAATACCACCGAATCAACCCCACCCGAAAGCGCCACTGTAAAGTGGTGTTGCTGATGCTCATAAAAATCGCTGAGAGAGTGTTTAACATGTTGATAGATAGGTGATGTTTGCATGCAATACGCTATAAAATTGATGATAGTGGTATTTTAAAACAAAAAAGCCGCATAAGCGGCCTTTTTTAACAATTAATGCAATGGTTAGCTATTAGCAGTAACCAAACGACATTAAACGTTTGTAGCGCTGTTCAAGCATATCCTCAAGCGAAAGCGCTTGTAAATCAGCAAGGTCACGCTTAAGTTGTGCTTTTAAGTTACGCGCCATTGCATCGTAATTGCGATGTGCGCCACCTAAAGGCTCTTCAACTAAGTTGTTAATTAAATCAAGCTCTTTAACACGCTCTGCTGTCACACCCATTGCTTCTGCTGCAAGTGGTGCTTTTTCTGCGCTTTTCCATAAAATAGACGCACAGCCTTCTGGTGAAATTACTGAGTAAGTACTGTATTGCAACATGTTAACTCTATCACCAACACCAATGGCTAATGCACCACCTGAGCCGCCTTCACCAATAACCGTACAAATTGTAGGAACCTTAAGCGCTGCCATAACTTTTAGGTTACGTGCAATAGCCTCAGACTGACCACGCTCTTCAGCGCCTACACCTGGGTATGCCCCTGGCGTATCAATAAAGGTCATAATAGGCATTTTAAAACGCTCGGCCATTTCCATTAAGCGTAACGCTTTACGGTAGCCTTCTGGCTTTGGCATGCCAAAGTTACGTTTGATTTTTTCCGCTGTGTCACGCCCTTTTTGCTGGCCAATAACCATAACTGGTTCGCCATCTAAACGTGCAATACCACCTAAAATAGCCGGATCGTTAGCAAAAGTACGATCGCCTGCCAACTCGTCGAATTCCGTGAAAATGCGCTCGATATAATCTCGAGTGTATGGACGCAACGGATGACGCGCTAACTGCGATACTTGCCAAGCGCCTAAATTTGAGAAAATTTCCTCTTTTTGCTTAGCGCTTTTTTCTTTTAATTTGCTGACTTCCTCTTCTAACTCAAGGTCTAATTCGCCAGCGCGGCTTATGCTTTGTAATTCTTCAATTTTTGCTTCTAATTCTGCAATCGGAAGCTCAAAATCAAGATAATTGAGGCTCATGCTCTAAACTACCTAATCAGTTAAATTCTAGTTCTACATCCTGTGCCGCCATTAGTGATAACTTATGAATTAAGTCGTCGCTCGGCGTAACACACCATTCGATCCCTAGGGTTAATTGAGCCAACGCATCGGGGCGTTGGTAATAAACCTTGATCGGACACGTTCCCATTTTATAAGGTTCGAGTACTTTTTGTAATTTATCGAAGAAACCTGCCTCGATTTGCACCATGTTCAGCGTCATTTTAATCGCTTTAATGCGTTTTTCACGCGCCTGCGCAATAGTGTTTATTTCTCTAGCGGTCATTGTAATGCCACCGGAGAAGTTATCAAAGCTGACCTGTCCAGATATGACCAAGATATTGTTTACTTGAAGCATTTCTTGGTACATTTCGAACTGTTCTGGAAACAAGCGTACATCAATACGGGCGCTCTTGTCATCTAAAGTTATTAAGCCCCAACGATTTCCTTTTTTATTTATTAAGGTTCGTGCTGAAATAACTAAGCCCGCAGCCGTAGAGAGTACATCACGATTAGTTGGCTGTAAATCCACCAGCTTACCACTGGTGTAATGTCTCAGCTCCCGACGATACTGATTTATTGGATGCCCAGTTAAATAAAGGCCTAGTGTGTCTTTTTCGCCATCAAGCCATTGATTATCGGTAAGCGGTGTGGCTTTTATAAACGCTTGTTCAACTTCATCAGGCTCGGTGGCAAGTAAGCCAAATAAATCGCTTTGCCCAAGTTGCTCAGCTTTATTGTGCTGATCGGCTGCGCGCATGGCATCTTTTAAACTTGCCAATAACGTTGCACGCCCTGCTTGGGTTTTATCTGGCCCAAGTTGGTCAAGTGCACCGGCATAAATGAGTTTTTCGGTGACACGTT
>Ga0209452_1000097_pt1 | contig 34800 bp, 37 predicted proteins | sample WorMetimpBELIZE1_FD_187388 | JGI IMG/M metagenome (GOLD analysis project Ga0209452, IMG submission 187388) | Marine gutless worms symbiont microbial communities from Max Planck institute for Marine Microbiology, Germany - Olavius imperfectus... | ecosystem: Host-associated > Annelida > Digestive... | reverse complement strand
TGTTGCAGCTGAGCAAGTGGAAATTCAAATCAAGTATGCGGTTATATCGCCCGGCAGCTGGATGAGATCGCAAAAGCGCAACGCCATGAAAATACGTTGCTGCCAATGGACTTTGATTACAGTAAAATATCCGGTCTTTCGAACGAAGTGGTTGCCAAGCTTACCGAAGCCAGACCGGAAACCATCGGAAAGGCATCGCGGATCTCGGGTATTACGCCCGCGGCTATCTCGTTGTTGCTGGTGTATCTGAAAAAGCATGGCATGTTACGTAAACAGGAATTAAAGACAGCGTGAGTAACGTCGATACTGTAAAACTCAATGAAATTTTGTTGCAGGGCTGCGAAAAGTTAGCGCTGAACATCACTACTGAACAGGCTGAAAAGCTCACCGGATATGTTCAGCGTATCGATAAATGGAATAAAGCCTACAACCTTACCTCGGTGCGCGATCCTGAGCAGATGATGGTAAAACATATTCTTGACTCACTGGCCGTTACCCGGTTTGTCAGTGGTAAGCGGGTTATCGATGTGGGCACCGGACCGGGTCTGCCCGGCATGCCTCTGGCTATTATGTTGCCGGATATTGAATTCACGTTACTGGATAGTTTAGGCAAACGTGTCCGGTTTATGAAACAATGTGCATTCGAACTTGGTCTGACAAACGTCACTCCTGTGCACAGTCGCGTAGAAGAGCATGAACCTGCACAACCTTACGATATTGTGTTGAGCCGTGCTTTTGCGTCGTTGAAAGATATGTTGCACTGGTGCCAGCATCTGGTAGATTCATCAGGAGTCTTTTTTGCTCTGAAGGGACAATTTCCTCAAAGTGAGATAGACGAAGTAAGTGATCACTTCCAGATCGGGTCTGTAGAGGCGTTATCCGTGCCGGATCTGACCGGAGAGCGTCATTTAGTAACTATTCGAAAAGTCTGACGGGTGCACAGTGGCGAAGGTAATCGCAATAGCGAATCAAAAAGGTGGTGTGGGCAAAACAACCACAGCAGTGAATGTTGCGGCGTCTATGGCTGCGACCAAACGTAAAGTGCTGCTTATCGATCTGGATCCTCAGGGCAATGCCACCATGGCCAGCGGTGTTGATAAATACGAAGCAGAATGCACGTGTTTTGAATTACTGATTGAAGAAAAGCCTGTTGATGAAGTCATCATCAAAGATACGTCAGGAAAATACGATCTTATTGCCGCAAACGGTGATGTTACGGCAGCTGAAATCAAACTGATGGAAATGTTTGCCCGTGAAGTCCGTCTGCGTAATTCACTCAAGCCGGTGATGGATTATTACGATTTCGTTTTTATTGACTGCCCGCCATCTCTTAACCAGCTTACCGTTAATGCGCTGGCTGCGGCTGATTCAGTACTGGTACCCATGCAGTGTGAATACTATGCCCTTGAAGGTTTAACGGCGCTGATGGATACCATTCAGAAACTGGCGTCGGTGGTAAACCCTGAACTGAAAATTGAGGGCGTACTGCGCACCATGTACGATCCCCGAAACCGTCTGGCCAATGATGTGTCTGAGCAACTGAAACGTCATTTTGGCGAACAGGTTTACCGCACGGTCATTCCCCGCAACGTGAGACTGGCCGAAGCGCCTAGTTTCAGCATGCCCGCCATGTACTATGATAAGTCATCGGCAGGCGCAAAAGCGTACCTGTCTCTGGCCGGTGAAATTCTTCGCCGCCGTGAGAAGACATTACAGCCCGCAAAAGCAAGTTAATCTGTTAAACTAGCCAAAAATCGGTTTGTCTTAATCGCTTGAGTCATTGAGGAAAATATGTCTGCTAAGAAAAGAGGACTCGGTCGGGGCCTGGATGCATTGCTGGCGACCAGTCAGTCTTCCGCTGCCCGTCGTGAACAGGAAACTGACAGCACTGCGGCATCGCAAAGTGAACTGAGCAAGCTGCCGGTCGAATTTTTGAAGCCGGGGAAATATCAGCCCCGTAAAGACATGTCTCCAGAAGCGCTTGAAGAACTGGCGTCTTCTATCCGTTCCCAGGGCGTTATTCAGCCGATTGTGGTGCGTACACTGGGTAAAGATCAGTACGAAATTATTGCCGGTGAACGACGCTGGAGGGCTGCACAGCTTGCGCAACTCGACGTTGTGCCCTGTCTCATCAAAGACGTGCCGGATGAAGCGGCTGTGGCCATTGCACTGATTGAAAATATTCAGCGCGAAGATTTAAACGCCATGGAAGAGGCACAGGCCCTTGAGCGTTTAATGAACGAGTTTGAACTTACCCATGCACAAACCGCTGAGGCGGTGGGTAAATCCCGGGCGACGGTAACAAATTTATTGCGCCTGAATAACCTCAATGATGATGTCAAAACCTTGCTTGAGCACGGCGATATTGAAATGGGTCATGCCCGTGCACTGCTCGGACTCACCGGCGGTCAGCAATCTGAAGTGGCTCAAGTCGTATCCGGAAAAGGTTTAACGGTAAGGGATACAGAAAAGTTAGTACGCAAATGTCTGGAGCCGGCGAAGCCGAAACCGGAAAAAACCGTCGATCCGGATGTGCAAAGTCTGATGACCCGCCTGTCTGATAACCTTGGTGCGCCGGTCGTGATTGACCATAACGCCAAAGGGAAAGGAAAAATTACTATTAACTTCAATGATTTAGAGCAGCTTGACGGTATCCTTTCTAAAATACACTAATCCACTTTACGGCCGTGGTTAGCAAAATGTTAACGGTGGTCGTTATTCCCGCACTTTTCGCGTACAATGCGTTTCGTCCTGTTATTCGATAAGAAAATTTTCAGAATAACTTTCAAAACGCGATGTATGGTTGAAAATTATCGGTAAAACAGTATACTTCTGACGCTTTTTATTTGGGCTCAAATAAGCATAAAACAATGGTGAACAGAGATTTGGCAGGGGCCGGTAAAAAACTTGCCAGACATGCCCTGCAGATTCAGGCAATTGTCATGACTCTGCTGGTCATCATCAGCGCCTGGGCGATGTCCGTTGAAGTAGCGAAATCAGCTGCTATTGGCGCGTTAATCAGCATTCTGCCCAACGCGATTTTTGCGTTATTCGCATTTCGTTACTCCGGTGCCAGTAAAAATGAACTGGTAGTACGGAGCTTCAGCCAGGGAGCCAAACTGCGCCTGGTTTTAGCAGTTATTTTATTTGTGGTGGCATTTAAATTTTTGCATGCGATACCCGAAGCGGTTTTTGCAGCATTCGCCGTCACAACTGTCAGCTATTGGCTGGCAATGTTTCGTCAACAAAAACGATAACAAAAAGACAGAGTGGTACCTTGGTAGCAAGACCAGGGTCTTACAGACGAAACGCCGGAAAGTTTTTACACTTTAATTTTTTTAGGTTGAAACATGGCATCTGAGATTACAACACAAGAGTATATTCTCCACCATTTGACCAATGCCACCATGTGCGTCACAGACGACGGGGTGAAATTTAGTCACGGTGAAGAACTGCATAATGTCGCTGAAGTATGTGCTGAAGCGGGTTTCTGGGTTTGGAACATCGATACGATGGGCTGGTCTATCGGTCTGGGTATTTTGTTCCTGTGGTTATTCCGTAAAGTGGCTAAATCAGCTACTTCCGGCGTACCGGGCAAAACCCAGGCGTTTATCGAGCTGGTTGTTGAGTTCGTAAACGACAACGTTCGTGACACCTTCCACGGTAAAAATAATCTCATTGCGCCACTGTCGCTGACCATCTTCGTCTGGGTGTTCCTGATGAACCTGATGGACTTGATTCCGGTAGACTTCCTGCCTTCAGCTGCAGGTCAGATTGCTAACGCAGCCACCGGTGTGGACCCGCATCACGTGTACATGAAAGTGGTACCTACCACCGACCTGAACATGACGCTGGCGCTGGCGCTGGGCGTATTCTTCCTGATTATTTTCTACTCCATCAAAGTGAAAGGCATTGGTGGTTTCATGAAAGAGCTGACATTCCAGCCTTTTAATCACTGGGCTTTCATTCCTGTTAACTTCATTCTGGAATCCGTTACCCTGCTGGCACGTCCGTTCTCTCTGGCGCTGCGACTGTTCGGTAACCTGTATGCCGGTGAATTGATCTTTATTCTTATTGCGACCCTGGGTGTATGGCAGCTGCCTCTGCACTTCCCATGGGCGGTATTCCATATTCTGGTAATCGTGCTTCAGGCCTTCATCTTTATGATGTTGACCATTGTATATCTGAGCCTGGCTCACGAAGACCATTAATGTAGTCCGGATCTTTTGCAATCCCTGGAAAAGAAAGCAAACGATTCAAACTGTTTTACTTTTACACTTTAACTTTAAATTTAACTTAAATCGGAGACGTACATGTTATACATCGCTGTTGCACTACTGATTGGTCTTGGTGCCCTGGGTACCGCTATTGGTTTCGGTCTGCTGGGTGGTAAATTCTTAGAATCTGCTGCTCGTCAACCAGAACTGGCTCCTCAACTGCAAGTTAAGATGTTTATCGTAGCGGGTCTTATCGACGCCATCGCAATGATCGGTGTTGGTATCGCGCTATACCTTCTGTTCGCTGTTGGTGCTTAATTTTTTAAACCCATTTTTTAGCGAACATATGAGGAGGAGCGGTCGTGAACATTAACGCCACTCTAATTGGTCAATTAATCGCGTTTATCGTATTCGTGTGGTTCTGCATGAAGTACGTATGGCCACCATTACTGGGCGCGATTGAAGAGCGTCAGAAGAAAATTGCCGATGGCCTTGAAGCTTCTGAACGCGCTGAAAAAGACCTGGAACTGGCTCAGCAGAAAGCTACTGACCAGTTGAAAGATGCGAAAGCGCAAGCAGCTGAAATTGTCGAGCAAGCCAAAAAGCGTGCTAGTCAACTTGAAGAAAGTGAAAAGCAAAAAGCTTACTCAGAGCGTGAGAAAATCATTGCTTCTGGTTATGCCGAAATTGAAGCTGAACGCAATCGTGCCAAGGAAGAATTACGCGCTCAGGTAGCAGCTTTAGCTGTTGCTGGTGCAGAACAAATTCTTCATCGTGAAATCGACGCAAACGCACAAAACGACATTGTTGAAAAACTTGTCGCTGAGCTATAAGAGGGAGATGAGCCATGTCTGAATTGACAACCGTTGCTCGTCCCTACGCTAAAGCTGCTTTCGATTTTGCTGTCGAACAAAACGCCGTTGCCAAATGGCAGGACATGCTGGTGTTTGCCGGCGAAGTTGCTGACAACGAAGACATGCATCAGTTAATGACTGGTGCTGTTGCCGCTGACCAACTCGCTGAGATTTTCATCAATGTGTGCGGTGAACAGATCGACGAACATGGTCAGAACTTTATTAAGGTTCTGGCTGAGAATAAACGTTTAGTTGCCCTGCCAGCCATTTCAGAGCTGTTTAATGCTTTGAAAGCGGATTACGACAAAGAAATTGAAGTCCAGCTGACTTCTGCTTCTTCATTGTCTGATGCGCAAACTGCTGAAATCAGTGCATCGTTAGAAAAACGTTTGGCACGTAAAGTGAAGCTTAATTGTAACGTGGACCCTGCCCTGGTTGCAGGCTTTGTAGTCAAAGCCGGTGATACAGTTATTGATGGTTCCGTGAAGTCGAAATTGAACCGTCTCGCAGACGCGTTGCAAGCATAACGGGGATAAGAGTATGCAACTTAATTCCACTGAAATTGCAGAACTGATCAAAAAGCGAATTGAACAGTTTAATGTAACCAGTGAAGCTCGCACCGAAGGGACTATCGTCGCAGTAACTGACGGTATTATCCGCATTCACGGCCTTGCCGATGTAATGCAAGGTGAAATGATTGAGCTTCCTGGTAGTCGCTACGCTATTGCACTGAACCTTGAACGAGATTCAGTTGGTGCAGTAGTTATGGGTCCTTATGCGGACCTGCAAGAAGGCACTAAAGTACAATCTACCGGTCGTATCCTTGAAGTACCTGTAGGCCCTGGCCTGTTAGGTCGTGTTGTAAACACCCTGGGTGAGCCTATTGATGGTAAAGGCGCTGTTGAAGCGGCAGGCTATGAGCCAGTAGAAAAAATCGCCCCTGGCGTAATCGACCGTCAATCGGTTGATCAACCAGTACAAACTGGCTACAAGTCAGTTGATGCGATGATTCCTGTTGGTCGTGGTCAGCGTGAGCTTATCATCGGTGACCGTCAGTGTGGTAAAACAGCCATGGCTGTTGATGCCATCATTCAACAGAAAGATTCAGGCATTAAGTGTGTTTACGTAGCAGTTGGCCAGAAGGCTTCTACTATTGCTAACGTAGTTCGCAAACTGGAAGAACACGGCGCGCTGGCTCACACCATCGTTGTTGCGGCTTCTGCTTCTGAATCTGCTGCTCTGCAATACCTGGCACCTTACTCTGGTTGTACCATGGGTGAGTACTTCCGTGACCGTGGTGAAGATGCACTGATCGTATATGATGACCTGTCTAAGCAAGCTGTTGCTTACCGTCAGATCTCTCTGCTTCTGAAGCGTCCTCCTGGTCGTGAAGCATACCCTGGTGACGTTTTCTACCTCCACAGCCGTCTGCTGGAGCGTGCTGCCCGTGTAAACGACAAGTACGTAGAGCGTTTCACTAACGGTGAAGTTAAAGGTCAAACGGGTTCACTGACGGCTCTGCCTATCATTGAAACTCAGGCCGGTGACGTTTCAGCGTTCGTACCTACAAACGTTATCTCTATCACCGATGGTCAGATCTTCCTGGAAACTGACCTGTTTAACGCAGGTATCCGTCCTGCTGTTAACGCCGGTATCTCTGTATCACGTGTTGGTGGTGCTGCTCAGACCAAGATCATTAAGAAATTGGGTGGCGGTATCCGTCTTGCGCTTGCACAGTATCGTGAATTGGCTGCGTTCTCTCAGTTCGCATCTGACCTTGACGAAGCTACACGTGCACAGCTTGAACACGGTGAGCGTGTAACCGAACTGATGAAGCAGAAGCAATATGCGCCTCTGTCAATCGCTGATATGGGTGTGTCTCTGTACGCCGTTGAGAAAGGCTTCTTAAAAGATGTAGAACTGGGCAAAATCCTTGATTTTGAATCAGCCCTGCACGCTTATATGAACAGCGAACACGCTGAGCTGATGAAGTCTATCAATGCAACCGGCAACTACAACGACGATATTGATTCTCAGTTGAAAGACGCTTTAACGAAGTTCAAAGCAACTCAAACTTGGTAATCAATGGTGCTGGCTTTCGTGGTCAGCACAATTCGTTGAGTAATCGGAGAGATAATCATGGCCAGCGGTAAAGAGATTAAAGGTAAAATTGGGAGTATCAAGAATACTCAAAAGATTACCAGTGCGATGGAAATGGTTGCTGCGTCGAAAATGAAAAAGGCGCAGGAACGTATGGCTCATGGCCGTCCATACGCGCAAAGCATGCTAAAAGTGATTGGTCACATTGCTAACGGTAACCTTGAGTACCGTCACCCTTATCTTGAAGAGCGTGACGTGAAACGGGTTGGCTTTATCGTAATTTCTACTGACCGCGGATTATGCGGCGGCCTGAACACTAATGAGTTCAAGCTGGTAACCCAGAAAGCGAAAGCGTATCGCGATCAGGGTGTTGAAGTAGATTTTGCAGCGTTAGGTTCGAAGGCTTGTGCATTCTTTAACCGTTTTGGTGGTAAGCTACTTGCCGCAGAAACAGGTTTAGGTGATGCACCTTCGGTAAGCGATGTAGTGGGTGTGGTACGCGTGATGTTACGCGCCTACGACGAAGGCACACTGGATAAAGTTTATCTGGTGTATAACAACTTCGTTAACACCATGTCGCAAACGCCTGTGATGAATCAATTATTGCCTTTGCCAAAGTCAGAAGATGAGACACTGAAGCATCGTTGGGATTACATCTACGAGCCGGATCCGAAAGAAATTCTGGAATCCTTAATGGTTCGTTACATCGAATCCCAGGTATATCAGGGTGTTGTGGAAAACGCAGCGTCAGAACAAGCAGCACGTATGGTTGCAATGAAAGCGGCAACAGATAACGCCGGCAACCTTATCGATGATCTGCAACTGGTATACAACAAGGCCCGTCAGGCTGCAATCACACAGGAAATCAGTGAGATTGTATCCGGCGCCGCAGCGGTGTAGGCAAAGGTTTAGAAGAGATAACGAGGACTAATTATGAGTCAAGGTAAGGTCGTCCAAATCATTGGCGCCGTTGTGGACATTGAGTTTCCACAAGATGCGGTACCAAGAGTATATGACGCACTGAAAGTTACCGAAGGTGACTTATCCGGGCTAACCCTGGAAGTGCAACAGCAATTAGGCGGTGGTGTAGTTCGTTCCATCGCTCTGGGTACCACTGACGGTCTGCGTCGTGGCCTGGCAGTAGAAAATACGCAAGCACCTATCATGGTTCCTGTTGGTACAGCCACTCTGGGCCGTATCATGGACGTGCTGGGTAACCCAATCGACGAAGCAGGCCCAATTGGTGAAGAAGAGCGTATGTCTATTCACCGTGCAGCGCCCAGCTACGAAGATCAGTCAAGTTCAGTAGAACTGCTGGAAACCGGCATCAAGGTTATCGACCTGGTATGTCCGTTTGCGAAAGGTGGTAAAGTTGGTTTGTTCGGTGGTGCCGGTGTAGGTAAAACCGTAAACATGATGGAGCTTATCCGTAACATCGCAATCGAGCACAGCGGTTTCTCAGTATTCGCTGGTGTTGGTGAGCGTACTCGTGAGGGTAACGACTTCTACCACGAAATGAACGAATCAAACGTACTGGATAAGGTATCTCTGGTATACGGTCAGATGAACGAGCCACCGGGTAACCGTCTGCGTGTAGCTCTGACTGGTCTGACGATGGCAGAGAAATTCCGTGACGAAGGTCGTGACGTTCTGTTCTTCGTAGATAACATCTACCGTTATACTCTGGCAGGTACTGAGGTATCAGCACTGTTAGGTCGTATGCCTTCAGCAGTAGGTTATCAGCCTACCCTGGCTGAAGAGATGGGTGTTCTGCAGGAGCGTATCGCATCAACTAAGACTGGTTCAATCACGTCAATCCAGGCGGTATACGTACCAGCCGATGACTTGACTGACCCTTCACCAGCTACCACCTTTGCTCACTTAGATGCAACGGTAGTACTGTCCCGTGATATCGCGTCTTTAGGTATCTACCCTGCGGTAGACCCTCTGGACTCAACTTCACGTCAGCTGGATCCACTGGTAATCGGTCAGGAACACTACGACACAGCGCGTGGCGTACAGACTGTACTTCAGCGCTATAAAGAGCTGAAAGATATCATCGCGATCCTGGGTATGGACGAGCTGTCTGATGAAGATAAGCAAGTGGTATCCCGTGCTCGTAAGATTCAGCGTTTCCTGTCTCAACCATTCTTTGTAGCAGAAGTATTCACCGGTTCTCCTGGTAAGTACGTTTCTCTGAAAGACACTATCAGTGGCTTTAAAGGCATCCTGGAAGGTGAATATGATCACCTGCCAGAGCAAGCCTTCTACATGGTTGGTTCGATCGACGAAGCGTTGGAAAAAGCCAAGAAATAAGAGTGAAGCCGGGCAGGCCTTAACGTCTGCCCGTGCTTGATTCACGTTCCTTACTAAGGAGTTTACAATGGCAGCTATGACCGTTCATCTGGATGTAGTAAGCGCAGAAAAAGAGATTTTCTCTGGTCTGGTTGAAACATTACAGGTAACAGGAAGTGAAGGTGAACTGGGTATCCACCCTGGTCACGCGCCACTTATTACTGCAATTAAACCTGGTATGGTGCGTTTGGTTAAGCAGCACGGTGAAGAAGAGATGATTTATGTTGCCGGCGGTGTACTTGAAGTACAGCCCGGTATAGTCACTGTTCTTGCTGACACTGCTGTTCGTGCAGAAGATCTGGACGAGCAGTCTGCAGAAGAAGCAAAACGTCGTGCTGAAGAGCATATCGCCAACCCGGGCGCTGATTTCAACTATGCAGAAGCGGCACAAGAGTTAGCAGAAGCTATTGCTCAATTGCGTCTGATTCAAAAACTGCGTAAGTAATACATCAGCAAAAAATTGAAAAACCCGGCTACATGCCGGGTTTTTTGTGTCTGCTACTTGCTGTTTTGCTGTAAACCGGTGTACTGTGTATTTATCCAGTTTATATTCACCGGAGAACAATGATGTCAGATAAAGGATTAACCGGACGTTGTTTGTGTGGCGAAGTGGAAGTGCATGCAACGCAGGCAGAAGAACAAGTCGGTGTATGTCACTGCGACATGTGCCGGAAATGGAGCGGAGGCCCCTTCTACAGTGCTCACTGTGGTGTTGCGGTAACCTTTAAAGGGGAAGATGCCATCACCCGCTTCTCGTCGTCTCCGTGGGCTGACAGAGGCTTTTGTCACCGCTGCGGTACCCATTTATTTTATCTATACAAAGAAAGCGGTGAGTATTTCGTGCCTGCCGGTTTGTTCGATGGTGATAACTTTTCCATGGGAACTGAAATATTTGTCGATGAAAAAGGGCCTTACTATGAACTACATCCCACCAGCAGGAAAATGACCGGAGCTGAAGTCATGGCTGCTTTTCAGCAGGGAGGCGATGATGAAAAATAAATCATTAAATTATCTGGAGTATCCTTCCGCATCACTGGAAAAGACCAGGGCGTTTTTCGCTTCTGTGTTTGGCTGGTCCTTCACAGATTACGGTGAGGCTTACTGTGCTTTTTCTCTGGATAATGTGGACGGCGGCTTTTATGCCAGTGAAGAAATCAGCACTACGTCCCGGGGTGCAGCTCTCACCGTGTTTTACAGTGACGATCTGACCAATCTTGAAGCTGAAATTGTTGGCGCGGGTGGAACTATTACTCAGCCTGTTTTTGCTTTTCCCGGCGGTCACCGGTTTCATTTTACAGAACCCGGCGGAAGTGAATTCGCAGCATGGTCTGACTGCTATCAGCAAGAGTGATACAAACTATTACAAACAAAGGCGCAATTGCGGCATTGCAGAGGTTGCATTGCGCCTGCGGATGATTAAACTAGCAGCATAATAAAAACAAAATTTGAACAACAGTGGGAAGGACTTTACTGAGTATTATCGTGAAGGCCGTATGACGACTGAATTTAATTATCCCTCAACTTCTGCCGCTTCTTTCTGGCACATGCCGGTTCTTTATTTTGTAATTTGCTGTATTGCCAATTACTTCACCGGTGCGCTGGATTACCAGCTTATCAATGATTTCCGGGCCCAACGCGACTTCAATGCTGCCTTAGGCATGCCCTTGCTGACGACCTTTTTCTGGATCAGCCTGCGCATTCAGCAACAGCAAATGGCTGGTGCCATCATGAGTTATTTGCTGGATAAAAACGCCCTGAGTTTATTTGCACAGCATCGTGCCCGTCTGGCGGTGAAACTGCGCCACCACATTCTGACCTCCGCCACCCTCGCTATTTCCATGACGGCTGTCTATATCATGAGTGAAGAACTGGTTGCCTTCGATATGAACATGCAGGTTCTGGTGCTTGATCTGATTGCAGTACCTTTCTGGTTCTTTTTCTGGCTTTTCCTGTTTCAGATGATCTATTCCACTCACTACATGATGAAGCATTTCATTCATATTAATATTGCCACCAGCAGCGAACTGAAAGCATTGAAAAGAGTGTCGCTACTGTCGATGGAGAATGCCCTGTTCAGTATCACTGCGTTGATCATCATTCCCGTTTTCTGGTTTAAAAAAGATATACCGGCAATCGATCTTGCCATAGTGACCCTGTTTTCATCGTCTTTGACAGTGTATCTCATCATGCCTGCTGTAAAGGTGTACCGGCTTATCGGCGCAAAAAAGCAAAAGATAATGGATCAACTGACCCGCGGGCTGACGTCCATTTACTGTGAAGATGAAAGTGATCGCATTAATCACGAACGGCGCAACGCGATTCAGCAGGAAATCGAAGAAGTGGAAAACATTACTGCTACACCGGTTACGTTTGAACAGTGTAAACGCATGCTGAGCGTCGTCTTTCTAATCCCTGCTTCCTGGATGACATTAATTTATATTGAACATCTTGTGACCTGATAGAAACGTCAGTAAGCTGAAGTGCTGTAGATAAAAAGGAGTTGGTCATGCTGGTTTATGGAGATAGCCGTTCCGGAAACTGCTATAAAATTCAATTATTACTTTCCATACTGGGTAAACAAGTCGACTGGGAAGAAGTCGATATTTTAAAATGGGCAACGCAAACCCCCGCGTTTTTGCAGAAGAACCCGAATGGTAAAATCCCGCTGTTGGAAATGGAAGATGGCCGCACGCTGTCCGAATCAAATGCCATCTTAAACTTCCTTGCTGAAGGTTCCGCACTCATTCCCCGCTCATCTTTCGATCTGGCTAAGATGCTGCAATGGCAGTTCTTTGAGCAATACAGCCATGAGCCCTATATTGCGGTAGCCCGGTTCATTAATTTATATCTGGGGTTACCGGAAGAACGTAAAGCTGAATATGAAGCTAAACAGGCTGGCGGGCACAAAGCACTGGCAGTCATGGAAGAGCAGCTTTCCCGCACCCCTTTTCTGACCGGGTCACAATTGTCACTGGCTGATATCAGTTTATACGCTTATACCCATGTGGCCCACGAAGGCGGATTCGATCTGACAGCCTATCCGGCGGTGAATAACTGGCTGAAACTGGTTGAAGATCACAAAGGCTACACGCCGATGAAAGCCGGCTGAACCTTCTTTACTTGCGGCGCAGGTGTGCCGCAGGTGCCTGCCAGTGCGCCTGCATAAACTGTTGTAACCGGTATAACGGCGCCGGATCTGTCTCTGTCGTTACTTTCATCACATGCGCAACAGCTTCAAGCGTAGATAACCCCGATTCTGCACGGGTGTGCCTGATGCGGTAATCACTCGGGCCGGCATGATTGAAATGATACTGCGGTAGCGGGTGCAGCTGTGTAAAACGTTGCCACAATCCGTAAGCCTGACGCCAGCTTCCATCCAGCAGAATGAAGAGATCGTGTGTGTCTGATTGTGGTGTCTTTTCTAAAGAAGCGCTTTCCGGAGACGGATAAATCACCGCCGGAGATCCCGCATTATTAAGAGCATCTGCCACGGCCATTTCCGCATCATCAGCGCCTGCGGAAAGTATGGGTGTATCAGGTAAACACAGCTGTACTAATTTAGCGGTATTTTTTGCGTGAATGGCTTCTTTATCATGCTGAATGATGAGAAACTGAACAGGTGTACAAATCTGCGTCACTGCACTGCATACACAGGTTTTTTGCGGATAGCGGCAAACTGAGCAATATGGACGCATTCGAACACTCTATTGGAAAATAAAAGCGCATTATGGCCGATACTGGCAACAACGACAAAGTGAAGCAAATACTGCAAACCGTTATGGCCGTGCCGGAAGGGTCGGTTGCTACCTACGGGCAGATTGCGGATCTTGCCGGTCTGCCCGGCAGAGCGCGGCTGGCAGGTCGTTCATTGCGTGCTGATTTCAATGGAGAACCGGTTCCCTGGCATCGTATTTTACGGGCTGACGGGAAAATAGCCTTTCCGCCCGGCTCTGAAAAAGCGAAGGAGCAAAGAGAATTGCTTATGGCCGAAGGAATCATGGTAAAAGATAATCGGGTGAAACTGCGAAATTGTCAGTGGCAACCTGATATGGCAACTATACTCTTTACATTGAAGTACTGAATGTGGCCGCAGAGCTACCGGTAATCTTTGAACCTCAGTGTACAGACTCATTTATTCCATGGTGTGATAGCAAGTGACCGACAGCGTATTTAAAACAATTACTATAGACGAATTAACGCCCGGCATGTACGTCAATGAAATCATTGAGCAGTCAGGAAAAGTGAAAATCAAAAGCCAGGGGCGCGTTGCCCGTAAGGCTGTGGTGGAATCTTTACGAAAACGCGGCGTCCTCAAACTCGTTATTGATTTATCCAAGCAATTCGAACCTGATGAAGAAGCCGCTGTGCCTGCGCCGGCAGAAGAACCGGTACCGGCGAAGAAGAAGGCCCGTGTGAGCCTGACGTCCGAACTGGTACGGGCTGAAGATCTGTATAAACAGGGTAAGGAAATTCAAAGAACCTTACTTAAAGCTGTACAGCAGGGACTACCTTTCGACGACCGTATTCCCAGTGAGTTTTCGCAAAACCTTGTGGCTTCAGTCGAGCGTAACCCTGACGCACTGCTTTGTCTTACCCGCATTCGTGAGAAAGATGATTACCTGCTGGAGCATTCGTTAAACGTTGCCATTATTCTCGCTAACTTTGCGCGCCATATGGGAATGTCTGATGACGAAGTACAGGAACTGGCTTTTGCCGGATTCCTTCATGATATGGGCAAAATTCGTGTGCCGGATGAGATCCTGCATAAGCCCGGCAGACTCACTGATGAAGAAATGGACGTGATGAAGAAGCACGTCGAATATGGTGTGGATGCCTTGCATGAGGTAAATCTCAACCCGGACCTCATCAGAACCGTCAGTGAACATCATGAGCGTCTTGACGGATATGGTTATCCGGCAGGAACAAGAGGTGACAACATCAGCACCGCAGGACGTATGCTGGCAGTTGCAGATATGTACGATGCGCTTACTGCTGACCGTTGTTACAAAGCCGGTATGCCGAGCCAGCGGGCTTTCCAAATCCTTATCGGTGAATCTCCTCATAAACTTGACCAGGCGCTTGTGCAGCAATTTATCAAGTGTATGGGAGTTTATCCCGTAGGCAGTCTGGTGCTTTTGTCTAACGATAAACTGGCTATGGTGTTGTCGCAGAACGACTCTCCGCTGACACCGGTTGTTAAAGTGTTCTATTCGCTGACCGGTAATCATTATGTTACCCCGCGGGATATCGACCTTTCCCATGATAAGCGGGTAAAAATTGAAAAAGCGGTAAAAGCCAGTGACTACAAAATTAACTTCAACCAGTTTTTTGCACAGAACATTTCTCCCTGATTTGTCTTTAATTGCATACACCACCGGGAACATTTTACCCGCCGGTGTGTGCAATCATCGCAGTTAACTTCCCGTTTGTCCCCTGCGGGCAAGGCCATTCAGCTTGTATTCATTTGCCGGCGCGTATTTTGGCGTTAAACCGGATGATGGAACAGGTCTTGCTGTCCTGACCGGTACAGTTGTAATTATCTTAAGAGGGATATCATGAAGAAAGTCTTCGCAGTCGGACTCATCACCGCTTCTTTAATCGCGGGTGGTTGTGCAACAAGCCCTAACAATACGCAAAAAGGTGCAGGGATCGGCGCTGTCGTCGGTGCACTGCTGGGTAAAGCGACCGGGGATAACGATAAAAGCCGTTATGCCTGGGGTGCTGTGGTCGGTGCTATTGCCGGTGGCGCGATTGGTAACTATATGGATCGCCAGGAAGAAGAAATGCGCGAGCAACTGGCTGACACCGGCGTACAGGTAGTTCGGGAAGGGGATAACCTGCGCCTGATTATGCCGGGTGATATTACGTTCGCCACTAACAGTGCGTCTATCAGTCCTAATTTCAATCCTGTCTTGCAGGATGTGGCAACGGTGGTAAATCAGTACGAGAAAACGGTGCTGCTTATCGAAGGTCATACCGATGACACCGGCGCAGAATCTTACAACCAGACATTGTCAGAGCGCCGTGCGCAATCTGTTAAGAATCTGCTGACCACGTTCAATGTTAATCCTACCAGGGTAACCACAGTGGGTCTGGGAGAGTATCAGCCAAAAGTGCCTAATACCTCGGCTGAAAACCGTCAGATTAACCGTCGTGTTGAGCTGAAAATACAACCGCTGAGTGAATAGAATCAGGGAGGACCACTCCTCCCTGATTCTGTTAATATGATTAATTCCCGCTTTTAACCCTGTGATATTGCGCCATTGCACAATTAGATAAAACGTCAAATACATCTGTTGCATGTTTACCCATATCAAACGGGTGGAGAGCTCCGGGGGGGCGCCGCGCAAGTTGCTCCATCTTTTCTATCGAGCCATCCCGTTTACCATGATTCGATAGAAAAACAGTCACGTCTTGCTCTTCCGCCAGCGCTTTAAAGTTACTCGCAGACTTTGCATAAGCAGCAAATTGGGCTGGTTTAACGCCAAAGTTAAATCCGGTTCCACCCCATAATGCGGCTCTGAATGGTTGCCCGTTGTCATACACCGTAAAAAGGGGAGAAATCGTACCCATTGTATGTCCCGGGGTCACTCGAATTTCCATCTCAGCGTTACCTGCTGAAAGTATGGTACCATCTGTTACTGCAATGTTACCTTCTAACGCCGGAGCTGGCCCGAATTTGGGATGCTCAGGCATGATTTCAGCAAGCTTCCAATCTGCTTCACTCATAACCACGGGCATACCATATTCTTGTGTCAGGTATCTGAAACCGCCGTAATGATCGCCATGCGCATGAGTAATTACTAAATACGCAATTTTATCAGGGTTAAGTCCCAGTGTTTTCATCCCGCCAATAATGGTTTCACGTGCTTCTTTATTGCTGGTCAGGGCATCAATTAAAATATAGCCATCTTCATCTCCTAAGACCCACGCAGATACACCCGCGTTACCAACAAAATACAAGTTGTCGAAGACTTGCATGGGCCCTGGCTCTTTTCCGCGAGAATGTTCTTGCGGAGACTTTTTAGCATCGGCGCTATCCTTCCTGCGAGGGGTTGCGGCGCGGTCTCTGGGGGCATTTACATCGCGAAAGGTCATTGTTAAGTCACAGAGATTGGTATAACCAGGAAAGTACGCGCCGGCAGAGATGCCTATTTTTGCGAGTTGTTCCGCTTTGGTTTTTGCTTCCTCTGCTTGGCTGCAAAACACTACGCCAATGAGGAGAACGAATAGCAGCGAACGATGAGCTTGCATACAGGAGCCTTCTATGTAGTTATTCCACGCGGTATATACGAATATTTACCGCTCTTGGGGATTTAATTGACTCAATGGTTCCAATATAAAAGTCTTTATTGAGCCAGTCATATTTTCCGGTAGCCACATGAAACTCTGGACGGGTAAATGCGTATCGCTGGCCGGTCAGTGTGTGAACAATACCTTTATTGTGAACGACAATAGTAACACCATCATCTGTCTTAAGTGCATAAATAGCTTCAATATTCTTTACATTGTCCTGGCGATTCACCTGCCAGTCGGCGCCGCCGGGAATTACGCTTCCTGAAATATTGTGACCTGTGAAATGCCCGCCAGTAATAGGAACTATGTATCTGTGGCCGTCGTCAGTTTCACCGACATCAATTTTAGTCCCGAGTTCAACATGTACTTGTAGCACAGGCGCAGATTGAATATGAGGGGTCGGGAAAGCATCGGTGTCTGAGTTTTCATGGGCGAAGACAGAAGAGTTAAGTATATAAAGGAGAGTAAAAAAAAACGTGTAACGAAGTAACATTGTAGGTTCCTTAAAAAAGGGCGCCTGAGCGCCCCTTATCTTTATATTTTCCAGTTTGCCTGGACATACAAGGTGCGGCCTATACCGTCAAACACACCCTGGTTTGTTGTTCCGCTGGTACCACCTATAACTGGAGGTGCTTTGTCTGATAAGTTGTTAACACCTGCTCTGAATGTTACTGATTCATCAAATGTATAGCTGGCAGACAAATCAATATAGCTATAATTGCTACTGCCAGGCGTTGTCGACGCCGGGTTTGAAACCACGCTAACGTCATCCATACTTGAAATATAACGCCAGCGCGCTGTAACAGAGAAATCTTCGCTAACGAGTGTCAGGCTATTGACCAGTTTCCATTCAGGGTAGCTTTCTGTACCCGAAACTGTTCCGGCGTAATCCTGATAAGGGCTGTCTTCAAATACGGCAATGTCAAACTTAGTTAAGTGGTTGGCAAAACTATTAAAGACTAATTTCGATGAGTCGTTTACGAACTTAGCTGGCACCGTCCAGTTGAAAGATATATCCAGACCACTTGTTTTATAACCACCCAGGTTTAGATATGGCTGATTAACGTACTGGAAAATACCGTTATTATTTCTGTCGAATTGCTGACAGAAAAAGTTTTCTGTGCTGTATTCAGGATTCGAACCGTCCAGGTTATAGCATTTCGCTAAAGACTGGTCAGCCGGTATCGCCGCAATGGCTTTCTCGATTTCCAGATCGTAGAAATCCAGGGTTAATGACATATCCGCGAAGTACTCACTCTCAAAGGGGGATTCCAGTACCATACCCAACGTGAATGACTCTGCCTCTTCCGGATCTAATGTTCTATCACCAAAAGTAGTTGTAACTAAAGAGTTTGATGGCTGTCTAAATCTACCCAGAAGGGAAGGATCCAGCCCTGTTGCGAGACAAAGCGCCCCGATAGCGTCTGCATTTTCACCGCTTAGTCCCGGATGACGATAGTCACAAGGATCACCACCACCACTTGTAGGATCTCCGATTCCGGAAACTTGTTGAGTACCTGCATTAAAAAACTCTTCAACGTTAGGGGCTCTCAGGGCATGCTGGAAACCCGTTCTGAATAATACAAACTCATTCGCGCGCCAATCGAGTTCAGCTTTGTATGTGTTTGCTGTACCTGCCAGGTTGTAGTCAGAAAAACGGTAGCCGACAGTCATATTCACTGCCTGCTCCATATCACTCGATGCCCATAAAGGAACATAAACTTCCGCGGAAATTTCTTTTACATCAATACTACCTGAAGTAGGTTGTGTTGCGGATAAACTGGCGAGCCTGTTCGCTGCAATGTCATCATCCGGGTTAAAGTCATATGTGTTTTCGCGATAGTGGGCACCAAGAGCGAATCGTACCTCACCGGCATCAAGCTCGGTTATCAAACCTTCGACGACACCTTCAATAACAGTTTGTTCCATTATCGTTTCATTGACTGGTGTGCGGGAGATATATGACAGACAGTCATCAGATAATTGGTTGAGGCCGTTAAATACCTGGTAGCCGCCACTACAAATACTGTTACCACCATCAGGTGCATCAACCAGTTCCTGCATTGCAACATAACTCACCGAACCAGATGTTGTAGAGTCGGTATTCTTGGTACGGCCTTTTGAAACAAACACGTCCCAGGACAAATCCATGGATTCAACATAGCCGTTTAAGCCCACCAATCCTTGCCATACTGTTGAGTCGGTATTATAGGTTCGCGGGCCAGCCGCACCTAAACGTACCTGATATTCTACCGGTAAATCCGGCTGGCTCCTTGAAGCAAGCAAATCAGAGAAGGCTTCATTTGCAACAATATACGGATTGGTTACCGGAACGAACACACTCCAGGGAGCTGCCAGTACGGGCTCTGAACCAATATTTTGAGCATCGCTGTTTGAATATTGAAAATGTCCGTAAAGAGTAAGATCGTCATCCAGAATGTAGTTTGCTTTACCAAATATAGCTTTGCGCTCGAGAGGAACCTGGACATAGTTATTAAAACCAGGATGATAGCCGTAGCTTGTATCGCTTACCAAAAATGGTGCCTCTGTTGGACCTCGATAGTTTATTGCCTGACCGCGACTGACTGCGAAAATTGACCCATCATCATTAACCCCGAAAAAGCTTCTGTTACTCACGCCCTCAAATCCATAGCCTGCGAACAGTTCATTAACGGCATCTGCACTTGGTGGTACGTCAGGTAACGTTCTGCTGAAAGGTGTAAATCCACTAGCTGGTTGATCTAAAAAGAATGGCCTGTCCTGAATAGAGATCCCTTCCCGGTCTACCCATTCAGCGCTAACGAATAAATTACCCTTAGAATCAGAAAAATCCGAACCGTAAGCGATACCATATAGTGTAGTTTTCCCATCACCATCCTTAGGTTGAGTTAGTTTCGCTGATAATTCCAGCCCGTCCAGATCCGTTCGGGTCTGAAAATTAACGACACCTGACATTGCGTCTGAACCGTAAGTCGCAGAAGCCCCGCCACTGACAATTTCAACACCTCCAATAGCGTTGGAAGGTAGTGTATTTATATCAATAGCACTGTTTGCATTAGATGACTGCATGCGTCGACCATCCAGTAACACGAGATTTCTCTGAGGCCCTAAACCCCGGAGGTTCAGTGTCGACTGCCCGACTGTTCCCCCGGAACTGCTGTTACTGAAACTACCCTGGCCCGGCTGAAACTGAGGAAGCTGACGCAGATAATTGTCCAGTGTCACATCGCCTGCGCGGGCAAAATCTTCTGCGTCGGTCGTAACTGTTGGACTGGAAGATACTAAGTCTTTCCGCTTAATTCGGGTACCCGTCACGGAAATTGTCTCGACTTGCTGCTCTTCCTGAGCTTCTGTCGTTTGCCGCTCCTGTGCGATAACTACTGTTGGACTTAACATAGCCCCAATTAATACGGCAATTCTCGTTTTAGCGTGTGATTCAGTCATAAATGCTCCAGTGTGTCTTTTCATATAATTAGTCTTAGTCCTCTATCCCAGTGATCTCGGGCAGACTAATTTATAAGCTGAAGTGTTAATTAAATGTTTAAATTATTAAATGGCAGATGATGACTATTTTTTTTGCAATATGTGACATTGGGAATCTTATGCAAAGAAATTTTAGGTGTGTAAAAAGTTATTGAGTTTCAATTTTTGTATTTTATAAATATTTGAAAATAGTCGATTAAATGTTATTCCTGCAACTTTTTATTACACATTTCCAAATATGCTAAATTTGAAATAATTGGCATTTTGTTTACCTTTTTGCAAAAAAAACGCATGTTGTTCAACATTTGTTTTGGGTGTAGTGTCCCTTTTCATTGTTAATTTAATGAAAATGGTGATGGTGTTGTTTACTGAACAATTAACGATGAAAAGGGTTGCCTGGAGAATCGTCCCTTTCATTATGCTGCTTTACTTCGTTGCTTATCTGGATCGGGTAAACGTCGGTATTGCTGCAATCACGATGAACGAAGATATTGGCCTGTCCAAGGCTGCGTTTGGATTGGGGGCAGGTATCTTTTTTATCGGCTATTTTCTTTTTGAAGTTCCTTCTAATCTCATTCTTCACAAGGTTGGCGCCCGCAGGTGGATAGCGAGGATTATGCTAACCTGGGGTCTTGTTTCCGGCGCCATGGCCTTTGTGCAGGGGCCCATCAGTTTCTACATACTCAGATTTTTACTAGGGGCTGCAGAAGCGGGTTTTTTCCCCGGCATTATTCTGTACTTAAGTTATTGGTTTCCATGTCGATATCGCGCGGGGATCACGGCCATGTTTATGGCAGCAGTGCCAATTTCAATCGGCCTTGGTTCGCCATTGTCCGGATGGCTGCTGTCTTTCGACGGCATCATGGGAATGAAAGGTTGGCAGTGGCTATTTCTCATTGAAGCCTTACCTGCGGTGTTGTTGTCTGCTGCAGTTCTACTCTTTCTTACTGACAGGCCGGAAAAGGCGAAATGGCTGCCTGAAGAGCAAAAACAGTGGCTTGTGGAAGAAATGAGCAAAGAGAGAAGAGCCGTTGCAGCAAGCCATGGTGCTTCAGCCGTTTTCTCTGCACTGTTTAATCCGCGAATTCTGGCGTTGGCACTGGTTTATTTCGGCACATCAGCCGGGCTTTATACAATAGGGATATGGGCTCCACAAATCCTTGCGCAATACGACTTAACCTTAACTCAAATTGGTCTGGTTAATGCGATTCCCCCTGTTTTTGCTGTAGTAGCAATGGTTTTCTGGGCAAAACACTCTGATAAAACGGGAGAGCGTACAACCCATGTATTCATAGCGTGTATTGTTGCTTCCGTAGGCCTGTTTGCTGCAGCTTTTACAACTTCTCTGCTGGCTGCGGTGTTGGCACTCATTGTTGTCAACGTGGGAGTGAGTTCTGCTAAACCACCTTTATGGGCAATTCCTACTCAGTTTTTGAGAGGTTCAGGGGCTGCAGCGGGTATTGCTGCAATAAATTCTATCGGCAATCTTGGCGGCTTTTTCGGGCCAACATTAATCGGCTACATCAAGACGTCAACCGGAGACTATATGTGGGGACTGATCGGCGTTGGTATTAGCCTGATGGTATCAGCATGTATCGTGTTGTTTTTAACAGGAAAGCCAACCCAAACCCATACTTCTATTAATTCAACAGCGCTTTAGTAAGTGCATAAGGGGTAAATGTGAAAAACTATTCAATTGCGGCAATACCCGCGGACGGTATAGGTATAGAAGTCATCAACGAAACCGTTGACGTTCTCAATGTATTACAAGAGGAAACCAAAAAAGCGACCTTTAATTTTGAGTTTTTCGACTGGGGATCAGACTACTATAAAAAGCACGGCGAAATGATGCCAGATGATGGCTTAGAAAAGTTAAAGAAACACGATGCCATATTATTTGGAGCGGTGGGGGCACCAGACGTACCAGACCACATAACTCTGTGGGGCCTGCGATTAAATATTTGCCAGAATTTTGATCAATACGCTAATGTGCGACCAACCCGTGTATTGCCCGGAATTAGTTCTCCGTTAAGAAATTGTAAGCCCGGGGATCTGGACTGGGTAATAGTCAGGGAAAACTCTGAGGGTGAATATTCGGGTCAGGGAGGGCGATCTCACCGCGGAATGCCAGAGGAAATTGCGACAGAAGTGTCTATTTTTACCCGTGTGGGCGTGACCCGTATTATGCGATATGCCTTTGAGTTGGCGCAAAGCCGTCCAAGGAAGCAGTTAACGGTCGTCACCAAATCCAATGCACAGCGACATGGTATGGTTATGTGGGATGAAATAGCGGCCGAAGTGGCGCAGGAATTTCCCGATGTAACCTGGGACAAAATGCTGGTTGATGCTATGACAATGCGTATGACGCTAAAACCAGAATCTTTGGATACCATTGTTGCAACGAACCTTCACGCTGACATCTTATCTGATTTAGCCGGTGCTTTAGCGGGAAGTCTGGGTGTTGCACCGACTGCCAATATCGATCCTCAGCGTCGCTTTCCGTCGATGTTTGAGCCAATTCACGGCTCAGCGTTTGACATTACCGGAAAAGGAATAGCTAACCCGGTTGCATGCTTCTGGAGTGCAGCACAAATGTTGAATCACTTCGGGGAGTTTGAGCTCGAAGCCTTACTGATGGAAGCAATAGAGTACGCCACGGGTGTAGGAAAACTGACTCCTGATGTAGGTGGTAAAGCAACGACAAAAGACGTTACTGAAGCCGTCATTCACTATATTCGTGATCACGCGAAATGAATGCAGATGTACAAAAAGCAACATTAACAGCTATTGCTCAGGTAGCTATTGATAGCGTGGTTCCATCCGCTGACTGGTTTGCTTGTTTGCCCGCACCGCCCAAGGGGCGGTGTGTTGTAATCGGGGCAGGTAAGGCGTCCGCATTGATGGCGGCGGAATTAAACTGCTACTGGGAGGGTGTGCCGCTCTCTGGCATAGTTGCAACCCGATATGGACATGGTGTCTGTGCGGGACGAGTTGCAGTAATCGAAGCAGGACATCCGGTACCCGACGAGAATAGCGAACGTGCTGCCAGGGCAATGCTGGATGCCGTAGTTAACTTGTCAAAAGATGATCTGGTCATTAGTTTGATATCCGGTGGTGGCTCAGCGTGCTGTGCATTACCTGTTGAAGGTATTCATCTTTCTCAGAAGCAGAAAATTACCCAATCGTTATTGAGAAGTGGCGCATCTATCAGTGAAATGAATGCAGTCAGGAAAGCACTGAGTCAGGTCAAAGGCGGCCAGCTTGCAAAAGCTGCCGCTCCAGCCCGCGTATTTAACCTGATAGTAAGTGATATACCCGGAGATGTACCGGAAGATGTGGCTTCCGGCCCAACAATACCAGACACAAGAAGACCGTTGTGTGCACAAAAAATACTAGAAAAATATGGGCTATCCGAATGGAAGCAATACGTTCCTCTTTATCAGCATAAGGAGTCGAATGATGATGTAAGCGTAGAGTACAAGATTGTCGCGTCTGCCCGACAGGCCCTGCAACGCGCCGCGAGAGAAGCACAGAAACACGGTTATAAGCCTGTCGTGCTAAGTGATCAATTTGAATGCGATAGCCAAGTCCTGGCCAGTATCATGGCTGCCATTGTGAAGTCCGCTAAAACAGCAGGTTTTCCTGATAAACCTCCTTTGGCTATCATCAGTGGTGGAGAAACATCGGTTACCATTTCAGGTAAATCGTATGGACGGGGTGGCCGAAACACGGAATTCGTACTGGCGTTGATGAAAGAATTAAAGAATTGTTATGGCGTTGGTGCAATTGCGGTGGACAGCGATGGCATAGATGGTACCGAAGATGCCGCAGGAGCATTTTTACTATCAGATAGTCAATTCAGAGCTATGGAAAATAACTTGGATCTTGAAGAATATCTTACGAAGCATGACAGCTATTCATTTTTTAAAGAGATGGGGGATTTATTTATCACCGGACCAACGTTGACTAATGTGAATGACATACGCATTATTCTTGTGAATTAAATGACTTTGCCTTCTTATTTTAGTTAAAAAATTATCAGGGAATTAAGAGAGTCAGACGGTGAACACTGATAAAATGGAGTATGGGTCCGCTGCTAATCATTACTTGACTGCACTGGTCGAGGCCGCTGCGCTCAAAGGTGTTGACGTTGATATTCTGATGCAAGGTATCGGTCTATCGCGACAGGATCTATACCGGCCTGAACATCGTATTCCGACACAAAAGCTGGCGGATTTGCAAAAAGCTATCTGGCAGTGGATGAATGATGAAAGTATGGGTCTTAATGACATGGTCATTCCGTACGGCTCCTACTACATGATGGGACAGTTAACCGTAAATCAGCCGACCTTGAGAAAAGCCCTTATTTTAGGAATTCGTTTTTACAACCTGTTATTCAGACGTGAGCAAATAACTCTGCAAGAAAATGGTAAATCGGTCACCCTGCGCCTTGTTCTGCATAAACCTGAGTTGGATTATCACCATCTGTTCGCTGAGATTTGTCTTTTATCATGGCATCGTTACGCCGCGTGGTTAATTGCCGATGAACTGCCCATTATTGAAAGCCACTTTCCTTATCCTACGCCCGCTCATGTCGGTGAATATAGTTATCTCTTCCCAGGGCCGCACAATTTTGAAAGCAAAGAACTTTCATTGATATTCCCAACCCATTACCTGGATAGAGAAGTCAGGCAAAACAGTGCAAGTCTGAAGGTCTTTATGAACCGTTGTCCTCTCGAGCTGTTCCGGCAGTACAAAGCGGACTATAGTTTGAGTGGTGAATTGAAACCTCTTATCAAATCAGGCCTGCAAAATCGCATTGTTACGATTCAGTACTGTGCAAACAAAATGCATATGACTCCGAGGACGTTAATGCGGAAGCTCAGAGATGAAGGGACTTCGTTCCAACAATTGAAAGATATAATCCGTCGTGACAGAGCAATGCATTTCCTTTCGCAGACGACAATTTCAATAAATGAAGTTGCTGAAAGGGTTGGATATTCCGATCCCGCTGTGTTTACCAGGGCGTTTAGATCATGGACGGGAGACACGCCCAGAGCATACAGAATGAAGACTATAGACGAATAGTAAATCCTCAAAGTTTCAATTGCATATGAGTCAACGCCTGCCATTCTCGTTTACATAACGAACTAAAGATAGCGAGTTAGACATAGAGTTTTTTGCGGTCACAGCTTTAGCTGCTCTTGCTTTTCGTACACAAAGCAAGAGCAGCCAATAATTACTGAGTAACCGGAAGATAACTTTTAATAAACTCAGCGGCCATATCAACGTATTCTTCGGTATCAAATACCGGGTCGCCATGACCGGCGCCTTGTACAACAACTAACTTATTTGATACTCCTGATTCCCCCAACCTGGTTTTCAAAATTCTACTTTGACTATCCGGAACAACTCCATCAGCATCTCCGTGCATGATGATGAAAGGTGGGGTATCTGTATCAATATATGTAGTAGATGATGCCCATTTAGCTAGATCTGGTCTTTCAACAGGAGAGGCGCCAAGGAGCCTTGCTTCTGCTGCATCTGGTGCGTCATGGTCAACATTTCCACTGTTTCCCCTCATAGCATTAATATCACTGGGGCCAAAGAAGTCGAGAACTACAGCAATATCGTATTCGGGCTGTCTACTTGCCTCATAGAAGCCAGTTTCAGTATCGTTGTTAGATGTAGCAATCAGAGAGGCCAGGTGACCACCTGCAGAGCGTCCCATAATACCAACTTTATCAGTACTGATATTGTATTGACTGGCATGATTTACCAAATAGTTAATTGCATCGTTGATATCTGCTACTTGCGCAGGAAAAACGGCTTCTCCGCTCAAGCGGTAATTGACCGCGGCAATTGCGTAACCTTCATTTACCAATTTATCAGCCAAGGTACCATTTTTGGAAATAAATTCGTCTTTGGAGCCCCTGAACCAAGCTCCTCCATGAACCCATATCAAAAGAGGCGTATGTTCCGCTTTACTCTGTTTGGGTATATATAAATCCAGTTGAAGAGCTTTACTACCGATCGTTTTGTAAGTCAGTGTTTTTACATTATAGGCTGGGATAATTTTGTCCACTTGATTCTTAGACTTACCGTTTGATCCGGAAAAATTGCATCCGGGAAGAGCTGTAAACAACAATGTTAGAGTAATAACCTTTAAAATTGTGCGCATCAGGTAATTTCCTAAAGTTGAAGGCGATAGAAGATGCTAATGTTAAAAAGTAAAAAACAGAATGGTGAAAGTATGTTAAATACTGTCCATATCATGCTATCGCCAGTCCTTTTAGTTAATTTGCTACAGGTATCTCAGCAGAGGAAAGCTTTATCATTTCGGTGACTGTACTGGCTAACTGGTTAGGAATAGGAATGGTCAGATGATATTGGGCAATTTTCCATTTGTCGTTTTCAAGCACCAGTACACCGGTTCCCCGCGTTACACCATAGCTGGCATTATCAAGAAGTTCATCAAACCAGGCCGTATTGCCGTTAGCAGAAAAATAAATATGCCTGTCGCGGGGATGATAGGTCCAACCCTGCCCCTTATCGAAATATGGCTTCGCATAGGCTTTAAATTCATCAACCGGCCAGGTTTCTCCCGCATCGGTACCGATGAATACAGCATTGGCTGAAAAGAGGCTGAAATACGTGGTGAAGCTGGCATCAGATGCAGCCTGATGAAACTTATCCAGCACGTTGCTGACTTCTTCCTGAGGACTGGCTGACACCGACAGTGACAGCATAAACAACAAGCAACAACTTAACCGTTTCATCTCATTCTCCTTTTGCTAAACAGGTATAGTACATTACTTGCGGGTGGTCACAAACGTCTCTGCCTTCAGCGTATTTCCAGTGCTCTTTTAAAGCCGTGCTTCATATGGATAAGTTTCTCAAGTCGCGATATGACTTCTTCAAAAGGCAGTTTGCCAACCCCCTTCAGGGCACACTCCCAGACAATAATTACCTTCCATCCCTGACTAAGCAGGTCGTGCTGGTGGCGTTTATCCCGCACTGTATTCTGCGTAAGTTTGGTGAGCCAGAATGCTGTTCTTGTTTCCGGCAAGTGTGCCAGATGACACTGTTCGTGCATGTGCCAGAAGCAGCCGTGCACGAAAATACAGGTTCTGTATTTGGGTAACACAATGTCCGGCGAGCCCGGTAACCGCTTAACATTTTTCCTGTAACGGTACCCTCTGGCAAACAGCGCCCGCCGGACCAGTAGTTCCGGTTTTGTATTTCTGCTTTTTATCGCAGACATGTTTTTACTTCGTGTAGCTTTGTCGTGTACGTCTGCCAATAAAAGTTTCCTTCCGTTTTAAATGACAAAGCGCTGGTAGCTGATCTGTTCTGATGCTAACCTCGCAGGGATAAAAACCGGATAAGCAGAAGTCTCCCCATGAGTAAACAAAACCAGAATCTTAGCGCTGATGATATCAGGTGTATACGTCAACGGCTGGGATTGGGCAGAACAGAATTTGCAAATCTTTTGGGGTTGGGCAATCAGGGCGAGCGGACAGTTCGCGGTTGGGAAAATGGCGAGCACCTGCCTTCGGCTAAAAAAGCAGAAGCAGTGAGAACCCTGGAAAAACGCATGGTGCAACTGGCCAAAGAAGCCCCTTTCGCAGCTACCGGCTCAGAATACCACTTTAACTTTATCGATCTCTTTGCCGGAGTGGGTGGCATACGACTTCCATTTCAGGAGTTGGGAGGTAAGTGTGTATTTACTTCAGAATGGGATAAATTTGCACAAAAAACGTATCTTGCGAACTACGGTGAAATGCCACACGGCGATATTACCCAAATCCGCGCGGCAGATATTCCGGATCATGATGTGCTGTTGGGCGGGTTTCCCTGCCAGGCATTTTCGCAGGCAGGTCTGAAAAAAGGGTTCAGCGATACCCGCGGCACCATGTTTTTTGAAATTCAGCGCATTCTTGTTGAAAAGCGTCCGAAAGCATTCCTGCTGGAAAACGTAAAGCAGCTTAAAGGCCATGATAAAGGTCGTACACTTAAAACCATTGAGGCTATCCTGCGGGGAGATTTTGATCAGAGTATACCGGATGATATGCCTCTCAGTGAGGAAGCGCGCCATGCTCTTTCTGAGAAGCTGAATTACTGGGTGGACTATAAAGTGCTGCGGGCGGCAGATTTCGGTGCCCCGCAAAACCGTGAACGGGTATTTATCATCGGCTTCGATAAAGATCATTTCAGCGAAGCAGATATCAATGCACATTTTCGCTGGCCGGAACCACCAAACATACCAACCCGTGTGGGCGATATTCTTGAGAGTGCGTCCGAACTGGCAGCCAAAGATGATCGTTACACCTTGTCAGACAGGCTCTGGACGGGCCATCAGAAGCGTAAAGCGGAGCATAAACAAAAAGGTAACGGGTTCGGCTATTCACTGTTTACGCCCGACAGTGCCTACACCAACACGATCAGTGCCCGCTATTATAAAGACGGGTCCGAGATCCTGATTGACCAGAGCGCACTGAACAAGAATCCGCGTAAACTGACACCAAGAGAATGTGCTCGATTACAAGGCTTTCCCGAGGCATTCATCGTTGATGCTGTATCTCAGGGCCAAATCTACAAACAGTTTGGCAACTCAGTCTGTGTAAATGTGATCAGGGCCGTAGCCAGTGAAATGGTGGCGTTTATGAGGCGGAAATAAAAAAGCCCTGTGTTGAAAGAGGGTACAGGGCTTCTTAAAAGTGCTTATGTGAACAGAAAATATTTATTCGATATTCTGGATCTGCTCGCGCATCTGCTCAATCAGCACTTTCAGCTCAACAGCTGATTGAGTGATTTCTGAGTTTATTGACTTGGAACCCAGCGTATTCGACTCACGATTGAATTCCTGCATCATGAAATCCAGACGACGGCCGCAGGCGCCGCCTTTTTTCAGGATATTACGGGTTTCTTTAACGTGAGCATTCAGGCGGTCGAGTTCTTCTGCCACATCAATCTTTTGCGCCAGCATGACCATTTCCTGCTCGAAGCGGGTGGGATCAAGTTCTACTTTGGCTTCTTCAAAACGGGACTGAATTTTTTCACGCTGCCACTCAACAATAGCCGGCATTTTTTCAGCAACTGCTGCGGCTTCTTTTTCAATGCCGTCCAGGCGCTGTTCAATAAGTGCTTTAAGCGCATCCCCTTCGGTGGCGCGGGCTTCGATGAACTGAGTAAGGGTATCGTCAAATGCCGCCAGAATATCCGCCTGAATGGCATCCATATCGGCTTCTTCGGCAGCGATAACGCCGGGCCAGCGCAGAATATCAAGGGGGTTAACTCCGGTGGACTGACCGTGTGACTGCACCCAGTCTGCAGCATGCATGACTTCTTTCGCAAGTGCTTCGTTAAGCGTGAGTTTGGTTACAGCGGCATCGTTAGCGCTGAAACGCAGCGCGCACTCTACCTTTCCCCGCTGTAAACGCTTGCGAAAGCGCTCACGGAGCACCGGTTCCAGTGCCCGGAATTGTTCAGGCAAACGGAAGTAAGTTTCCAGAAAACGCTGGTTCACCGAGCGGACTTCCCACACGGCTGTTCCCCAGTCTTTTTTCACTTCACTGCGGGCAAACGCGGTCATGCTGTAAATCATAAATTTTCAATCTCCGTATGGATTTATGCGTAAGTCTACGCATGAATCACCGGGTTGTCAGTGGTAATGTTCACTGTGTTCATACTTTAGTACAAGGTTCAGACAGGTTTTGATCGTCCCTGCTTGCCTGTAACTGTGTTGCTGGCTATTCTGTTACCGGATAAATTTGTTACATTTAATGGATTCTGATTTCAGAGATAATGCCTCATTATCAGAAGTATGTTTACTCAGGGATGACCCACATGTCGTATAAGAAATTAGGTGCGCTGGTCGCATTTTTGTTCCTTTCTTTTTCTGCTTTTGCGGCTTTCACACCGCAGGACATAGCTAAAAATGCTATTTACGCAGATGCCAAAATATCACCGGACGGAGACCGTCTGGCCATCGTGGTTGTACAGGATGGCATCAGAAACCTTGCCGTGCTGGACATGAAAGATTTCTCAACGGTTGGCGGAATGGCCATGCGCGGGGGAAATGAGGTCGGTACCTTTTACTGGGCGAATAATGATCGCCTGGTAATGGAAATCTGGCGTAAAGAGCCATGGCAATCTGAACCTCAGTTCTGGGGCGAACTTTACGCTATTAATTACGACGGTACTAACGGCGAGATTATCTATGGATTCAACGTCGAAGAGCGTCAGAATACCCGGATTAAAAGAAAGAAAAGCGTAGATGGCTGGGCCCGCGTGATCAGTACAATGCCGGATAACGACAATGAGATCCTGATTGCATCAGAGCCGATGAACGTAGACCGGATTGGTTTCGTTCAGCGTCTTTCTGCCAGCTACGACAGCATCGCATCAATTCACCGTCTGAACGTTTACAGCGGCAAATTGTACCCCGCCAAGGCTTATGCGCCCGCGCCACAATCTGACATTTTTACTGATGACAGTGGTAACCTGATCATGGCAACCGGCACAAATAAGAATGACGATACGCTTATTTTTCGTCGTAAAGGCGATGACTGGGAAGAAATCAGTGAGCAATTCGGGCAGGCTTTCCATCCGGTATCTCTGAACGAAGATGCCACGGAAGTGATTTACCTGGATAATTTCGAACAGGACAAAGTCGGCCTTTTCCGGATGAATCTCAAGACCGGTGAGCGAAAAGAAATATACACCGATGATGTAGTGTCTTTGTCTCAGGTAAATCTGACAACCGATAAGTCCTCTGCCTATGCTATCCGCGTGGATGACGGTATGCCGGCGTACATGGTTTTCGACAGTGCCGGTGAAGAAGCCAGAATCTTTAAAGACTTGCTGGGTGCCCTGCCGGGTTACAACGTGAATATGGTCAGCCGTTCAGCAGACGGCAATTTGTGGCTCATCTATGCCACCAGCGATATTGATGCCGGTACCTATTATCTTTACAACAAATCTGCCAATAGCCTGAGCCAGCTGTTCGCTAACCTTGAACACATTTCCGTAGACGACTTCTCTGAAACCAAACCGGTGAGTTTTGAAGCGTCAGACGGAATGAAAATTCACGGTTTCGTTACCTACCCTGTTACGATGAAACAGGGACAGAAAGTTCCTCTGGTAACTCTTGTTCATGGCGGTCCGCACTATGTACGTGATTTATGGTGGTTTGACCGTGAAGTTCAGTTACTGGCGAACGAAGGTTATGCTGTTCTTCAGGTGAACTACCGTGGTTCCGGTGGCTATGGCGGCGATTATCAGGTTGCCGGCTACAAGCACTGGGGTGACGATATTCAGCAGGATATTATCGACGGTACACGCTACATCATTTCTCAGGGACATATCGATAAAGACAAAGTGTGTATCATGGGCGGTAGTTTTGGTGGCTATTCTGCGGTGATGTCTGCAGAACTGGCACCCGACCTGTTCAAGTGTGCTGTTGCTAATGCCGGCGTCTATGATCTTAATCTGGCACTGGAGAAAGGTGACATTACTGAATTCCTCACCGGTGATGCCTATCTGGAAAAAGTGCTGGGTACTGACCCCGCTCAGTTAACTGCATTTTCCCCTGTGTCCCACGTGAGCAAACTGTCCGGTCCGGTACTTATTGCCCATGGTGCCCGTGACCGCCGGGTTCCCCTTGAGCACGCCGAACGTCTGAAAAGTGCCCTGGACAAAGCTGGCAAATCCTATGAGTGGTTCGTGAAAGACTCGGAAACACATGGTTTCTATGATGAAACCAACCGCGGCGAGTACTATCAGAAGGTCGTGAATTTCCTCTCTGAAACATTAAAATAATCTGATAACGCTGCATTTATGCGGCGTTTTACTTTTTTACGCCTTAATTCCCTTCCCGCCGGATTCAATTTGCCGGTGTATTTACGCTATACTTGCGCCTGTTAAAAAATACAGATTTATGACCTTTTCTCAGGAGACTCCTATGCGTCCAAGCGGCAGAACCGCCAGTCAGATCCGTCCCGTTACGATTACCCGCAATTACACTTGTCATGCTGAAGGTTCGGTTTTAGTCGAATTCGGTAATACCAAGGTACTTTGCACTGCGACGGTGGAAGAAGGTGTACCGCGTTTTATGAAGGGTCAGGGAAAGGGCTGGGTAACGGCTGAATACAGTATGCTGCCGCGGGCAACGCATACCCGCAGCCAGCGTGAAGCAGCACGGGGTAAACAAGGCGGCCGTACCCTTGAAATTCAGCGCCTGATCGCCCGCTCTTTGCGTGCGGCACTTGATCTGAAACTGCTTGGTGAAAACACAATAACACTGGATTGTGACGTTATTCAGGCTGACGGCGGAACACGTACCGCTTCTATCACTGGTGCCTGTGTTGCACTGGTGGATGCCCTTACCTTCATGCGTGCTAAAGGCATTATCAAAACTAACCCGCTGAAATTCATGGTAGCAGCATTGTCTGTGGGTATTTACGAAGGTACGCCAATTGCTGACCTGGAATATACCGAAGATTCAGCAGCCGAAACCGACATGAACGTAGTAATGACCGAAACCGGCAAGCTGATTGAGATCCAGGGTACCGCGGAGGGCGAACCGTTCTCCTTTGATGAAATGCACGAAATGCTGGATATCGCTAAGCACGGTCTGCGTGAACTGTTTGATGTTCAGAAAGCGGCTCTTGCGTAAGGAGAGCAGATGAAAGCGTTTAAAAGAGAGTTTATTGAGTTTGCCATCGCCCGTGGCGTGCTGAAATTTGGCGAGTTTACCCTGAAGTCAGGCCGTACAAGTCCTTACTTCTTTAATGCCGGGTTGTTCAACAAAGGTGGCGATCTGGCCAAATTGGGTCGTTACTACGCGGCAGCACTGGCGGATTCCGGCATAGGCTTCGATGTACTGTTTGGCCCTGCTTACAAAGGGATCCCTATTGCCACAACCACAGCAGTAGCCTTAGCTGATCATCATGATATGGATGTGCCTTATTGCTTTAACCGTAAGGAAGCGAAAGATCACGGTGAAGGCGGTAATCTGGTAGGCAGCCCGCTGGAAGGCCGTATTATGCTGGTGGATGATGTGATCACTGCCGGAACAGCTATCCGTGAGTCAATGGAGCTTATTGCTCAGAACGGTGCCTCTCTGGCCGGTGTACTGATTGCGCTGGATCGCCAGGAACGGGGTAAAGGCGAGCTGTCTGCTATTCAGGAAGTGGAACGTGATTTTGGTACACAGGTAGTTTCTATCGTGTCTCTGAATGACGTAATTGCTTATCTGGAAGAAACCGGTGCGCACGCAGAGCACATGGCGTCAATTCGTCAGTACCGTGAGTCATATGGGATTGGATAATCCCCTCTTCGCCAGCCCGGACCACGAACTGGACACACTGGGCCTCCGTTGCCCGGAACCTGTGATGATGGTGCGTCTGAAAGTGCGGAAAATGCAAGAAGGTGAAACGGTTCTGATCACCGCAGATGATCCGGCAACAGAGCGGGATATCCCGGGGTTTTGCCGGTTTATGCAACACACGCTGGTGGCAAGTCAGACTGATGCATTGCCTTATCAGTTTCTGATTAAGAAAGGGCTGTAGCCGTTATCTCATACAAACAGTTTTTAAAGCCGGTGATACGCCGGCTTTTTATTACCGGTTTCCCGGCGTGGTGCGGTAAATTGTTTCAAAACCACAGAAAATGCCAAACATGGCTATGCCGGCACCTGTCGCAGCAAGTCCATACTGCCCGTACCGCTGATTTAAAATAGTACTGAATGCTTCTTTAATTCCACCTGCCTCTGACGGATCCAGTTCAATTGCCGCCTGAATAAAAAAAGCACCTACCAGAATGTAAACAACACCCCTCGCGAGATAGCCGAGTCTGCCGGCAATACGGCTAATATGAATCTCACTGTCCCGCATATGATGAGTATTAAATTTTTCCATGAAATCGGCTTTACAGGCATGCTTTAGCTGGATGAAAGAAAATATCAGAATACCTGTACCGATGGCAGCAACCAGCCATTCTCCCCACGCCTGCTGCATTAACTCCTGTGAAACCTGTTTACTGCTGTCTTTCTCTGAATTACCGGTACCAATCAGTACTCTGATTGCACCCCAGGCCCCGACTCCGTAAATCGTCGCTGATAATACAAAGAAAGCTCTGGTGATCACATCGCCGGCTTTTGACATATCCAGGTTCTCGGTATTCAGAAAGGCCTGAATAAGACGCCATAACATATAGCAGACGAGCCCGCATACTACGCCGGCGAGCAGATACCATCCTAAAGGCTGCTCCAGGAGTGTTCTGAAAACATGGTCCTGAGTGGGTTCTTCAGATTGCAGGAACGTAAATGCTGTGGTTATAACGAAAATACCAAGAAGAATATAAACAACGGTTTTTGCACCATATCCGGCGCGGGCAATATAGCTGATAGTGGTTGAAGCGATCACAGTATCTTATCCGGTATTCGTTACGCTGGCAGGGGGAAACCCCGCAAGCTTTTTCCTATATTATTT
>Ga0209452_1000096_pt1 | contig 34832 bp, 30 predicted proteins | sample WorMetimpBELIZE1_FD_187388 | JGI IMG/M metagenome (GOLD analysis project Ga0209452, IMG submission 187388) | Marine gutless worms symbiont microbial communities from Max Planck institute for Marine Microbiology, Germany - Olavius imperfectus... | ecosystem: Host-associated > Annelida > Digestive... | reverse complement strand
AGTTTTGAGTCGTTACACGCTCAGCACCCATGTGACCGGCCATTTTCTTACCTTTAAACACCTTACCAGGTGATTGGTTTTGACCGATTGAACCAGGAGCACGGTGAGATAGAGAGTTACCGTGAGTTGCGTCTTGCATGCTGAAGTTCCAGCGCTTAACACCACCTTGGAAACCTTTACCTTTAGAAGTACCGGTTACGTCAACTTTATTGATTTCGTTGAATAATTCAACAGTAAGCTCAGCGCCTACTTCAAAATCGCCTTCACCACCATTTAGGCGGAATTCCCACAGACCGCGACCCGCTTCAACACCAGCTTTAGCGAAATGACCCGCTGCTGCTTTGTTTACACGGCTTGCTTTTTTAGTGCCTGCGGTTACTTGAAGCGCGTTATAACCGTCTGTTGCGTCAGATTTGATCTGAGCAATACGGTTAGGAGTCGCTTCGATAACTGTCACAGGGATAGATACACCATCTTCAGTGAAGATACGTGTCATACCCACTTTACGACCGACTAGACCTAATGCCATTTTCCTATAACCTCTCTAATCTTTCGATTAACCCAGGCTGATTTGAACATCAACACCAGCAGCAAGATCTAAACGCATTAATGCGTCAACAGTCTTGTCAGTTGGTTCTACGATGTCGATCAGACGTTTATGGGTGCGGATCTCGTACTGATCACGCGCATCTTTGTTTACGTGCGGTGAAGTTAGTACAGTAAAACGTTCAAAGCGTGTAGGTAGTGGGATTGGACCACGTACTTGTGCGCCTGTGCGTTTCGCAGTTTCCACGATTTCCGCCGTTGATTGGTCAATCAAACGGTGGTCAAAAGCTTTTAGGCGAATACGAATGCGTTGATTTGACATTCTTAAACCTCGATATAAAGAGCATTTAAAGAGCATAAAAAAACGACCGAAACAATCTTAATAATTAAGATGCCGGTTGTTAATTTATATCTACGATGAGTTCCAAATCGGAACTCCTGTTTATTAGCTTGAAATCCAAGCTTAATTTATCCCTTCAAGTTCCAGAGGAATCTTGAAAGCCTGCGTATTATAGTGATATTGGTGATAAATGCAACAACTAATTGCAAATTAATTGCATGTTGTAAGTAGCCCAAATAAACCTAATTACTATTTATAACTATAATTGAACTGCTCAGCAGCAAGCCAGTCTTACGCTTATAATTTGCTCTGCTGAGCAAAATACAAGATTTTCAGGATAATGTGGTATCCTATGCGCTAATTTTGCTTTTAACACTCTCAATATGGTGAGTCGATGCGTTTATTAAATTATTGTTTGAATTTCCTTACCAGCTGCGTAAGTCGTGTTTTGGTAAAAAGTAAGGTTCTCCCCCAAAGCCCAATAGAGCAATACAGTCTTAATCCTGAACACCCTACTTTTTATATAGTACGATTAAATTCGCGTTTTGATTTAGCCGCACTCACAAATGCATGTAAAAAGCATGGCTTACCTAACCCTAGCGACTATCAAACACTAGGGAGCCAAGAGCTTGAGCGTTTTATAGGTATCAAAAATCCACCGCCGTTGTTCGGCGATACCGCAAAACCAACCGCGGCTTTATCGCAAGGTAAGCAAATCGTTGAGCACTTATTAAATAGCGGCCAAAAGAATGTACAGGTAGTGCCAGTTACTATTTTATGGGGGCGTGACCCAGGCAAAGAAAAGCCAGGCATACGTACTTTAATTACTCATTCCCTTACGCCAAGCTGGTTTAGAAAGTTTTTTGTTGTACTGTTTTCTGGGCGCGATAACTTTATACGCTTTAGCCAGCCGCTCGATTTATCGCTTATTGTGAACGAAAAAGCGAATGTAAATGAGCTTCCACAAAAACTATTACGCGTTGCACGTGTGCACTTTAAACGTCAAAAATTGGCTGCAACAGGCCCTAAAATACCGTCACGCGAGCAGCTATTTAACTCACTTTTAGCGTCACCCACAATAAAAAAAGCAATTCAAGATGAAGCTAAATCAAAAGGAATAAGCCAAACTGAAGCGCGTCAAAATGCATTAAAACTACTCGATGAAATTGCCGCTAATTACTCTGAGGCGATGATCCGCGTTGGCGACAGAGTGTTAACCTGGCTTTGGACAAAACTTTACAACGGGATAGATGTAAAATATTCAGAGCAAATCCATGAGCTAACCAATAAAGGTCATGAAATAATCTATATGCCGTGTCATCGCAGCCATATGGATTACTTGTTACTTACGTATGCTATATACCATCAAGGTCTAGTGCCGCCACATATTGCCGCAGGTATTAATTTAAACTTTTTCCCTGCCGGTGGTATTTTTCGTCGCTCTGGCGCCTTTTTTATCCGCCGCTCGTTTGCCGGTAACAAACTTTATTCAGCCGTGTTTAAAGAGTATTTAAGCCAATTATTTATTAAAGGCTATTCAGTTAAATTTTACACTGAAGGGGGGCGCAGCCGCACAGGGCGATTGCTGCCACCAAAAACGGGCATGCTCGCCATGACCCTGCAAGCGATGCTCAGAGGAATAGACCGCCCAGTCTCTATTGTACCGGTATACATTGGTTACGAGCACGTGATGGAAATTAATACCTACTTAAAAGAGCTTGCCGGTAAAGATAAAAAAGGTGAGTCGGTGCTTGGTATTTTTAAAGCCATTAAAAACCTTAAAAATTATGGCCGTGGTTACTTAAACTTTGGCGACCCTATTTCTATAAACCAATACTTGAACGACAATCAGCCTGACTGGCGGGATGCAGTTCACCCAACCGATGTGCAAAAGCCACAATGGCTTGGTCCTCAAGTAGCAGCGCTTGCCGATCAAGTAATGGTAAAAATTAATAACGCAGCTGCGCTTAATGCCGTTAACTTACTCGCTATGATTTTGCTAGTTAACGACAAGCATGCATTAAGTAAACCTAAGCTATTAGCGCAACTAGATTTTTACTTACGTTTGCAACGCGATGCCAGCTATAGCGAAAAAGTAACAGCTCCTGATGAAACACCAGAGCAACTATTAACACATGCAATAAAGCTTAATAAGTTTGATGTAATTAGCGACGAATTTGGTGAAATTATCGCTATTAACGACAAAGAAAAAACCTTGTTTAACTATTATCGCAATAATATTTTGCATTTATTTGCGGTACCGAGCCTGATTGCTTTACATTTGTTTAAACAACACAATAGTACGGTTGAGCAATGCCAAAAACTTGTTTCGGCATTTTATCCTTTGTTTGCAAAAGAATGGTATTTAAAACCGCTGGATGAAAACTACATCAGCCGTATTTTGGCTAACTTGTGCGACCAAAATTTAATTGAACTTGACGGTGATACAATTCGTGTCACTCACACCAACGATTCGTTAGCTAAACTTGAAATGTTAGGCAGAGCGCTTAGCTTTACGTTGCAACGTTATGCCATTGTTGTTGGCTTTATTCAAACAAGTAACGGAATAGAAAAAGCCGAACTTGAGCGTGAAAGCCAAGTACTGGCAAACCGTTTAGGCACCTTGCACGGCATTAAAACCCCGGAGTTTTTTGATAAAAAAGTGCTGGTAAGCTTTATTGATAATTTACGCGGTGAGCTACTAATTACAGAAGGCGAGAATGGTATTCACGGTAGCACGCAACTATGCGAAATCTACATGTATTTAAAAACCTTGCTACCGGCTCGTATTTGGCAATCGGTTAGCGACATAGTGCAAGATCAATGTAATTAGCGAGTTGCTGTAATTTAAGCTCTAATTAAACACCATTAAAAAAGCCTCAACATTTAACATGTTGAGGCTTTTTTGTAAGCTTAGCTGTTTAATTTAAGCGCTCACAAAGCACTTTAAATAATAGTAAATAGAGTTATTTACTTAGCGCTGGCGCATCACCCCTTCTTGTATAGTTGATGCGACTAAATTACCTTGGCGGTCAAAAAATTGGCCTCTCACTAAGCCTCGACCAGAGCTAGCGCTTGGGCTGTCTATGGTATATAAAATCCAATCGTCCATTCTAAATGGGCGGTGAAACCACATAGCATGGTCAATCGTTGCCACTTGCATATTTGGCTGCATAAACGATACACCATGTGGCTGTAATGCCGTAGGTAAAAATTCAAAGTCAGAGGCGTACGCCAGTAAATAATTATGAATACGTTGATCGTCTGGCATATCGCCGTTAGCTTTGATCCAAATGTGTTTTACGGGCTCAATAACCTCTGGCTTAAACGGGTTGTGAAACGTAACCGGACGCATTTCAATGGGCATTTCGCGAATAAATTTATTACGAATTGCCTCAGGTATGTGGTGAGCATTTTCTTGATAAAACTCAAGTGATGAACGTAGTTCTTCAGGGGGCGGTACATTTGGCATAGTTGCCTGATGCGATAAACCCTCTTCTTCCCCTTGAAACGATGCGGTCATATAAAAAATAGGTTTACCGTATTGAATAGCGCTTACTCGGCGGGTGCTAAAGCTTTTACCATCACGGATGGTTTCTACGTCGTAAACTATCGGTTTTGCGGCGTCGCCGGGGCGTAAAAAGTAAGAGTGTAATGAATGAACAACACGTCCTTTTGGTAGGGTTTCTTTTGCAGCAGATAGCGCCTGCCCCATTACTTGACCACCAAATACCGCTCTAAACCCTAAATCTTGGCTTTGCCCACGATATAAACCTTGTTCAATTTCTTCAAGTGACAATAACGATAATAAATTATCTAATACTTGGCTCATTTGCTGTTCTCTCAATCCCCAGATAAGCTAATGATACTATACAATGCCGCTATGTAAATCTAACTAAATGAGTAACGCTATGAATTATTGGCTATTCAAAACTGAGCCTGATGCTTTTTCGATTGATGATTTAAAAAATGCGCCACAACAAACCACCCTATGGGAAGGCGTGCGTAATTATCAGGCACGTAACTTTATGCGTGACGATATAAAGCTGGGTGACCTTATTTTTATTTACCACTCTAGCTGCAAACAAGTGGGCGTTGTGGGTATAGCAACCGTGACTAAAGAAGCCTACCCCGACCCAACCCAGTTTGATTTACACAGTGACTATTACGATGCGAAAGCCACGCCCGACAAGCCACGCTGGTTTGTAGTTGATGTAACCTATAAAAGCCATTTAAAAAACCGCGTGAGCTTAAAGGACATAAAAGCTAACGAGGCAATTACCGAATTAGCTCTAAAAAAAGCAGGCCGCCTTTCGGTAATGCCAGTCACAAAAAACGAATGGGAGCAAATAATAGCCATGAGCAATTAAGCTCAACAAGCAAATATCAAGCTGTAATAGTCGCTAATCATTAACGGGCTAGAGCTTGGCTATGTTTGACCTCATTTGGCCGTGTTTGATACGATCCCCCGCGAGTTATAATTGGGGGATTAATGAAACTACTGTATTGGTTAGATGAATGGTTAACGCTTTGCCGTGATGAACAACAAACTAAACTGCCCTTGTGTGGCGGCGACTTACTCGGCGATGTATATGTAAAATACGAATTTGTTGATTTAAATAAGCCCCTGCTTTTTACTTTTTCCCCCGCAGGCACCAACGTCCAAGAACACGACCTAACCGATGACTTTGCCCCTTGGGGTTTTCATTTAGCGCAAAAACAAAATGTAAATGTTATTTCGTTCCAACATTTAGGTAAAAGTAATTGGTTTAGAAGCCGTGATTTAATTTTCTTTTTAGAACAGCTCTCAACCTTGCTCACTCCATTTGAGCGCCGCTTGGGCTATGGCTTGAGCCGCGGTGGTTTTGCTGTGGGTGCATTTGCTAAACTATTAAAGCTCGACCAGGTTTTATTTTTTCATCCTGTTAGCACCAAAAACACCAAAACAGTTCCGTGGGACACCCGCTCCAGCACTGAGCTTGCGCAGCAGTTTGATTGGCAAAGTGAATATAACGATGTTGATTTAGGCCATGCTAAGGGGTATATAATTTATGATCCCACCAATAAAATAGACCGCTTACATGCTAAGCGTTACCCACAGCTTACCCATTTGCGCGTATTTGGTATGGGTCACGGCACTCATGCCAGCTACCTCACTAAGTTTGGTTTTTACAAACAAGTGGCTGTTGATTTTATACGCCACCAGCAAATTGATATAGCGCAGTTTCGTTTGCAAACTAAAACCTTGCGCTTAAAAGAGGAGTATTATCAAAGCCTCAATAAAGCCAATGCAAAATCGCCGCACCGTTTAGCACTACTCAGCACGGCTCATCAAATCTTAGCAGATGAAAAAGAAGAGCACGTGCAGGAGCACCAAGCAAAAATAGATATTCAGCCACTTATAGACGTGGCACTTAAACACCAAGACGAGCATCCTAATGATGCGATTCAATTATTAGAAGTTGCCCAACAAATAGTGCCAGATGACCCGCTGGTTGAGCATAAGCTTAAGCAGCTAGAGTAAGCTACTTACGTTTTTTCTTTTTATGACCATGCTTGGGCACAATCGTAAAATACATAAAAAGCCCCAACCACGAAAAAATAATGACACCTAATAACCAGCCGTTTTTTTCGTGGCCTTGGGTGCGCTTACTGTTAACCACTATCACTACGGGTAATATATAAGCGCTTAAAATAATTATTAAAAATACTACTTCATTCATTATTTAACCTAGGCTTTGGTTATTTTGCCAAGCTTTTCCAATCTACTTCACTTGTCAGTACACGCTCAAGGGCAATGTAGTGCAGTATATCGCCCGCATTTACCTTGTAATCAAGTGGCGGATTTAAATCCATATTTTGTGCACTTAAATTATGCGCTACCCCTAACAAAATAGCATTATAGTCATGCTTAAAGTGATGAAACAAAGTGCCAAACTCCATTTCTTCGCACTCACTTGGAATAGCTAGGCTAAACTGCGTGTCGCCGTGCAATGTAGATAATAGCTCTTCTTGTACTCGACTCGAGCCTGGGTCTTGCATTGAGCGTACTAATATCTCAGCTGATTTGGCGCTACTACACTCCACATTTTGACAATGCTCAAGCAACATATCGACCTTGGTTTCATCTAAAAAGTGCGCACTAATATGGCACTCATCTTTAACTAAACGGCTAATACGCAGTGCCGTTGTAAATGTTTGGTCGTCATCTTGGCCATCAATAATAATTTTGTCGGCACGGCTTATAGCTACACGCTTAAGCTCTTCTAAATCGGTAAAACTGGTTAGGCGAGCAAAATCGACGTTTTCGTTAGTTAAAAACGGATGATCCATTTGCTCAGTCACCGCTAATAAAATACGGCGATCGGTACGTTTGGTATCAGCAAGAATATAATCAATCATCTTTTTTGTGCGGGTATCGTGCCAACCAAAAATAATAATGTGGTTGTTACTGTGAGCAAAGTTTTTATCACCAGTCATAGCGCGCCTAATTAAGTAAGTCACTGTTTGCCCTGTTTTTCCTAACAGAACGCCAAATAAAGCTAACCCAAACGGAATTTGTATTAAAGCTACAACCCAACGCCCCAGCTCGCTGGTTGGGCTAAAATCGCCGTAACCCACTGTTGAGGTCGTTACTGTGTAGTAGTAAAAAAAGGTCGTAAACGCGGTAAGCGCTTGCTCGTTTGCAATAAACAGTAGCCCCCAAGTCACTAACATATGAGCAAGTATTGCAAGCACCACAGCTTGCCAGCTCAGCTGATCGATATGAGCACGAACAAGTAGCGCTAGCCTCTTAAATATTACCGGCATAATACAAAATCTTTGGTAGTAAATTATCTATAAACAGTACGTTACTGTAAGCCATGCTTTTAAGCAACGTTTAAGCTTTTAAGTAAGGCCTGTTACCCTTTTAGGATTAAAGTTTGTTCAAGTCATCAGATACACAGGTTCTAAAATATAAGACTAAATGCGGGTTTGCTAATCGGCTAATAGCATGATTAATTATATTAAGAATAAAAAACACACAGACACACTATGCTAAATAAAATTGCCACACCATTTACCAAGTTAGTAGAGCGCTACTTACCCGACCCTTTTATATTTGTCATATTGCTGAGCTTAATTACTTTACTCTCTGCCAGTATTTTTACCCCGGCAACTCATATTGAGGTTTTACACGCATGGGGGAGTGGTTTTTGGAACCTACTAAGCTTTGCCATGCAAATGTTGTTAGTGCTTATCACCGGCTATATGCTGGCAAGTACACCGCCTATCAATAAACTATTAGAAAAACTAGCTACGCTTGCCAACACTGCGCCAAAATCGATTATTTTAGTCACGCTTATTTCACTATTAGCCAGCTGGCTTAATTGGGGGTTTGGCTTAGTGATTGGGGCTTTATTTGCCAAAGCGATTGCTAAGCAAACAAAGGTTGATTACAGGTTGTTAGTAGCCAGTGCCTACTCGGGTTTTGTAGTATGGCATGGCGGTTTAGCAGGCTCAATTCCACTCACCATTGCTACCGAGGGGCACTTTTCTCAAAGTAGCATTGGTATAATTAGTACCGAGCAAACCTTGTTCGCAGGTTTTAACATTGCGATTCTGATTGGCTTATTTATTATTATGCCGCTGGTTAACCGCTACATGCTACCCAGTGATAAAAACAGCGTGTATGTAGACCCCGCACTTATAAAAGAATCCCCCAAACATAATGAAAACATAACCCGCCCAGCTCAACATTTAGAACACAGTAAACTGCTTGGCATCGCAATTGGTTTACTCGGCCTGTGTTATTTGGCGTATTACTTTGTAATTGCAGGTGGTAGCCTAAACCTTAATAGTGTTATTGCGATGTTTTTGTTTTTAGCCATTACACTGCATCAGACCCCCCACAATTTACTAAATAGCCTACAACAAGCAATTCCTAGCGGTGCGGGTATTGTTATTCAATTTCCGTTTTATGCAGGTATTATGGCTGTTATGGTCGATAGCGGCCTAGCACAACAAATATCACGTGGTTTTATAGCTGTTGCTGATGCCGATAGCTTGCCATTTTACAGTTTTATTAGTGCGGGGTTAGTTAATATATTTGTGCCCTCAGGTGGCGGACAATGGGCAGTGCAAGCGCCAATTGTTATACCCGCAGCACAAGAGCTAGGCGCCGACATATCACGCGTTGCTATGGCTGTTGCGTGGGGCGATGCGTGGACCAATTTAATTCAACCCTTTTGGGCACTGCCCGTATTGGCTATAGCGGGCCTAAAAGCGAAAGACATTATGGGGTTTTGCGTTGTGCAGTTATTTGTAACGGGGGTATTTATATCGCTGGTATTGAGCTTTTATTAACTGTAAACATAATAAAAAGTCGTGTAATACACACGCCTTGATTGTTTTAAGCATTTTCACCTTGCTGGCCTAAGTCCACTAATTCACCTGCATTTAAATGATAGACCTTGCCAGCCATATTAATAGTTTCTTGGCGATGAGCAATCATAACCCGTGAGATTGGTAAGTGCTGAATTTGCTCACTTATTTTCGCTTCGTTATCCTTATCTAAATGGCTAGTCGCTTCATCCATAAATAACACACACGGCGATTGATATAACGCTCGCGCTAATAATAACCGCTGCACCTGCCCGCCCGACAAGTTTGACCCCATATCACCCACTAACGAATTGTAACCCATGGTCATTTTAGTAATATCATCATGAATAGCAGCATGGTGGGCGCACTGCTCTATTTTTAAATAATTGGGTTGTGGATCAAAAAAGCTGATGTTATCGGCGATTGAACCTGCCAGTAACGTATCATCTTGCATTACAGCGGCTATTTGCTTACGGTAGTTTTTAAGGCCAAGCTGGGTAATATCTTTGCCATCAAGCAACACCGTCCCTGAGGTTGGCTGTAATAACCCTAGCATTATTTTCATCAACGTAGTTTTACCCGCACCTGACGGACCCGTAATCGCAATCGAGTCACCGGAATTCAGCGTTAAATTAACATTATTTAAAATCGGCACCTGCTCTTCACTATAACTAAAGCAAATATTGTCGAGCGTCAGTTGGCCTGTTGCTTCACCCTCGTTACTGCCTGTATAGGCTATTTCACCGTCACGATTGGCTTCTTGTTTCGTGAGTGCTATATCTGCAATACGGTCAAGGTGTAAGCGCATCATTTTAAATTGAATTATTTGCTCTATTAAATTAGCAAAACGCTCTGTTAGTTGGTTTTTATAGGCAATAAATGCCAGCACCATACCGACAGATAAACTATTGCTCATAACCAATAACGCAGCAAAATAAATCACCAATACATTCTCAAGGCTAAATAACAGCTTATTGAATGAATCAAAGCTAATATTTAATCGCCCAAGGCGTATTTCACTATTTATAACCTCGGCATAACGGTTTTGCCAAATGCCTTGGCGCTGCGACTCATTACCAAACAACTTTATGGTTTGCATGCCGCGGATGTTTTCTAAAAAGTTTGATTGCTCTTTAGCAGAGTTTTGAATCATCTCTTCGGTGGCTTGATGTAGCGGCCGGTAAAGTGCTAAGCGTACCAAGGTATACAGCACAATTGCACCGACAACCACTGCTGCGAGCTTTAGCGAATAAATTAGCATCATAATCAATACGGTAATTGCCATTACACCATCGACCAGTGTTTCTACAAATCCTGTGGTAATGCGCTCCCGTATTTGCGCCAAAGAGCCAAAGCGCGAGACAATATCGCCGACATGGCGTGACTCAAAATAATTCATCGGTAAACGCAGTAAATGACGTAAAAGATTCACACCCATTTGCATATTCAAAAGGCTTGAAAGCCTTAAAATCAACCAACTTCGCACTGCGTCAGTAATTACAGAAATAATCGCAATCAATGCAAAACCAAGGGCAAGCACTGTGAGTAAAGACTCATCAAAACTAATTAAGACCTCATCCACCACCCACTGCATATAATACGGGGTCATCAAGGCAAATAATTGCAGCACCAGCGACAGTGCCACTAATTTAACTAAACCACTTTTTAGGCCTGTAACAGCACTCCAAAGCTGGCTAAACTTCATTCGCACTTGTTCTTGTTTCGCTTCAAACTTACTGGTTGGTGTGAGCTCTAAACAAATACCGGTAAAGTGTTTACTGAATTCTTCACTATTTAAACTGCGCTTACCAAGGGCGGGGTCATTAATTGCAAATTTAGCGCTATGCCCCTTACCGGTAACCTTTGTCAGCACCACAAAGTGATTCATATCCCAGTGTAAAATACAGGGCGTTTGTAGTTTATGTACTTCTTCAAGCGGGCATTGTAGCGCACGGCTGGCAAGCCCCAAACTATCACCCAGTTCAATCAGCTGCTGTAAGTTCATACCCTTTAAATTCGCCGAAAAGCGCTTACGCATGGCGGGCATATCCAGTTGATGGCCGTGGTAGCAAGCCACCATCGCCATAGAAGCTAGACCGCATTCGGCGATTTCAGATTGGAGAATTATAGGAGTATTGGTGCAAAGTGAAAAATTAAGTTGAGAGTTCATCCATATATCCCTTTTACAATTACTAGGAATAAGCATCCAAATATAATTCAGGTTAATATTAAATTTGCTCATTCGCAGTTTTCTTTATTTTTATGTGACCCAACGAACAATAGCGTTGGGTGATAGAGGGCATAGCCTCCCCCCAAGCTAATAATATTAAAACACTATTTGAATTTAGAGAACTAACTTGGCGGTCAATAATTAGAAAGTGTGTGAAGTAATATCAACAACCTCAAAACCGAATAGTTCTTGTTTGAGTATGCGATAGATTATGCGTAAAACGCAATCAAACAAATGAATGCAATCACAAACAAAAAAGCTAAAAAAACCATTATTTTCAATTCTTTAGACTTAATTAAAGATTGAATGAATGCGTATTCAGTTAGACAATCAAATATCATCAGAATATTGAGTTTTTTTTCTATATCTTCAGCTTCGTTATAGTTCTCTGACCGACTCCTGAAAAAGATAAAAACCAAGAACAGTAAAAAATATACAATTAAAGAATCAAATAACAACCAAAGGAACGTAGACATAAAGCAACACATATAATGGTTAGTTGAGTTAGTAATTTAATAATTGACATAAAAGGCCAATATTAATTGTGCCTTTTATATCAATTTTTATCAGGTGCTACTTAGCTTTTCCTGATGCTTTTGCAGCCGCAGCTCCAGCCTTATATGTTCCATAAACGATTTTAGCAGCTCGGATCATATGTATACCCGCTAGAACTGCCATTGGTAGAGGGCCACCACTTACTTCTTGAATTTCTTTTACGTTTAATTCACGCATAATATATACTCCATATATCCGACGCTTTTTAGTTAAGCTATCGGGTTGTTAATGTGCTCACTCTTTTGTTAGTAGTGAGCGGTTAATACGGCTAAGTACGTTTTCCGTCTAAAGTTGACGTGCTTAGCCACTCTATTCTCTGGTTAATATTGCTTATTACTGCAAATTAAACAGATGAATTTTTTATTATCGGAATAAATTCCGACCTACATCCCACACCTCACGATTAACTCACGCGCCCTTTTAGGCTGTACAGAGGCTCGAGTAACCACTCGATTAATGTTCGCTGCTCTAACATAATATCTGCCTCAAACAGCATGCCACTTTTAAGCTCAAATGCTTTACCATAGGCCTGCATTTGCTGTTGGCTGAGTGTCGCTCGCAAACGGTATACTGGTTCTTGCAGTGCAATGGGCAAACGTATTTCGTTTGGGTTAACAAGTGCCTTATCTATGCGGCTAATTTTGCTGTTAATAAAACCAAAGCGTTGATAAGGGAAGGCATCAAAGCGCAAACGCGTATCGTTACCAAGCTGTATAAAACCTGCTGAACGTGTTGGAAGCAGCAACTCTGCTACTAGCTCTGAGCCTTCGGGAATAATATGCAACAGTGGTTTGGCTTGGGTAAGTGTTTCGCCTTCAACCACTTGAATGCCAGTAACAACACCGCTGTTACTGGCTGTTATGGTATATTGATAGTTACTTTTAATTTGTGTGAGCTGGTTTTGAATATCTGCTTGCTGCCGTTTAAGGCTATTTATACGCAGCGTATATTGCTGGGGTACGTTGGCAATGCTAAAGCTTAGTTGGCTTAACTGGTTTTCTTGCTGCATCAGCAAACGCGCTAGGTTTTGTTTTTCTTGCTTAGCATCTAAGAGGGCTTGCTGTTGTTGCTCACGCTCTATGTTTGATAAAAAGCCATTTTTATTAAGCTGGTTAAGGTTACTTTGTTGGCGGTTAAGTAGCGCTAGTTTTTCATCAGTCAGTTTAAGTTGGCTTTGTAATGCAGCTTGCTCATTAGTAAGTGCACGTTTTTGCGTTTGTAAGTTAAGTGACTCTTGCTTTTGTAGGGTGTGGTTTTGTGTAATTTCGTCATTAAGCAGTTGTATTTGCATACTTAGCTGTTCAACTAGCTGAGTACTCAAGGCTATGCCTTGGCTGTTATTTTGCTGCACAATGATGGTCGCCAACGGCTGACCTTTAGTAACAGCATCGCCCTCTTTTACCAACAACTGCTCAATCATGCCACCTTGATTAGCAAAGCTTTTAATTACCCCTTTATTGGGCATTAAAAACCCCCTAACTGTTTCCTTGCGTGAATACTCTGCTGTAAATAAAAAGGCTATTACAACAATCGAGATACATACCAAAATAAACACGGTCAATTTTATTGATAGCGGCTGTGCAAGCGAAATCACTCCTGTTAAACGTTCACTTTGTTGAACGACAGCTTCCTTTCTAAATAGCATCCTGTTGGTTCACTAATATTGTTCTAATTTATATTACACTAGAATTAAATTAACAATAAATCAACATAGAACATTAAAACTAATCATTAATGCAAAAAAATGAATTTTATTATGATCAAATAAAAAATATTAGCTCGATAAAATCGTCATCGGCAGGCTCAATATTGGATTTTCTGAATCGGCAAAGTGCATCATCACTGCCACGTGGCCTGCAACTACAATAGCGTACATAGCGGCTGAAAAGCCTTGGCCGTATTTATCAAGCGGCAATAAATGCGAGTAATGGCGGCCACGCCATTCAAATACAATTTCCAGTGCGCCCACAAACAAAAAGAACACCAGTAACATTAAACCAAATGCGTAGCTCAGCCATAAGCCAAATAACACACCGAGTAAACACACACTTAAACCGACCCAAGAGCGCATTGAAAAGCTAATACTTTTTAATACATGCCCGCCATCAAGCGGTAAAATAGGCAAAAGATTAAATAAATTCAATAAGGCACTGAGTACTGCAACGCCAGCAAATATATCCATTTCTGTGGCGTAATATAAAACCACACCCAACACTGAGGTGAATAAGCCAAATGCCGGACCCATGAGGGATATAACCACATCTTGCCAGCGCGTTGTTATTTTATCGTCGCTTACAGCAAGCCCGCCTACAAAGGGAATAAGGTAAATACCTTTAGTTTTTATGCCAAAGTATTTCATGGCTCTTACGTGCCCATATTCATGCACTACTAAACAGGCAATTAGCATTAATGCGAATTCAATACTAAAAAGCCACGCATAGCCGGCAACCGATGCACTCGCTAAAGCAACCTTAATTACTTTTGCACTTTTAAATAATTTAAAGCCCAATGCCGCTAGCCCTAAAAAGCCTTTTTTGGGTGTGTTATTTACTGGTGCAGGTAAAGCAAGCTGAGTAGCAAATACATCATCAACAAACAACGAAAGTGATTGCTCCTGAATCTGCGAGCTATCTATACCTATTCGCTGGTTGTTTAAAGCAAACTCAACATAATTATCCTTCGGATTTTCAAATGTTATTGCTTGTTGATTATGGAATATTTGTACTATTTTTTGCCCGCTTACCATTAACGTTAATGGCTGCTTTGCGAGCATAAGTTCGATTTTTATCATGACTAAAACCAATTAAAACAATGGCGCTAGTATACCGTTGAAATTAAAAAACACGAATTACGTAAAAGTTATATAACAAACGCGTTGTAGGTATAAAAAAATCATAAAAAACTAAGCTGACAAAAGGCTGAACAGGCACTATTTTTACAGTACTAATATACTAAGCAGTTACAAGGATAGAGCATGTCGATTTCGGAACCCAATATTTTAGTTGTAGATGACTCTAAGGCGATTTTAATTGTGATGGAGGCCATTTTAAATGAGTTAGGAGTCTCGAATAAAGTCACAAAATGCCTGAGTGCTCAGCAAGCGTTAACTCATGTAACAGACGATATAAACTTTTACGATATTGTATTTACAGACTTAAACATGCCTGAGATGGATGGCATGGAGTTCATCAGAAAGCTAGGCGAGCTCAACTTTAAAGGTGCAGTTGTTATAATTTCTGAAATGGATCATAAGGTTATTAATTTGGCTGCAAATTTAGCGCGTCATAGTAATATTCATTTAGTCGCAAATTTAGCTAAGCCTGTACAACTTAGCCATGTAAAAACTGTTTTACAAAAGGCACAGTATTTAGCCGTACACAACGATCACTCCTATACCTGCATCTCTGAAGAGGACTTGCAGGAGGCGATAAAGCTAAACGAAATAACGCCTTACTATCAACCAAAAATAAATTCTCAAACCAGTGAAATTGAAAGTATTGAAGTGTTAGCGCGGATAGTTAAAACGCACACAGACGAAATCATAACGCCTAACCGCTTTATTTCATTATCGGAGCAATGCGGTTTAATTAATCAAATTACCTTTAGTTTATTTGAACAAGCCACCAGCGACTTAAAAACTATACGAACACGCATTGCTGCACACCTAAAACTGGCTTTTAACCTATCGCCTACACAACTGGATGACTTAAGCTGCCCCAACAAGCTGATGCTTATTTTACAGCTCAATGAGCTCTCACCAAGTGATATTATTTTAGAAATTACCGAGCAGCATGCGCTGTCTAGCCTTTCTCAGCTAGAAACGCTAAACAGGTTAAGAATGCATGGCTTTGGTATATCACTTGATGACTTTGGTGTGGGCTTTACCAATATGAACCAGCTCAAACGCCTGCCTTTTACTGAAATAAAAATTGACCGCACACTTATTAGCAATATAGAAACAGATCAATTTTCGCAAGTGGTCGTCAGCTCATTGGTTGATATTGCTAGTCAAGAGCAATTAGCCTTGGTGGCTGAGGGCGTGGAGCGCGCTGAAGAGTCACTGTACTTAAAAAATTATCGCACCAATTTAGCGATGCAGGGATTTTTATTTACCCGCCCCAAGCCCAAAGACGATTTTATTGAGTGGGCACTAAACTGGGTCAATAGCACTGGGGGCAAAATTAAACGCTAATACACGATCCTGAAGCAATTACTTATTGTCTCGGGGCATGTCGTCATCTTCACTTACTATATGCTCACTGCTTGCTAAACGCTGACGCCAACGCTGCTTGGCAACCATGCGCATATTAGTAGACTGGTCGCGCTCATCAACAATTTCAAGCCCCATAAGGGCTTCTATCATATCCTCTAGGGTTACAATACCTTGCACATCACCGTACTCATCAACAATTAAACATATGTGAGTGCGCTGTTTAAGCAAGGTTTGTAGTAACGACGACACATTATGCCCTTCTGGCACTGTGTGAATAGGCTTAACTAATTTACTAATTTTATAGTCGGTGCCAAGGCGGTGATAGGCCAGCATAATATCGTTTTTATGCACAAAGCCAATAATATCATCGGCGTCTTTATCAAATACAAGCACTCGCGAAAACGATGACGAACCATGCTCACTCATATACTGATCGACGGTTAAACCTTTGTGCACCTTGTACAGTACGGTGCGTGGGGTCATTAAATCGCAAAGTTTAGCATGCCTAAAATGCAGTAAATTACGAATAATTTCAGACTCATCTTGGTGAATAGCTCCCGACTCAGTGCCAATATCTGCCATGGCTTCTATTTCTTGGCGAATATAAAAAGCCTCATCGTGCTTGGCGCCCATTAAATTAGTGAGCTTTTGAGCAAACCACACAAATGGCTTTAGCAAAACGACCAAAAAGCGTAAAGAGTATGTGACGCTGGGTGTTAAGGCACGCCAGTAATTGGCCCCTAAGGTTTTTGGAATAATTTCTGAAAGTACTAATACTAAAAGTGTCATTATGGCAGAAGCAATACCGACCGCAGCATCTGAAAAAACCACCGCGGCTTGCGCGCCTACCCCTGCAGCACCTGCAGTGTGTGCAACCGTATTTAGCGTTAAAATTGCAGCAAGAGGTTGATCTACATTATTTTTTAGCTTTTCGAGTTGTTTAGCAAGTTCAGGTTGGTTTTTACGCAATAGCGCCACATAACTTGGCGAAATACTTAACAGCACCGCCTCCATTACAGAGCACAAAAAAGAAATAGTAATGGCAGCAACCATGTACACAATTAGTAAAGTCACTTTTTCTCCGATGAGTTGAACATATGGGCATGGTAACAATACATGCTATATTTGGCCAAATAACTAACAATAATAGGCACAAATATGAGAATTAGCTCACCTTGGACCACAAAAAATAGATTATTAAAACAGGCCGCAAAGCTTTTTGCTTTGAGCAGTATAAGCATGACAGCAATAGCAGCCCCGCTTGATAAATCAAATATTGAGTTTATTGGCCCACTTGGCGAAAACATGCAAGTTAAACCGTTTCAAACGCCACACGGTCAAACTATTATTAATAACGTTTTAGGGCCCTTGCAACGTAGTACCGACAGCGTGTCTGTATTTGGTAAAAAGTACAGCTGGCAGCCGTTTAATAAAGTTAACGCACTGACTTTAGGTGGCCTACAAGCACTTAAGTTCAACATTGAAACAAACCGCTTTAGCCAAGGTACGTTAACCTTAAAGGGAGTAGAAAACGCTCAGCTGTTTATCGATGCCAAGCTTCAAAAAGGTGAAGACCACAGTTACGCTTTATCATTAACAAACGGTACTCATCAAGTGATTGTAGTAACGCAACAGGTTGCCAACTGGAACAACGTTTCTCTCGACTTTGAGCCAAAATCCGACACTGACAAAATTACAATTAATACTTCTTCAAGCAAGCGCCTTTCAGCCCAGCAGCTTTTTGATGCACCTACCATTAGTGGGCTTTCTTTAGCGCCCGATGCTAAGCAATACGTTACTAGTACACGCAGCTATTCTAACCAAACGGCTAACCAAGCAAGCGTAGTAACTGAGCTTAAAAATAACCAAAATCAAACCTTGTATCGCTTTGAAGGCCAACAGCCAAGCAATATAGCGTGGAGTCCCAACAACCAATTTTTGGTTTATATGTTAGGCAATGAGCTAAAACAGCTAAACCGTAAAAACCTCAGTATTAAAACCTTAGCCGAAGGGCTAGAAGGTGCGAGCAACTTTCATTTTTATGAAAATAACAGCCTTATTTTTAGCTGGTCTAAAACCCCCGAAAATAGCAATAGCCTGACTAAGCACTACAAAGGCCTGCAAGATAGATGGTCCTACGCACGCAACGTAAGCCAACTTTATATGCTAGATACACACAGCGGCTTAATTAAAGCGCTTAGCCAAGGGCCAATTTCGCATAGTTTAGAAGATGTAAATCTCAATCGTGGTAAAGTATTAATGAGTCGCCAAGCAATGTTAATGCAAGCAACCACACACCCTGAAACCGAACTGCTAGAGCTTGATTTACAATCAAATAAAATAACCTCTTTTGGTAAATTTAAAACCTTTAACCATGCAAAATACGTCAATAAAGATGTATATGTTGTCGCAGGCCCTGATTTTAAAAATGGCGCAGGCCGTGCGCTTCCAAAGGAGATGTTAGCTAATAATTACGATGGCCAATTGTATCTACTTAGCGATAAAGGTAAAAACGTTAAGGCACTGAGTAAGCAGTTTGACCCCGCTATAGGCGAGTTACATGTACTTGATAATGGCGATGCGCTTATAAAAGTAACCGAGCTAGATACCCAACCTTTGTATTTATATGACTTGAGTAAACAACGCTTTAAAAAGCTTAATACGGGGTTTGATATCGTTGAAAAATTTAGCTTCTCGCACGAGAGAAACCCTCGCGTACTACTAAGTGGCACTACTGCATCTACTCCGCAGCAGCTCAAACGCTTAAATATTAGTAAAAACAAAACAGATTTAATCTGGGATTCTAAGCCGCTTGCCTACGCGAATACACAAATTCCAACCCTTGAAGAGTTTAATTTTACAAATAAAGACGGCGTAAAAATAACAGGGCGAGTCTACCTACCTACTAATTTAGATAAAACTAAAAAGCACCCTGCACTTGTATATTACTACGGCGGCACTTCACCGGTTACACGTGGATTTACAGGGCGTTATCCATTTAATCTGTGGGCAGAAAATGGCTATGTTGTTTATGTATTACAACCCACAGGAGCGACAGGCTTTGGGCAAAAGTTCTCTGCACAGCACGTAAATGCATGGGGTGACTATACCGCTGACGATATAATGCAAGGTACCCAAGCATTTTTGAAAAAATACGAATTTGTTGATAGCAACAAAGTGGGTAATTTAGGCGCCTCATACGGCGGCTTTATGACCATGCTACTTGCCACAAAAACTGACATGTTTAGTGCATCCATTGCCCACGCGGGTATATCAAACTTAACCTCCTATTGGGGCGAAGGTTGGTGGGGTTACTTATACTCAGGCGAAGCCTCTAAAAATAGCTTTCCGTGGAATAACGCTAAGCTGTACAGCGATCATAGCCCTGTGTTTCATGCCGATAAAGTAACAACGCCATTGCTGCTTTTACATGGCGATAGCGATACTAATGTGCCAGTAGGCGAAAGCTTAACCATGTACACCGCCTTAAAGCTTTTAAATAAAGACGTGGAGCTTATTGAATACAAAGGGGCTGACCATCAGATATTTGCCCGTGATAAACGCTTTGACTGGTGGGGCACCATGCTTGCTTATTTTGATAAACAACTCAAAGGCGAACCACAATGGTGGGACGCTATGTACTCAAATAAGTAACGCACCGCTGAGCATATTTTTTACTCGCTGTGCAGAGCTCAAATATATAAGTAGGCGCTTTATGTAGCGCCTTTTATATTTGAAATATAAAGTTACCGAAAAGTTACATCCCCCCCTTCTCAGCATTAAACGATTGGTGCTAACATACAGTGCTATAAATATACAAAAATAAGTCCTATGGCAATTAACGTTTTATTGGTTGAAGATGACGAACTACTCGTTAAACGCATCCAAAATCACTTTACAGACACCGAATTCTCGATAGAAATAGACTCCACAGGTGCTGATGCTCTAAACATAGTTAGGCAACGCGCAAACCTGCGCAATGCTATTTCTCTTGCCATTATTGATATTGTATTACCCAAGCGTGATGGATTGCAGCTCGCAAAAGAGCTCAACACTTTGACCGATATTGGCGTCATTGTGTTATCTAGCCGCGACTCACAAGCCGATCGTATTGCAGGGCTTGCCCAAGGCGCCGATGATTATATTTGCAAGCCTGTTGACTTATTAGAGCTTGAGCTACGCATGCGCGCACTTTACAAACGCATTGTAAATAATCAAGATGATGACGAAAGCGAAGAATTTATAGAATACGCCGACTTTAAACTTCACCCCGACAACCGTACATTAATTACCTCATCGGGTATTGAGTCGCGCTTAACCGAAGCCGAGCACAAAGTACTAATTTGTTTAATTAGCAACGCAGGCAAAGCCACCTCACGTGAGAAAATATCAGAAGAAATAGGCCAGCCTGATTGGAGCCCAAATGACCGCACTGTGGATGTTTTGATTGGCCGTTTACGTAAAAAGCTATACGATGAAAAAGATCAAAAACGTATTGTAACCGTACGTGGCAAAGGCTATATGCTGTCAATTTAGCGCATTAAAATTTTTAACATAGTAAAAATACGCCGAGCTTATCACCTTACAATGGTTCAGCATTATTGCGGTTTGTATTATTTAGTTAACTGCGCTAGCAACCGCTCGAATGCGCGGTAATTTAGCGCCTCTTTTAGCTCTTCTAAACTAATGTGTTCTGCGCCTTTTAAATCACTAATCGTACGCGCCACTTTAATGACCCTATGGTACGAACGTGGCGATAACGACAATTTTTCGCTGGCTCGTGCTAAAAACTGCAACTCAGCAGGCGCAAGCTCACAATAAATATTCATTTCTTTGTTATTTAAACGGGCGTTAACCTTACCTTGGCGTTTTAACTGTATATGGTATGCCGCTTCAACCCTCTGCCTAACTTGAGCACTGCTTTCTTCAGGCTGAGTACTTTGCAGCTCAACACTGGTTAAACGTGGCAGCTCAATTTGCAAATCGATACGATCGATAAACGGGCCTGACACGCGAGATAAATAACGCATAACTTGGTCAGGCGTTGCTCGCTTATCATTATGGCATCCGGTAGGACTTGGGTTGAGTGCGGCTATTAGCTGAAACTGCGCCGGAAACTCCATTTGCCTTGCAGCACGAGAGATGACCACAGAGCCGGTTTCCATAGGTTCACGTAGTGAATCAAGCACTTTACGTTCAAATTCCGGAAGCTCGTCTAAAAACAACACCCCGTTATGCGCAAGTGAAATCTCACCCGGTTTTGGGTTAGAAGAGCCACCGACTAAAGCAACTGCCGAGCAAGTGTGGTGTGGGTTTCGAAACGGCCGCTGGCGCCAGTTATTTAAATCAATTGATTGACCAATAATAGAATACAGCGCAGCGGTAGATATAGCTTCATCGTCAGACATGGTAGGCATTATGGTCGCCATTCGCTGAGCAAGCATAGATTTACCCGTACCAGGTGGGCCTAAAAAAAGTAGATTATGACCTCCAGCTGCGGCTATTTCTAGTACACGCTTAGCACCGGGTTGGCCTTTAACATCACTTAAATCGAGTAAAAAGTCGGGAGACTGGGCGCAATCTGGGTATTCAATATTCAAAGGCAAGGGCTGCTGATTTAGTAAATCGCCCCACACTTCTTGCAGCGAATTAACCGCTTTGCGTTTAACACCATTGACTAAACTCGCTAGGCTGTCGTTCGCAAAAGGTAAAAAACAGCAGCGATCTTGCTCTTTTGCAGCAAGTACAGAGGGCAAAATGGCATTTACACCTCGCACCTCACCATTAAGCGCAAGCTCACCGTAAAACTCATATTTATGTATATCAGGACAGGCTACTTGCCCCGAGGCCACTAAAATACCTACCGCTATGGCTAAGTCAAAACGCCCGCCATCTTTAGGTAAATCGGCAGGGGCTAAATTTACGGTGATCCGCTGATCAGGGAAGCCAAATTGTGAGTTTTCGAGGGCGCTACGCACCCTATCTTTTGATTCTTTAACTGAGGCCTCAGGAAGCCCTACAATATGAAAAGCTGGCAAACCATTACCTAGGTGTACCTCTACAATAACCTCGGGGGCGTTTATACCCACTTGGGCACGAGAATAAATGCGAGCTAGCAACATTCCTTATCCTAATTAATGGTTTAATTAATTAGTTTAGTCAGAATATTTAAAAACGTGTACTGTGATTTGCCATTTAATAGCAGTAATACGAAGCAATAAGGTGGTTAGCATTGCCATTACCATAGCAAGTTCGGTCGCGAGCGCAAAGTGAATCCCCAGTGTATAAACTACACCGCCAGCAATACAGGTAATAGCGTATAACTCGCCTTTTAGCAGCATAGGAATTTCGCGGGCAAGCACATCTCGGAGCATGCCACCAAAGCAACCGGTAATGACTCCCATAATAATCGCGGTCATATTTGGCATACCGGCTAGTAATGCTTTTTGGGTACCCATTACCGCAAAGAATGCTAAACCAAATGCATCGGCAATTTGTAATGTGTAATGCGGAATCGACTTTTGCTTATTAATAAGCCGTGTGGTTATAAATACAGCGGCTAATATGGCATAAAAAAAGCTTTGGTCGTGTAGCCAAAATACTGGCACATCTAATATTAGATCACGAACCGTACCGCCACCAATGGCTGTCACCGCTGCTAATACCACCACACCGAAGCCATCCATCTTCTTTTCATGCGCTACCAAAGTACCTGTAACAGCAAATACAGCAATGCCAATTAAATCAAACCAGTGATAGAGCTCAGTCATGTTTAACAACCCAAAATTATTTGTGTCGTTTTAACACAAACACTACAAAGTTTTAAGTAATAACACCTTTTTACAGAAGTTTATAATATTTATAAAATATTGCTTAGGAAGGTACCAATTTATGTGGGAGGTCTATTCAAAGGCGGGAATTAATTTCAGACATAAAAAAACACTCATATAGAGTGTCGATTCATTCTAACTTTTTATTTCAGTGGTTGCGGGAGTCGGATTTGAACCGACGACCTTTGCTGGCTAATGAAGAGCTGAGACCGACAAGCTTTTCTTTAACAAACATTTTACAGTAACCTCAAACCCCTAAAGGAAATTGGTTGCGGGAGCCGGATTTGAACCGACGACCTTCGGGTTATGAGCCCGACGAGCTACCAGACTGCTCCATCCCGCGCCTGAAATATGCATACTTATTTAGCGTTGCTTACATTACAACGTGGCTGCCAATCTTTAAAAAATTGGTTGCGGGGGCCGGATTTGAACCGACGACCTTTGCTGGCTAATGAAGAGCTGAGACCGACAAGCTTTTCTTTAACAAACATTTTACAGTAACCTCAAACCTCTAAAGGGAATTGGTTGCGGGAGCCGGATTTGAACCGACGACCTTCGGGTTATGAGCCCGACGAGCTACCAGGCTGCTCCATCCCGCGCCTGTAAATTTTAAGTCTATCGACTACTTAATTTAATCTCTTAAGTTAGAGCTTTACAGTAACCTCAAACCCCTAAAGGAAATTGGTTGCGGGAGCCGGATTTGAACCGACGACCTTCGGGTTATGAGCCCGACGAGCTACCAGGCTGCTCCATCCCGCGCCTGTAATTTTCTTGAAATAGTTTCGTGTTAACAACGAGCCTGTTTCGAAGAGAGCGCTATAATATAGGAATAAACTTATATTGCAAGGTTTTAACTAGTTAATTGCGTTCAACCGCACAAAAAGCAACCAATAGGCACTGTAATTAGCTATCTCTGATGCGGGGTTATCATTTTTTGAAACTCCCAGTCAGGGTGCCCCATCACAATAAAGTCAGGATTTTCTGTACTCTCGCGTTGGTTATAAGTAAGCGGGTTGAACTCTGCATCGGTAATACATCCGCCCGCCTCTTCTACAATCACTTGTGAGGCGCCAGTATCCCACTCGCCAGTGGGACCAATTCGTAAAAAGCAGTCGGCTTTACCCTCGGCAACTATACATGCTTTTAGCGAGCACGAGCCTACTGCAACAGTGGCAAACTGTGTATTTAAATACTGACTGACCGCTTCAACTTTTTGTCTACGACTTACTGCCAGCGTCAGGTTATCGGGTGTTGCTACCGACATTTTAATATCGTTACCGTTTTCTCGCTTATAGGCTCCCTGATTAGCAGTAGCAAAGTAAGTGATCCCTTTTGCAGGCCAGTGAATCACACCTAGTACGGGGTGGTTATTTTCTACTAATGCAATATTAACGGCAAAGTCACCACTTTCTAAAATAAACTCGCCAGTGCCATCCATTGGGTCAAGCAACCAATAGCGTTGCCAATTTTGCCTGTCAGCAAGTGCTGGAATAGGCGTTTCTTCAGACATGATAGGGATGTCGGGCGCAAGTGCCTGCAGACCTGCTACTAACACATCATTTGAGGCTAAGTCAGCTTTTGTGACAGGTGTTGCGTCTGACTTTTCTTGCTGGCCAATATCGTCTTTTTTATAAATAGCCATAATGGCATCGCCTGCACTTTGTGCAAGTTCAATACAAGGCTCTAGTAGTTTATTCATTTGCAGCTCCAGACGCTAAATACTTATTTAATAATAGCAAAGCGGCAACACTGCGAGCTTCGGTAAAATCGTCTTGCTCCAATAATGACTGCCAATCGGTTAATGGCCACTTAACAACCACTAAAGGTTCGGGCTCATCCCCTTCTAACGTTTGCGGATAAAGCTGCTTAGCAAATAAAATATGCATGGTTGCATTAAAATAACTTGGTGCCATTGATACTACTTTTAATGGCTCAAAAAATTCAGCGCCAAACCCCACTTCTTCTTTTAGCTCTCTGTTTGCGGCCTGCTCTGGCGTCTCTCCGGGGTCTATTAAACCTTTTGGAAAACCTAATTGATAGTCGTTTGTACCTGCGCAATACTCACGCACCAGTAGCATTTCGTTATCTGCAGTTATTGGTACAATCATTACAGCCCCGCGACCACCGCCACGTATTCGCTCATACTGGCGCTCTTCGTCATTAGAAAACTTAAGCTCTAGCGATTCAACGGTAAATAAACGGCTTTTAGCAACAACCTTATTGCTAATAATTTGCGGCGGAGTTGGGTGCTTTTTCTGTGTCATTGGCGTTATTTTGCTATCATGGCAGTTGTGCTTAATCATAAACTTTTCATAAGGAAAAGCCCATGCTAAATTGGTCAAAAATCGATACCGTTTTACTTGATATGGACGGAACATTACTCGATTTACATTTCGATAGTCATTTTTGGCTTAGCGTTGTACCAGAGCAACTTGCACTCACTCGCAATATTACCCTTGACGAAGCAAAAGCCGATATGCACAAACGCTATCAAGCGGTGAGCGGCCAAATACAATGGTATTGCCTAGACTACTGGGAAGAGCAACTTAATTTACCCATTATGGAATTAAAACGCCAAACTCAGCATTTAATACAAGTGCGTGAAGATGTACCCCACTTTTTAACTGAATTAAAGAAAGCCGGTAAAGAGTTAATACTCTTAACCAATGCCCACCCAGAAAATATGATGCTTAAATTTGAACACACCGCCATAGACAATTATTTAGATGGTGTGGTGTCGACTCATCAATACGGAGTGAGTAAAGAGCAGCAAAGTTTATGGCATCAGGTACAAAAAGACTTAGGGTTTAATAAGCAGCGCACTTTGTTTGTTGATGATAGTGTGCCAGTTTTAAATGCTGCCCGAGAATACGGCATTGAACATTTACTTGCGGTGGCCAACCCAGATAGCCAGCAACCACATAATGTAATAGCCGATTACTTAAATGTAACCGACTACCGTACTATTATATAACTATCAGCTTGGGTAGCGCGCCTCAAGGCCTTGGTATACTAACTTTGCAAAATCTGGATGTTCGGTATCAAGGCTTTTAACAACTTCCACTAAATGTTCGTTATCCTCTTGGCCATTCCATACTTTAATATAGCTGCCATCTTTGTAGCCATGATCTTGGCGGAAAAAATTTAACGTATTTTTACCTACGTAACCGCGGTATAAATCGTCAATATCCATCCCTATTTTCGCCATACACCCTGCAAACGCGGCAGCATTAAAGGCTTTATCAGCCACTGCTGATGCGGCTAACATTTCAAGCGTTTGTTTAAAGTCATCTGCCGTTTGTGGTGTGCTAAGCTCTTGCTCTAATTGCTTAGCTAACTCCTCGTAAGATGTTGTTCCATCGATTCTTAACGACAAACCAAAATGAAATATATCAACCAATTCTAAAATTACTTGCTCGGTATCTGGGGTTTGTTTTTTCCACCACTTCCAGCCGTAATGATCTAGCATTTCTGCACACTCTACCCAAATGGCTCTGTACCACTCAAAGCCTTGGCTAAACCATTGTTCATGAACCTTTGTGTTCATCGCATTTTGCATTTCTAGCATTACAACTAGCTTGTTTAAGTTGGCTGACATATTGTTTCCACTGGAGCTTTTAAATAATACTTATGATACAGGCAAATAATAAAAAGTGCATTTTTGATCTATTATAAAAAGTACACCAAAACAAGGCAGGAAATAATAATGAGTAACGTGTTATTACACACCTTGGCGACTATAATACTGACTGCTTTCTTAGTAACTAATGCGCAAGCAAGTACTGCGGGAATTGCAGCAGCCCCTGAGCAAGTATCACCATTATTACCGGGCCTGAGCGTGCCTAATGTAACGCTTAAAGATCAACAAGGTCATAACATAGAGTTAAAAAAGCGCTTTGCTGAAAAAACAACAATACTTATTATTTACCGTGGAGGTTGGTGCCCTTATTGCTCAAAACAACTGGCTAATATTCAAAAAATTGAGCAGCAACTCGCTAATTTAAACGCGCAAATTATTGCAGTATCGCCAGATAGTCCAGAAAAACTAGCCCAAAGTAAAATTAAATCACCTAATTATTTACTGCTTTCAGATGATAGCTTAACCCTAGCAAAAGCCTTAGGTTTAGCCTATTACCTCGACGATAAAACAGCCGCTATCTATCGCAATAAGCGCGGTGTTAACTTTGTTGATGCCCAAGGCAAAGTAAACGTCGCCTTGCCTGTACCGGCTGTATTTGTGATTGATAAAAGCGGCGTTGTGTACTTTCAGTACGCAAACCCTAATTACAAAGTACGTTTAACTGAAAGCTTACTTTTAGCCGCTGTTGAATCAATTGATTTGCAATAACTTAAAACATAAATAAGGCCAACTAGGTTGGCCTTTAAAACGTTTAACGCGAGCCACTAAAGTCAGCCCACGACTCTATTAAATCTATAAAATCTTCAAAGCCACAACCACTCACAAGGCCATTTTCTTCAAGCATTAAGTCATCATCTTGATAGGCGAGTAAATCTTCGCTGTCTTGGTGAAGTGCATGCGCTTCAAATAAAGCTTCGTCTTTAGAAAGTATTAAATCTATCTCTTGTCCTTTAAGTGTTACAGGCTCGTAGCTTGTTTTTACTGAGCTAATAAGTGCTTGTACCATCGCCACTTTTTCTTTGCCGATTTCCTCGTTTAACCAGCGACCGACTAAGGCATGTTCACTGTTTATTTTAATGCGCAGCCCGCTAATAGGGTCACGTATAAATTGATATTCCATAATTCTTACTTTTAAAACGCTAATGCGCTAATTATACCCACAAAAAACCCTAAACACTGCCTTTAAAACGCAAAATAGCGCCTATGGGCGCTATTTAAATGAACAACATAAAAGCTAACTTCGCGATTTAAATCGTGCAGCATCTATAATCGACCATAAGTAAATAATAGGCACGAGCACAAAACCTACCAATACATAAATTAGTGCGTAGCTAATTATAATAGCTAGCGCAAAAAAGATAGCCGCTAAAATTCGCCCTTGTACTAATTGCCCTAAACCAGGAAAAAATATATTACACAACGCCGCAATAACATTACCACCAGAACCTTGATCAGCCATACTCACCTCTGTAGTTAATTAATTTTAAATTTTAGTTATTTACTTACTATCACACTTTATGCCAATTTATTAAAGCTTTAAAATCAATTAGTTAAAATTAAACCAAATGATTAACTTAGTATTTTTTACTAAATATAGGTCAATTTGATTATTTTTATTATTAACTTATTGCTATTTAAGTGTACAAAAAACCAACTAAGCATTTATTTTTACAAGAATTTTTAGAATAGCTGTTCATAAAAACAGTATTTTATTTAGCCTAACAAAAACACCTGTTATACTGCCCTCATTATTGATTGAAAAGGCGTAACGATGGACGTTTCTGAATTACTCGATGGCTTAAATGACAAACAACGCGATGCCGTTGCAGCCCCACTACAAAACATGCTGGTATTAGCAGGTGCAGGGTCTGGTAAAACACGAGTGCTCGTTCATCGTATAGCGTGGTTAATGCAGGTTGAGCAAGCATCAGCTTATAGTATTTTTGCGGTTACCTTTACTAATAAGGCCGCTAAAGAAATGCGTACCCGAGTAGAAGAAACCCTGAAAGCGCCAGTTGGCGGTATGTGGATTGGTACATTCCATGGTTTATCACATCGTATTTTGCGCGCCCATCATCGTGAAGCAAACTTACCAGAAGCCTTTCAAATTTTAGACTCTGATGATCAACTAAGAATGATTAAGCGCCTTTTAAAATCAATGAATATTGATGACAAAAAGTGGCCCGCCAAGCAATTTGGCTGGTATATAAGCGCTAAAAAAGATGAAGCCCTACGCCCTAAAGACATTCAAGCCTACGATATAAACGAGCAAATGATGTTGCGTGTATATGCCGCCTATCAAGAAGCATGTGATCGTGCAGGTTTAGTTGATTTTGCAGAAATACTATTACGTAGCTACGAGGTTCTTAAAAATAACCCGACGCTACTTCGCCATTATCAGCAGCGCTTTACCCATATGCTGGTAGACGAGTTCCAAGATACCAATACCATTCAATACGCCTGGTTAAAGCTACTGGCTGGCGATACACAAAGCATTATGATTGTTGGCGACGATGACCAGAGCATTTACGGTTGGCGCGGCGCTAAAATAGAAAACATAAAGCGTTTTTTAACTGACTTTGACGCCGAAACTATTCGCCTTGAACAAAACTACCGTTCAACCGCAACTATTCTAAAGGCTTCGAATGCGCTTATAAAAAATAACTCAGAGCGTATGGGTAAAAGCTTGTGGACCGACGGTAACGAAGGCGAGCCTATCTCTATTTATGCCGCCTTTAACGAGCTAGACGAAGCTCGTTTTGTAAGCAGCAAATTACGTAGCTGGCTAAATGCTGGTAATGCGTTGCAAGACGCCGCTATTTTATACCGTAGTAACGCACAATCTCGTGTACTCGAGGAAGCTATGCTACAAGAGGGTTTAAAATACCGAATTTACGGGGGGATGCGATTTTTCGAGCGCCAAGAGATTAAAGACGCACTCTCGTACTTACGACTGGTAGGAAATCGCCAAGACGATGCTGCATTTGAGCGCGTAATAAACACCCCTGCACGCGGTATTGGTGATAAAACACTTAGCCATATACGTGACTGTGCACGTGCTGAGTCATTGCCTCTTTGGTACGCCGCCAAAGCAATTGTTGAACAACAACACTTATCTGGCCGTGCAGCAAGCGCTGTTACAAAATTTGTAGAGTTGGTTGAGCATATAGAAGACAAAATTAGCGACCTAACCTTGCAAGAGCAAGCCAAGTACACTATTCAAACCTCAGGCCTAATGGCTATGTATCAGGCCGAAAAAGGCGAAAAAGGCCGCGCTCGCGTAGAAAACTTAGAAGAACTTATCAGTGCCTGCGATCAGTACGAGCTCCCTGAAGAAGAAGAGTTTAGTTCTCCATTACAAGGCTTTTTAGCTTATACCTCACTTGAATCTGGTGAAGGCCAAGCGGATGAGCACGAAGACGCTGTACAAATGATGACTCTTCACTCGGCTAAGGGCTTAGAGTTTCCGCTTGTGTTTATGGTGGGCGTTGAAGAAGGCATGTTCCCGTCGCAGCAAAGTAATGAAGAGTCTGGACGCTTAGAAGAAGAGCGCCGCCTATGTTACGTAGGCATGACCCGGGCAATGGACAAACTATACATAAGCCATGCCGAAAGCCGTCGTTTATATGGCCAAGAAAAGTACCATAGCCCATCGCGATTTTTACGTGAAATTCCCGAAGACTGTGTGGAAGAAATTCGCATTAAAACACAGGTCTCAAGACCGCCTGCGGCAGGGCGCTTTAGTGCATCAGTGAGCCATGCGGCATTTGAGGAAAGCGGGTTTAACTTAGGTCAACGCGTACTACACGCTAAATTTGGTATAGGCACAGTGCTTAATTACGAAGGCAGCGGCGCACAATCGCGTGTACAAGTTAACTTTGACGACCTTGGCAGCAAATGGTTAGTAACCGCATATGCACGACTTCAAGCTGTATAAACACTTTATTGAGCAATTAACACAGCAGCTAACTGGCGCAAAGCATCGTCAGTTAGTGCTTATTACAGGCCAGTCCGTTTGGTGTTATAAATTACTGGATACTTTAACAAGTTCGTATAGCGTAAAAGTACTCTCTAAAAGCTCACAACTTCAACACGCCAACTGGCCCGAGCATACCCATCAGCTATTAGGGCAAGAGTTCTCGCATGCTGTTTATGATGGCTTTAGCGGTATTTACTCTGATAAAATCGCCGCATTAGCGGGCACTGTAAAAGCCGGCGGACTTTTATTTTTATTACTACCTGACTTACACAGTTTGAGCTCGTGGCAAGACCCTGCGCTACAAAGCATGCAATCTTTTGGGTTTAGTAATCAGCAAAGCTATTTTAATTTACGCTTTTCACGCCTTTTAAAAACGCTACCTGTCGTACACTTTGATGAGCACACAGGTTTTAACCAACCGCCGCTTAATAACAATCTAACAAATAAAATTGAGTACCAGGCGCAACAGCACTGTGTTGAGCAAATAATCAAGGTAGGCACAGGGCGTGCTAACAGGCCTTTAATTATTAATGCCGACAGAGGGCGAGGAAAATCCGCTGCGCTAGGGCTAGCTGCCGCAGCATTGCATGATAAAAAAGTAATTGTATGCGCAACACAATTTAGAGCCACTCACAGCTGTTTTAAGCATTTAGCCAAAACATTACAAATAGAATACAGCGCTCAGCAAAAACAGTTAGGCAATTTGCAGTACATGGCGCCTGATGCTTTGCTTGAACAATTACCACAATGTGACTTGTTGCTTGTCGATGAAGCTGCCGCAATCCCTGTGCCCTTACTATTAACAATGTTAAAGCACTATCCACGAATAGTATTTGCAAGCACCTTGGTTGGCTACGAAGGTAATGGCCGAGGCTATACCATTCGCTTTACGCAATATATCAAAGCAAATTACAAAGCAGCAAAAGTTGTAAACCTAGAAGACCCTTTACGTTTTGCCAAGGGCGACCCTCTTGAGCAGCATGTACGCACACTTTTTGCTTTAGATGCACAATACAACGAAGACCAACTCGCTTTAAATGACATTGAGCACATTGAAGTCACTCAACAAAAGCTTACCAATAATGAACCTTTACTACTTCAAATAGTGGCACTGCTTGCACTGGCCCATTACCAAAGCAGTGTTAACGATTTACGCCAATTACTTGATGCCCCAGCGCAAAGGCTGTTTATTAGCAAATGCAGTACACAGGTTATTGGGGTTTGCCTAATAGCATTGGAAGGCAGTATGGATACAGGGCTCGCTAAACAAGTAGTAAATGGTGAGCGGCGCCCGCAAGGGCACTTAATGGCGCAATCGCTCGCGCAATTAAGCGCACAGCCAAGCTATTTAACAAAGCAAAGTGCACGTGTTATTCGTATTGCTGTTGCACCTAATCTGCACCAACAAGGCGTAGGAAAAGCATTATTAGCGCATTGCCAACATCAGCTTACGCCTATATGTAGTTATATAGGCGCAAGTTTTGGGGCTACAGCTGAGCTTTTACGTTTTTGGCAATCTCAGGGCTTTAGTACTGTAAAGCTAGGTTATCAACGCGACAAAAGCACCGGTGAGCACTCAGCCCTTGTTGTTAAACCATTAAGCACATCCACGCAGGGCTTACATAGCTTAGCTCAGCAATTTAAAAGTGATTTGTTTTATGGTTTATTAACGCACTTTAGCCAACTCGACAGTGAGTTAGTCAGTGAGCTAATAAGTAAATTTATCGATGAATCTAGCGTACCCAGCCCGCCTATAAAAACTACAATTAGTACAAGAAACCGCTTTAATACCGCGCCAAAACTATGGTATTTATTTAATCACTCACCGTCCTGCCTAATGGCAACCAAAAGTGAAGATCGCCACTTGCTGATACAAATGGTATTACAAAACCACAGTAATGAGCAGCTAATAAAGCAACACGGCTTTAGTGGAAAAAAAGCACTAGAGCAGCAGTTTAAAAGTGCAGTTACATCTCTGATCAAAAAGTCTCACAACCTTTAAGCTATTTATTTATTTTGTTCTATCCTTAAAGTATTACAAGGTAATTAAAGATAAAGGCATGGAATTTATAAACTTTCAGGTGGGCTGCAAAACCATTTCACTTAAAATCCTCGACATTTTACTGACCGAGCGATTTGATAATAACCTCACTACATTGCCAAATAATAATAAGAGCTTTATTGGTGTAAAAGACTATATGGAAACACCCACCCCAGTGTTCGATTTAGGTATTATTTTGAATGGAAATTCAACTGAACAATGTAATAAAACAGCACTAGGTGAGTTAAGAGCATGGCAAACCAAGCTCAATGACTGGTTCAGCCATTTTGAGAAAAGCCTTTCAACTCAAGATACACCAATTACATGTGATTTAACCCAGCTGCACAACATCGCTTTATTTTATAAAGAATTTAAAACCGATAATATCGACCTAAAAGTGATTGTTGAAAAGCTTGATGAGCCTTTTCAGAGTTTCGTAAAGGCAACAAACAACGCGATCGCTGCGCATAATGGGCAAAACTACAAACAAGCTAATAAATACTTAGCCAACATTAAGCGCAGCAGTTTTATGCAATTGCAGCGACTTTGTGATGCAGCAAAGGAACAAATAACTCTCGATTATAAACCTATTATTGTTTTTACAACTAAAGACGGGCTTAACCCACACGTCGGGCTGCTAGTAGATAAAGTAGAGGACAATATAGATTATAAAAAAGAAGACATTAAACCTCTCGATAAGCTAACCGAAGTCGGGTTTGATATAGACCCACAAACCAAAGGCATGATGCGGGGGCTAATAAAATTAGCTGAAAAGCATAGTGTTTTAATCGATCCGAGTGCCATTTTTAGACCCGAACATTTAACACAACAGCAAGAGGAAGAAACACAAGGATATGGGCTTTTTTAAAATAAAAAAGCCGAGAAAACTCTCGGCTACTTAGTCTTAGCATTCTGTATTAAACAGTCGCTATAATATCTTCTACAGCTAAGCGTGCTTTAGGTTTACCAAAGTTCCAATCTTCTTCTTCAACCGGGTAGCCCATTGCAAGCGCCACTTCACAGATATGGCCATCAAGCTCATCGCTAAACTTCTCACCGATTAACTCTGGATCAACACCTTCCATAGGCGTAGAAGCAATATTTAAACGCGCTAGTGTATGCATAATATTACCAAGCGCTAGGTAAACTTGTGCTTTAGTCCAGCTGCCATTGTAGCCATTTTCATCCGTATTCATTTCAGCAAAAGCGTAAGCACCCATAAAGTTCTCGCGCATTTCTTCTGGCAAATGGCCCGAGCTAACTTCAACATCAACACGTTTAACAAATTTCTCTTTTGTAAACTTAGGATCGTAAGCTAATAATAGCGTATGAGATGCTTCTTTAGCATGTAGTTGGTTAAACTGGTGCTTGTTAGCAAAAGTATCATGCAAACGCTGTTTAGCTTCATCACTTTCTACCAGTACAAACTTCCAAGGTTGAGAGTTGATTGAAGAAGCAGACAAGCGAATAGCTTCTTTAATCACGTCAAGATCCGCCGATGAAATACGTTTGCTCGTATCGTATTTTTTAGCCGTGTATCGGTTGTTTAAGTCTTTAATAATTTGATGAGACATGCTCTTCTCCCCTTTGGTAAGGTATGTAAATACAAGATGGGGTAAGTTTATAAGGTTTACTAGCAATTGATAATTAGCAAAATACTTAAAAGACTTTATAAAAATATTTGATAATAGCTCACGCTCATATCCATTTAGGATGGCGGTGTCATTAGTGCGGGTAACCCTGCTTATGAGATAAGAGCACTCTATTTACCATACAAAGATGTGCGGCGAGCCTTATCCGCGGGCTTCCTGATACTCAACCCATTCTATAGCAGAGTGCTAATACTCCTTAAAGGGCTGTATTTCACTTTCTTACAAACAGCAAAAAACCCGCTTCATTTCTGAAGCGGGTTTCTCTTATTTGGAGCCTGGCAATGTCGTGGTGCCCACAGCGGTAGAGAGTCACATAGCCGCTGCTACACTATCATTGTGTCGGGGCGGCCTTGTGCGGGGCTCGCCTTCGAGCTGTTTTGTTTCGCTACTGAGTTCGGCGTGGGGTCTTGCGTTGACTAAACCCCAGACAGCAAAAAACCCG
>Ga0209452_1000095_pt1 | contig 34974 bp, 31 predicted proteins | sample WorMetimpBELIZE1_FD_187388 | JGI IMG/M metagenome (GOLD analysis project Ga0209452, IMG submission 187388) | Marine gutless worms symbiont microbial communities from Max Planck institute for Marine Microbiology, Germany - Olavius imperfectus... | ecosystem: Host-associated > Annelida > Digestive... | reverse complement strand
GTGCACCTTCGGTGAAAGAAGTGCTGTGTAAGTTCAGGTTTACACCTTGCGCCACCTTTACGCTTACGTAAAGGTGATCGTGTTTTTTATTTTTGATGTTGGTTTTAATTTTAATTTATACGCCTTTTTATGGATTTTATATTCATAATATATTGTAATTTGGATTTTTAATTTAAAAGTTAGGCTTTTTGTAGCTTTAACTTCTCATGTTGTAGCGTGTATAAAAATGAAGTGGTAAAGTTTCGTCAATTTCCAGCGCTCATCCCTCTCACGGGTAAACTATTTTGGAGTAATTACAGTGGCTGTGTTTAATCAAGCTGAATTTGATAACCACGAACAAGTGGTTTTTTGTTCTGACGAAGCGTCAGGTTTAAAAGCAATTATTGCCGTACATAATACTAACCTTGGCCCAGCGGTTGGCGGTTGTAGAATGTGGGATTATGCTAATGATGAAGATGCTGTTTACGATGTACTTCGTCTCTCTAAAGGAATGACCTACAAAAATGCGGTTGCTCGCTTACCGTTTGGTGGGGGTAAATCAGTCATCATTGGTAATGCTAAAGAGATTAAATCAGAGCAGTTATTCCGTGCTTTTGGTCGTCAATTAGAGCGACTTAACGGGCGTTATTACTCCGCTGAAGATGTAAATATCACGTGTGACGACGTTGCATTAATGAATAAAGAAACAAATTACGTGTTAGGCCTTGAAGGCAAAAGCGGTAATCCATCACCTTTTACAGCGTACGGCACGTTTTTAGGAATTAAAGCGGCATTACAGCACCAACGCGGCCATCAAGACTTTACTGGTATTAAAGTAGCGGTACAAGGCCTAGGTGCTGTAGCTTATGGTTTATGTAAACATTTAGCGCAAGCGGGTGCACAATTATTTGTGACCGATATCAATAAAGACGCTGTGCAGCGTGTAGTTGATGACTTTAACGCGACAGCCGTAGGTATTGACGAGATTTATGACCTTGATGTTGATGTATACGCACCGTGTGCATTAGGTGCTACCATTAATGATGAAACCATTGCTCGTATTAAGGCAACAATTGTTGCAGGGTGTGCTAATAATCAACTGGCGCAGTCTCGCCATGGTGAGGTGCTTCGCGAAAAAGGTATTTTATATGCGCCAGATTATGTTATTAACGCCGGTGGTATCATTAATGTTTACTACGAAACTGCACCAGAGGGTTACAGTGAAGAAGCGTCTAATAAACATGTTGAAGGTATTTTTGATACCTTAACTGAAATTTTTTCTCGCAGTGAAAAAGAGCACAAATCAACGCATTTGATTGCCGATGAACTAGCACAAGAGATAATTAAAAACGGCCTGTAAATTGACTCCGTTTATTTAGATTAAGGCGTACATTAGTGCGCCTTTTTTGTTTGTAATTAAATTATGTTGATAAAAAATGATTGATAAACACGACTTGATGGAACCTATTGACCAAGACTCATGGTCTCGCCAACAGCACTTTGAACTATTTAAAAACTTTACTCAACCTTACTTTAATGTGTGTGTAACACTCGACGTTAAGTCTTTATTTGAATACTGTAAACAAAACAAACAGTCATTTTTTTATGCCTATGTGTATGCAACGCTTAAAGCATGCCATGCCTATAATCCGATTATGCTAAGAATCATCAAAGAGCGTCCATGGCGCTTAAAGCAAGTGAGAGCTAGCGTAGTAGAGCTTGCTAGCGATGAGTCGTTTGTATTTAGTTATTTTAACTACTCGCCTTGCTTTAGAGAGTTTGTTAAACATGCTGCGGTTATAAGCAACAAGGCAAAGTCTCAACCTTTATTTTCTGATGCGTTTAATCAAACTGAAGGACAGGCCGATCTAATACACATATCAGTTTTACCATGGCTGAACTTTAGTAGTTTTTCACATGCCTTTAGCGAAGGAAAAAGCGCGGGTATCCCTAAATTTGTATTTGGTCAATACGATAAAACCACAGGTCTTATGCCGTTTTCGATTGATGTTCATCATTCTTTAATGGACGGTTTGCACGTTGCAGCGTTTATTAACGAATTACAAAACAATATCGACGATTTTTGTAAAGTTTAATTGAATTTAGTTAATGCAATGTGTTTATTTGCTATGGTACTATTTTTAGTAAGATGAGTGTTATAAGTTAATTTGTAACGTTTAGCTGATACGTTTACAACATTAAGTTGTTTCGACTCATTTTAGGTTCTTTTGAGCATGTACGGATCTGAGCGCTGTGTAGGGACACACAATTTTGGTGTGCTTAATGCCAAGTAAGGTCTTTCCTACACTTTTTTAATAACGATTAACGCTTATACAATAATAATAAAAACTAAGGCAATTGATGATGAGACAATTAAGCATTCTATGTTTTTTATTCGTCATGTTTATATGTGAAGCCCAAGAACACTCTCGATTGCCTTTAAGTGATTACTTTTCTGAAACATGGAACACGCGCTCTGGATTACCCCACAACAGTATTAATAGTGTCACTCAAACGAAAGATGGCTACTTATGGGTGGCTACGTGGGAAGGCCTAGCACGTTTTAATGGGATTGATTTTACAATATTAACCCGTGCCCATATTAATAACTTACCCGACTCAGGTTTAAGAGCTTTAACTCCCACTCGCAGTGGTGGATTATACATAGCGGGGGCACGTGGTGGCATTACCTTATACCAACACAGGCAATGGGATACTAAGCGCTCAGCATCAACCATGGTTAATCATTTAATTGAGAGTGCTAATCAAAGCTTATGGTTAGCGCTTGAAAACGATGGGGTGTTTTATCGTGCGCACAACAGCGATACCGACATTGCAATAATAGAAAATGTCAGTGCTTACCGCGTTTTAGAAGATAGCGATGGGATTATTTGGGCTGCAACCAGTGCGGGCCTTTATAAAATACATAATAAAATACCTACCTTAATGACACCGCGCTATGGTTTACCTAATGCCCCTGTATATAACTTACTGATGACTCGAAGTGGTTCACTCATTATAGGCAGCGAAAAAGGGGCATGGATTAAAACCAATACACAGTTTGAGCCTATACATAATAAGCTTAGGAATGAGTCTATTTCTAGCTTATTAGAAGATAATCATGGTGATTTATGGTTTGGCACAATCAACAAAGGGGTATTTAGGGTGTCGCCCAATGGTCTAGAGCAGTTAAATGCTAAGGATGGATTACCCGCCAACCGCATTTTGTCTTTACTACAAGATAGGGAAAAGAGTATTTGGGTAGGCACAAACGCCGGCTTATTTCGCCTACGGGAGTCACCGTTTTCAACATGGACTCAAAAAAGAGGGTTAGCCGGAGATTATACACGTACAGTACTTTCTCATTCAGATGGTAGTTTATGGGTTGGGGGAAGCTCTGGTTTAAATATAATTAAACGCAATACTGCCACTTTAGTGTCGGGCACTAATCAAGGCAAACCTTATTCTGTGTTGAGTTTGCTCGAAGCACCTGATGGGAGTGTGTGGGCAGGGACATACACTTCTGGCGTGTTAAAGGTGGTAAATAATCGCTTTACGCCATTTATTAATCGCAGTTCAGGCCTTGGCAGTAACGAAGTGCGCGCTTTATTATTAGATTCTAAAAATCGTTTGTGGATAGGCTCTGCTATGGGGCTTACACGCATAAATGCAGACGGCAGCTTAGAACAATTTACAAACCAAAAAGACTTACCAAGCGGCTTTATACTTGCGCTCAGTGAGGATAACGCTGGAAATATCTGGGTAGGCACTGGTAACGGCGTGGTCGTATTTGATATTGTTAATGAGCAATTTAAAACGGTTGAGTTTCCGCGCCACTTTTCTGCCCAATATGCCTTTGGTTTTTATATTGACGATACTTATACGTGGATGGCGACAGACAGGGGGTTAGTGCGCTATGAGCTTGCAAGTGCAAATATGGCAATGCTTGGCTTAGAGCAAGGTTTACCTATTGATAAGCTATTTCAGGTGGTCCCTTATAATGGCTCGTTTTGGCTTTCGACTAACCGAGGTATCATTCAAATCGATAAACAGCACGTTCAGCACGTTCTTGATACCCCATTAACAGCAAATAAACCTATGCTTAACTATCAACTTTATGATGAAGGTGACGGTATGTTGAGCGCGCAAGCGAATGGAGGATCAACACCTTCAGCAGTAGTACATAACGACGGTACCTTATGGTTTGCCACCGCAAAAGGTGTCAGTAGTGTAAAGCCTTCACGTTTAAAGGTCTCAACAAAAATTGAATTGCCTACTATTATCGAAAATATTTTTGTTGATGGTAAACCTATTGCGCTTCCTCTTGAAGGGGAGTCGGTACTTTTACCGCCTGGGGTGTCTCGTTTATCGTTTCATTATGCGGGGCTGAGCTTTATTATGCCGCAACGATTAAATTTTCAGACCCAGTTAAAGGGCTTTAACGATAAGTGGGTTAACCGCCAAGATATGTCCTCGGCTGAGTATACAAATTTACCGCCTGGAGAGTACACCTTTATGGTACGCGCAAGTTACCCGAATGCACATTGGCAAGATAATCAGCAAGCTGTAAATATTGTGATTCAATCCTTTTTTTGGCAGAAAATGCAGTTTAAGTTTGCAGTATTTGTTTTATTTTTGCTCATTATTTTTGCCTTATACAAATACCGTTTGTATCACTATAAAAAAATAGAAATCGAATTGACTAATCGCGTAGAAAAACAAACGCAAGATCTAAAAACGCAAGCCAATGCGTTTGCGTATCAAGCGACGCATGACCAACTCACTGACTTGCCTAACAGGCGTGCTTTTGATAGCTGGCTTGCCCATAATTTTGCCACTTACAAACAGCAAAACCGGCCATTAGCCATAGCAATACTGGATATTGATCACTTTAAGCGGATTAACGATAACTGGTCGCATATTATTGGCGACAAAGTGATTTGTACTATTGCACAGCTGCTTAAAAATGGCTGTCAAGACAACCAGCATATAGCGCGATGGGGTGGCGAGGAATTTACAATTGTTTTTACAGATAAAACGTCGGTTGAAGCAAAAGTAATATGTGAAGCACTACGTTTGAGTATTGCACAGCATGATTTTTCGGCCATGGGTGAGGGGTTAAATGTAACGGCGAGCTTTGGTTTATCTGATTCAACTAAAGTAGGTGATTACGACCGTCTTTTATCGCGAGCAGATCAAGCCTTATACAAAGCTAAAAATAGCGGGCGTAATTGTACAGAAATTATTTGATTGAAAAAAGCCTGTGCGCACATATTAATAAGAGACTCACTTATTTTGGATGTCCTTAATGATAAATGGGCTACTAATTACTGTATTGGCTGTTTTTGTTATTACTTATTGGCGCTGGCCAACAATACAAAACTGGCTTTGGAATAAAAAATTTAAAAATGTTGTACTAAATTCTCAACAAAAAGATATTTTACTGCGCTGTATGCCCATTTATAAAAAAATGACCGATGCCGACAGAGCTAAACTTGAGCGCCATGTAGTGTGGCTTTTAAACGAAAAGCGCTTTTTAGGCCGCGATGGCTTAAAGCTCACCCCCGCTATGAAATTAATTGTTGCAGCCGATGCATGCTTATTAGTACTAAACAAACCGTGGCCACTTTATAAAAATGTAAAAGAAGTTTTACTTTACCCGAGTGCGTATTATGCGCCGCAATCAACACGTGATAGCGCAGGGCTTGTTAGTTATCATAACACTGTACGTTTAGGGGAGTCATGGCCTGGCGGCACATTAGTGCTAAGTTGGCACGATGTACTTGAAGGTAATCGTCTTCCTAGTGATGGCCACAATTTAGTGTTTCATGAGTTTGCCCACCAATTAGACCAAGAGACCGGAAAAACCACTGGCACACCTTTATTAAAAACCTCCAATGCATATAAAGAGTGGGGCAGAGTTTTTAGTCGTGCGTTTACGCAACTTAAAACCCATGTTGCGTATAATATGCCTCACGTTATTCACAGTTATGGGGCAACAAATGAGGCTGAATTTTTTGCTGTGATCACCGAGACTTTTTTAGAAAAGCCAAGCGAGCTGCGTCAACACGACCCTGAAATTTACCGCATGCTGGTGGACTACTACCAATTTGACCCCATAGTTTGGCATTAATTTTTGGCACTTGGTCGGATAACGCTAGCAAGTTAGCGCTGTTTTTGTTGCAATCTTGTTAGAGAGTTTAACTGTAATAATAACAAGCGAGAAATGCATGAAAAAAATGCTTCACACTGCACTGGCTTTATCTGTCGCATTGGCACTAGGTCAGACTCACGCAAACGACAAGCAAGACAAGTGGCTGGTAGACTCACCAAAAGGTGAGTTTATAGATGCAACTATAAGTACAGAGCAAGGTACATGGATGAACATTGACGTCAGCCCTGATGGCAACACGTTGGTGTTTGATTTGCTTGGTGACATTTACACTATGCCTATAAGCGGAGGTGAAGCAACTCAACTCACCTCAGATATTGCATGGCAAATGCAGCCTCGCTTTAGTCCAGATGGTAAACACATTGCATTTACCTCAGATCAAGGCGGTGGCGATAATATCTGGGTTATGGATGTAGATGGTAACAATCAGCACGCGGTAACTGATGAAACCTTTAGGCTTTTAAACAGCCCCGCATGGAGCCCAGATGGAGACTATTTAGTCGCTCGTAAACACTTTACAGCAAGCCGTTCATTAGGAGCAGGTGAAGTGTGGCTTTATCATAAAGCTGGAGGGAAAGGCGTACAACTTACTAAGCGTGAGAACGACCAAAAAGATTTAGGCGAGCCAATGTTTTCACCTGATGGGCGCTATGTTTATTTTTCTCATGATGCAACACCTGGGAAAACCTTTCATTATTCAAAAGATTCTGTTGCCGGTATTTATAAAATTAAACGCTTTGATAGAGAAACCGGTGAAATAGAAACCATAATCCAAGGCATGGGTGGGGCAATAAGGCCTACACCATCACCGGATGGTAAAAAACTTGCGTATATAAAGCGTGACGACTTTCAAACCAGCCTATATCTTTACGATTTAACTAGCGGTGAGCACACTAAGCTTTACGATAAGCTTGAGCGCGATATGCAAGAAACTTGGGCTATCCATGGCGTGTATCCAACCATTGCTTGGACCCCTGATAACGAAGAGCTTGTATTTTGGGCGGGTGGCTCAATACACAAATTGGCCGTTGACGATAAAAAAATAAGCCCAATTGAGTTTAAAGTACAAACAACTAAAAAAATTCAGAAAGCAGTGCGCTATACACAAGACTTAGATACCGATAAGTTTGACGTAAAAATGCTACGCAATGTGCAAGTGAGTCCTGATGGCGAAACGGCTATTTTTGAAGCGCTAGGGTATATTTACAAGCGCGACTTGGAGTCGGGAAAAATTAAGCGCTTAACAAAACAAACTGATCATTATGAGTTGTTCCCGCAGTACTCCCGCGATGGTAAAAAGATTGTTTACACCACGTGGAATGACAGCAAGCAAGGTACTGTGCGCGTTGTTTCTGCGCGCAGTGGTCGTGGTGATACAATTACCAGTGAGCCTGGTAAATATGTAGAGCCTACGTTTAGCCCTGACGGCAAAATGGTAGTTTATCGTAAAGCCACCGGCGGAAGTATTTTAAACCCTAAGTGGTCGCTTAACCCAGGTATTTACAAAGTAAGTACTAAAGGGGGGCAGAGCGAGCTTATTTCTAAAAGTGGTTATCAACCTCAGTTTGGTAGCGACAATGACCGTGTATTTATCATGAGCCCTTGGCCTAAGCCTACTTTAAGTGTTGTGGAGCTTGAAAATAAAAAGGTACGCAAGCTTTATGAGTCGGAGCATGCCACTGAGTTTAGAGTCTCACCGGATGGAAAATATTTAGCATTTGCGGAACGCTTTAAAGTATTTGTTACCCCGCTGGTAGAAAGTGGGTCGCCAATTTCAATTAGCCCTAGCGATAACCAGTTCCCCATAGAGCAATTATCAGTGCGTGCGGGGGAAAATATTAGTTGGAGTGCCAAAAGTGATAGGTTGTATTGGAGCTTAGGGCCAGAGCTATACCATGCAAGTCTTGATGGTATGTTTGCCATTAATAAAGCGGATGATGCCGACTTTAAAGTTAAAAGTGGCGAAAACATTAGCTTTAGTAAAAAAATGGCCGAGCCAAAGGGTATGATTGCGTTAAAAGGTGCAAACATTATTACCATGAATGGCGAACAGGTCATTAAAAACGGCGTTATAATCACCGAAGGTAAACACATTAAATCGATCGGCAAAGTGGGCAAGGTTACTATTCCTAAAGATGCTGATGTTATTGATGTTACAGGTAAAACAATTATGCCTGGTATCGTTGATGCACATGCCCATGGCTCGCAAGGCAGTGATGAAATAATTCCACAGCAAAACTGGAAAAACTTTGCAGGTTTAGCGCTCGGTGTTACCACAATTCATGACCCATCAAACGATACATCAGAGAGTTTTACCGCCAGTGAAATGCAAAAGGCCGGCATAATCGTCGGGCCGCGAATTTTCTCCACAGGCACTATTTTGTACGGCGCCAATATGCCAGGTTACACCTCACATATTGACTCCTTAGACGATGCTAAATTTCATTTAGAGCGCCTTAAAAAAGTGGGTGCGTTTAGTGTTAAATCTTACAATCAGCCGCGCCGCGAACAGCGTCAGCAAGTTATTGAAGCAGGGCGAGAGCTTGAAATAATGGTCGTGCCAGAGGGTGGCTCACTATTACAACACAATTTAAGCATGGTTGTAGATGGCCACACTGGTATTGAACACTCTATTCCAGTAGAGCATATTTACGATGATATAAAGCAATTATGGTCACAAAGTGATGTAGGTTACACTCCAACATTAGTGGTTGCTTATGGTGGTATTTGGGGAGAAAACTACTGGTACGATAAAACGGATGTATGGAATCATCCGCGCTTAAGTAAATTTGTGCCTAAAAATCAATTGTTACCGCGTTCAATGCGTCGAGTAAAAGCGCCCGATCATCACTATAACCACTTCAATAACGCTCGCGTAGCAAAAGAGCTGCAAGATTTAGGTGTACTGGTAAATTTAGGTGCGCATGGGCAACGTGAGGGCTTAGGTGCTCACTGGGAAATGTGGATGTTTGCTCAAGGTGGCATGAGTTCACTCGAAGCGATTAGAGCCTCAACGCTTGACCCTGCTAAATATTTAGGGCTTGATAAAAACATAGGCTCGCTTGAGGTCGGTAAGCTTGCCGATTTAGTCGTTATAGATGGCGATCCACTGAAAAATATTCGTGATTCAGATAAAATCGATTACACCATGATTAATGGGCGGTTATTTGATGCAAGTACCATGAACGAGGTGGGAAAAAAGCAGCGAAAATCATTTTATTTTGAAAAACGATAGGTGTTAAAAACTATAGAAAGCGGCTACTAGCCGCTTTTTTTAGCACTGAATGATGTGTTTTATTAGTGTTTGACTGGGTATTTCACATGCTGTGCTGGTATTTGGCATCCCAGAAAGCCCACTTGCACGCCCTAAAAGTGTTATTGTAGGGCATTTTATAACAGCCAGTGTTGTTAGGAACCGTATTTATTGTAGTGTGTGGGTTTTTAGCTAAATGGCTAGATGCTCAATTACTAAAGAGCAGGCATAAAAAAACCGCATAACGCGGTTTTTTTACTGAACGTATGTTGTTTAAACAACACCACGCGGTAAACGGCAGTCGTGATCTTTACTTGCAAGTTTAACAATCCAAAACTCTTCAGCTGTGTAGCCGTCATCGCTTTGAGTTACAACAGTAAATGGTGCTGTTTTTTGTGCTTTAACAGGCGCAGCAGCTTTCGTTTTAGTTTTTTTCGCAGGCGCTTTTTGCTCAGTTTGCTCAGGCGTTTTGCCAGCGCTTAATTCTTTCGTCAGCTCTGCTACATCCGCTAAGCGTAGGTTTTTTCCACCATCAATGCTGTACCAGCCAGGTTTAGTTGTAATTTCAGGTTTTTTACCATTGGCAGCTTCATATGCAGCTTCAAAGGCAGATAAAACTTCTGTTTTGTCTAGTTTGCTCATCAGAGACCCTATACGTTGTGAACACAGATAAAGAAGCGGTATTTATACCTATTTTCTAACAGTTTTTCAATTTTTTGCGATTTTCCTTCCATTTTAAGCCCATAAACGCCAAAATTTGCACAAAATTCAGTACTGAGTAAGGTAATAAGTATGCAACGTAGAGAATTTAATCAACTGTTAGACGACATTTTAAAGCCTCACACTATTAAAGATTTTTGCCCTAATGGACTGCAAGTCGAAGGTAAAAACGACATCAATACAATTGTTACGGGGGTAACTGCAAGCCAAGCACTTATCGATGCAGCAATAGAAAAAAATGCTGATGCGATATTGGTCCACCATGGTTATTTTTGGAAAGGTGAATCGCAGCCTATTACAGGTATGAAAAAGCGTCGAATAGGTGCGCTTCTGGCTCATGATATAAATTTATTTGCCTATCATTTACCGCTAGATATTCACCCTGTCATTGGGAATAACGCCCAGCTTGCTGAACTACTTGATATTGAAATAGAGGCGGGGCTTGAGCCCGTATCTAATAGCGTTGCGATGAAAGGACGGTTAAAAACTCCGCTTACAGGTAGCGAGTTTGCAAATAAAATAGCTAAAGTTTTAAACCGTGAACCATTACGTAGTGTTGTACGCGATGAGAAAATTCACACCATTGCGCTGTGTACAGGAGGCGGGCAAGGTTATATCGATTTAGCAGCAGAGCAGGAAGTTGATGCGTACCTTACGGGCGAGGCATCGGAGCAAACTATTCATAGCTCGCGAGAGCAAAATATAGACTTTTTTGCAGCAGGGCATCATGCAACTGAGCGTTACGGAATTAAAGCGCTTGGTGAGTTACTTGCTAAAGAGCATGGTTTTGATGTGAGCTTTATAGATATTGATAACCCAGTATAACTAAGCTTACTTATAGCCTAAAGCGCCTCTGGGTTTATCCAGCGGCGCACACTTATCCAAGCACTCCCAATCACTTCATGCATGTATTGCGTTACTACACGTAATGCATCAGCATTGGGTATAAATTGCTTATAAAAAGGTAAAGCAGCAAAATTGTGATAGTCTGTAGCGGCAGGAATTACCTCGATGCCTTGGGCATTAAACAAGTTTTTTGCGCGAGGCATGTGCAGTACAGACGTAACTAGTGCAACCTTAAAATCAACGAGTTTAGGCGCGAGGAGTTTGGCTTCTGCAGCGGTATCCATTGCCTGCGGGTTTTGTATTATACGGCTTTTACTCACCCCTAAGTTTATTGCTGTTTGGCTCATTAATGCGCTATTTGTTACTTTGTTATAGCCACCGCCAGATACGAAAAGCGTTGCATTAGGGTATCTTTTTGCAAGCGTAACACCTTCTACTAAGTGAGTAAGTGCACAGTTCCCTAGCTGATTATTAGCGCTTAAAGCGGGGTTTGGGTTTATATCGCAGCCCAGTACGACAATTTTATCTATGCGCGGGGAATTCAGTGCATTAAACGCTAAAGAAGTTGGTTCATGATCTTTGATAAGTTGATGCGCAGTAAATGGCATACTTAGAACTAACAGTATAAATATGCTTAAACTGGCAAGCACTAAAGCAGGCTTACGTCCACGAAATGCCAAAATTAGCATGACAAACGCGATTAAGCCAAATAGAGGAAGTGGCATAATCAAGCCACCTATGAATTTTTTTAACTCAAACATAAAAAGTAACATAAAAACAATAAACCCTTATGTTACTCATTAGCCAGTGTTTTATCGACCGTTATTTTGCTTACACGTATTTAAAAAATGGCGATAAACGGGGTTGTCTTTCATGTCTTTTTTCATTGCTAAATACATAGGTCGCGTTAAGCCAAGCGCGCCAAGCGGAATTGATTTAATTAAGCCTTGGCTTTCGTAAGGTGTTACTAGCCAATCGGGCAAAGCTGCTACTCCCATACCTGCACTGACTAACTGAAAAATTAATAACCCTTGGTCAACGGTTTTTAATGTGCCATCAAAACGTGCATTTTGAATAAAATGCTTAAAAATGTCTTGGCGTTCACGCGGGATCGGGTATGAAATAATGGTTTCGCTTTTTAAATCCAGTGCCGTAACGTATGCTTTTTTTGCTAAATCGTGATCAGGGGCGACAATAAGCTTTAACTTAAAATCGAATAAATGAACATATTCTAACTTGTCTGGCTCACGTATGTCTGATGTGAGCACCAAATCGAGTTCATCGTTTAGTAAATCAGGTATAGCGTCGTAGCTAAAACCGCGCTCGTAATCAATTTTTATATCAGGCCAAAAATTATTAAACTCTTTAATAGTCGGTAATAACCAATGAAAACAAGCATGGCACTCAACACTTAGCCTTAATTGTGAAATAGGTTGGTTAAGGCTTTCTTTCAAACGGCATTTAGTTGCTTCTACCTTAGGCAATACATCATTGGCCAGTTCTAGTAATAGCATACCTTGTGGTGTAAAGCGTACGGGCTGCGTTTTTCTTTCGAATAGCTGGCAGTCTAACTTGTTTTCTAAGTCTTTAATTTGATGAGATAAAGCTGATTGCGTTAAAAATAATTCGCGGGCTGTATTAACTAACGATCCGGTGTCTTTTAATGTCGCAATAGTTTTAAGGTGTTTTATGTCAATCATCTTTAAAAATTCTCAAGGGAAATGTGAGTTCGGCTAAGATTGAACCCATACTACGCCTTTATAAAAAACGTTTCAACGTCTAGATGGCTAAAAAAATCTATTTATTACTCTATTAACCTTTTAAAATTAGCTTAACTAATGAATAGACTTTATTTTTTATTATGTTGAGGGGTTTTTCATGAGCTCAGTTCAAGTTGTTTTGCTATAAGCGCAAAATAAAGCTGCACTAAACGTGGCAAAAGGCGTTGCAAAAGTAGTGAAATTTACTCAATAGATGAGGGTTATACCGCCTTGTAATAAGAGGTAAACCCAATAATAGGTGATTAAAGCGGTTTATTTATAAGTTTAATCGCTTGGTTTGCCGTTACGGGTTTTGATTTTAAAAAGCCTTGGCCATAATTACATTGGGTTGTTTGTAAAATAGTTAGCTGCTCTTGAGTTTCGATCCCCTCTGCTACGACTTCAAAATTTAATGATTGCGCGAGTGACAAGATAGCCTCTACGAGTGGATTGTTTCGCTTGTTAAGATGATCAATAAAGCTTTTATCGATTTTTAGAATGTGTATGGGCAGTTGGTGTAAGTAACCAAGTGCTGAATAGCCAGTCCCAAAATCATCTAAGCATAGCTTTACTTTAAGTGGGGCGAGCCCTTCTATAATTTGAGTTGCTAGATCAAGGTTAGCAATAAGCCCAGATTCAGTGATTTCTAGGCACAATGATCCTAAGGGCAAATTATATTTATTATACAAAGCGTGAACTTGCGCAACAAAATCGAGGCTAGCAAAGTGACGCGATGATACATTAACCGTTACTTTTAAAAAGCGATGACCTAGTGTGTGCCAATGGGCAATGTGCTGAGCGGCAAGTTCAAGCAAATGCAAATCAAGGTTGATAATTTGTCCGGTAGTTTCGGCTATTGGAATAAACTCATTGGGTGGTACAAACCCTTTTGTTGGGTGGTGCCACCTTACCAGTGCTTCAAAGCCTACCACGTCACTATTAGCAATTGTAAAAATAGGCTGAAAATAAAGCTCAAACTCGTCGTGTTCAATGCCGTGCTGTAAGTCGTTTTCTATATCAGCATGTGTTTTGAGCTTTTTACGCATAGTATTGTTAAAAAACTTAACTTGACCACGTCCGCTGGATTTTGCTTCGTACATGGCCGCATCGGCTTGCTGTAGTAACAAATAGGCTTTATCGTCACTGCTTTCGGTAAAAGCGATGCCAATGCTGGTTGATGCTTGTAATAAATGGCTATCCACATTAAGTGGCTTATCAAGTACTGCGTTTATTCGCCTCAATGCTTCATTAACTTGGTTACGGTGGGTAATGTTTTCCATAAAAATGGCAAATTCATCGCCGCCAAGGCGGGCAAACGTATCGGTATTTCTGACTGTACTTTTTATTAGCTCACAAATTTTAATTAAAAAGTGGTCGCCAACCTCGTGACCAAGTGAATCATTAATACTTTTAAATCGATCAAAATCTAAATACAGTAGCGCATGGCTGGTGCCTTTTTTAACTCGCGATAATCGCAAAATAGCATGTTTAATACGCTCAATAAGTAACGAGCGATTAGCTAAGCCAGTCAACTCATCATGCAGCGCTTTATGTTCAAGCTCTTGTCGTGCAAGCTGCCTATCTATAGCCATACTGATCTGCCTACTTACGTAGGTTAAAAGGGCGCTGTCATGTTCGTTATAATGAAGCTTTTTATCGTAACTTTGAACAACAATTACACCACTAATTCTGTCATTTGCTTTAAACGGTACACCCAGCCAAGACTCTGAAAGACGGCCAACAAGTTTAAAGTCGCCGTTATCTATATGTTGCTGATAATCGTTTTGATTTAATAGCAATACACGGTCTGATTTTAGTAAGTAATACGAAGCTGTGTCTTTTAATTGTTCTTTTGATATTTTTTTGTGTGCGTGCGTTTGAATGCCTTCTTCAACGATGTAAACCAAATCGAGTATATCTACCTGCTTATCGTAAAGGGCAATAAAAAAGTTATCTGCAGGAAGTAAGCTATTTATTATGTCGTGAAGTGATTCAAAAAAGGTGTCTAAGTTACTGGCTTTGTAAGTTAAATTAGCGATTTGCAATAAGCTGTTTTCAAGCTTTTGGGCATCATTTAACTGATTCACTGTGTGTTTTAAACTATCGACCGTGTTCACTTGGTTTAACTTTGCACTTAATAAATGCGCTACGGTGGTTAAAATTTCTAAATGAGCGTTTGTGAAGTAATTTTTTATTGGGTGCTCACAGTCGATTACCCCTAAAACCTGGTCTTTATATATCAGAGGAACACATAACTCCGATTGAGCAGGGCGCTCATCAGCAATGTAGCGTGGGTCTGAGGTAACATCACCAATAATAATAGCAGTGCCAGTGCGTGCTACGTATCCAGTTATACCTTCATTAAAACCAATGACTTTGCGCTCTGCTTGGTATTTATCTCTGCTATGAGTTATACCCATAGAGGCAACTTGATTAAGTTGTAAGCGTGTTTCATCAGCCAAGTAAATAACACAGTCAACAAACCCGAGGCGGTTTACAACCTGTGTAGTTACATACTCGAAAAGCTCTTCTAGTGTATCGAGCTGTAATAAACTAGACGAAAACTGATTTATTATGCTCAGCTGCTCAGTTTTAACTTCGAGCGCTTTATAGGTATCGATATGATTCGACATAAGGTAATTTTATTCTTTTTATTTGTATTAACACTGATAAGTTAACCCAAATTTAAAGCATGTTCAAAATAAAACGTTTGAATGGGTGTAATCGTCGTTAAACTCAAACCCAATCGTATTTTGCAGCACTCAAAGCGGGGAATAAATTAGATAACACTTTACTAGATCTTCTCATATGCCTATGATCGGATAAATTCAGCCGTGGAAAAAAGTAATGAGCATTAATACCGAATCAAAAAACACATTAACCATAACGCGTCCTGACGATTGGCATGTCCATTTACGTGATGGTGATCAATTAAAAGATACAGTTCGTGATATTAGCCGCTACATGGGGCGCGCTATTATCATGCCCAACCTGGTACCGCCTGCAACGACCACGGACTTAGTGCTTGCTTACAGAGAGCGGATCATGGCTGCTGGACCACAAGGTGATTTTGAACCCTTAATGGTACTTTACCTTACCGATAAAACCACCCCTGAAGAAATTAAAAAAGCCAAAGCAACCGGTAAAATTGTTGCTGCAAAGCTATACCCTGCTGGGGCAACCACAAATTCAGACTCAGGGGTTACATCAGTAAAAAATATTTACCCTGTTTTAAATGCGATGCAAGAAGTGGGCATGCTATTACTAGTACATGGTGAAGTGACTGACTCGTCTATAGATATTTTTGACCGTGAAAAAGTATTTTTAGAGACGATTTTAGGCGATGTTGTTGCAGATTTTCCAACGCTTAAAATTGTGCTTGAACATATTACAACAAAAGATGCTGTAGAGTTTGTAGAGGCTGCACCGCAGAATGTAGCTGCAACTATTACTGCTCATCACCTATTATATAACCGCAATCATATGTTAGCCGGAGGTATTCGCCCGCATTATTATTGCCTACCAATTTTAAAGCGCAATATACATCAACAAGCATTAATGGCTGCCGCTATAAGTGGCAATAAAAAGTTCTTTTTAGGGACTGACTCAGCCCCTCATTACAAAGATAAAAAAGAAGCAGCCTGCGGTTGTGCTGGGGCTTATACAGCACATGCTGCTATTGAACTCTACGCCGAAGCTTTTGAAGAGGCGGGTGCACTGGATAAGCTTGAGGGTTTTGCAAGTCACTTTGGGCCAGATTTTTACGGGCTCGCTCGTAACACAGATACAATCACCCTTGAAAGAAGTCCTTGGCAAGTTCCTGCTAGCTACACATTGGGTGACTCACAAGTCGTGCCAATCAAAGCAGAAGCAACGATAGATTGGCAGGTTAAATAAAGTAGACAAAATTAGCATTTTAATAAAGCCGTATAGCTTGCTCTACGGCTTTTTGTTTGCGTATAAGTTCCTCTTAGCGCTCGTTTTCATGCTACTTGCTATCCCCTTTATCTGTAAGGCTGAGTGCTTTGACATGATTTGTTACATTTATAAACTAAAAACCAACTATTTATTGAGCAAATTAAGCTTTAAAAATAACCACTTATATATGCCCCTTTAATTATTTTTGTTCTGAGTAAATAAATCTTAATTAATAGAGCCAAAAAAATATTAATGTGTTAATCTTAACTTGCTTTGAGTTTTTGCGTATTGAATTTACGGATATTGTGCTGCGTTTAAGGTTACCGGTTAGGTTAAAACTTGTTCCTGTACTGTACCTCCAGATTTTTGGGCACTGACTCAGGGAGGATATAGCCATAAATGATATGGCTGAATTTTAATTATTGACTTACAGGAAAATTTAGTATGTCGGTTACTGGTAAAGTAAAATTTTTCAACGAAGCTAAAGGCTTTGGTTTCATTGAACAAGAAAACGGCCCTGACGTGTTTGTACATTTCAGCGCAATCGCTGGTTCTGGTTTTCGCACTCTTAGCGAAGGTCAAGCAGTGACTTTCAGCATCAAACAAGGTCAAAAAGGCCCAGAAGCTGAGAACGTAGAAGTAGCATAATTTTATTTATGTGAACCTTAGTTCATCTTGGTGAAGCAGTTTTCTGTTTCACCATAATCTCAAGACATCCATTCATTTCTAAACCTCAAATATAACACTGCATTCGCTGCTGCTTCTCACACTTTATCCCAAGTTAACCTAAAATCAGCGCAAACATGTTCTACTTTTATAGCCTAGTGCCAGCTTGTGGTTTATAAAAACGCATCGCTAAATCATTCCCCCTTTGCATATAGGTACTTTCAATGATCTTTTCGTATTAAAAACTGCAATCGCAATCAGCTTAATCAAATGGTTTATTATGACAGCAACACGTTTAGCCATTGATATGCTCAAGTATTATTACGGATTTAAATTATCCGGTTAACCATTTTATTTGGTTATGCTGCTAAAATAGCCGTACTTTTTCATCCATAATATCTGGTTTAATTAAGTCCACTTATATTGTTTGGTGAGATAGCCTTTTCTAACTTTGCTCAAGTAAAGTTATTTACTTATTTGCAGTAATTTTTATACATCGGTAAATATCTACTGCTAAATTGGTGGCTTTTTATACGATGAAGTGTGGGATTTACAAGTTAAGCTGCAAATTTAGTCTAATTATCACAATTTTAATTCATCAATTTGTCACATTAGTATTATTTTTGTTTTTTTTTAAGGTGCGATTCAGTTTGATTTAAATGTTGCATTTTTGTTTCTTGTAAGTGTCTAATTTTTAACTAGTGTTTAATTTTAAAGGGGCTAAGTACTGCTTTAAAATAAGTGTTTTGGTTGCATTTATGTTAACAGTGATTTTTATGGTACTTTAGTTTTAGCTTTTTCAAGGTATTTATTTGGTTAGAATGGCTAACATCAAGTTGACAGGGCGTATTGCATTTAGCATTATTGGAGGGTTGATATCTATTAAAAGATATCAGGGTTGTTATCCTTTATAAGGGTGATAATTAAATTATAAAAGTAACATTACTTAATTGGTTGGGAACTATGTCTGTTAAAATCAGAAAGAGTCTTGTAGCATCTGCGTTGGTTGGCGCTTTTGCATTTGCAAGCAGCAATGTGATTGCAGATCCTTTGAATGACGTGCAAAAAGCAGGTCAGCAAATTCAAAAGGCTGCTGTTAAGTCTCAAGCTAAAATTGACAACGTATACGGTCAAACTCAAGAGCTAATCGCTGAGTACCGTAGTATTGTTGATGAGACTGAACTAATGAAAGTGTACAACGATCACGTAGCACGTTTGGTCGCTGACCAAAACGCTTCTATTGAATCGTTTGACCGTCAAATCGCTACAATCGACAACACCAAACAAAACGTTGTGCCTTTGATGTATCGCATGATCGATACGCTTGAGCAATTCATCAAAGCGGACGTTCCGTTTAATCTTGATTCTCGTCTTGCTCGTGTAGAAAGACTTCGTGAAATCATGGCTTCTGCGTCTGTAACGACGTCTGAGAAATTCCGCCAAGTTCTTGAAGCATACACAGTTGAAACTGCTTACAGCTCGGCTGTAACTGCTTCTCAAGGTACTTTAGAAGTTGATGGTAAAAACATTAACGTTGATATCGGTCGTTTAGGTCGTATCACTTACGTAGCACAATCTTTTGACTTAAAACACGCTTGGGTGTGGGATAACAACACTAAAGAGTGGAAAGAATTAGGTGAAGAATACCTTAAGCCAGTTAAAGAAGTGATTCGTATGGCGCGTAAGCAAGCGACACTAGAACTTGTTAAACTACCAATCTTTGGTGCGGAGTAATCGAATAATGAAGAAACTATTTAAAGGTTTTGCTGTTGCAGCAGTACTATCTGTTTCTGCAGGTACCGCGCTTAATGCACATGCAAATACTGATGCTTTAGATAAAATTCTTGAGCAAGTAAAGCAAGAACGTATCTCTGAAGGTAAAATCAACAAGCAACGTGAGCAAGAGTTCTTATCAGAGCGTGCTGACAAGCAAGCATTACTTAACAAAGCAAAAAGCCAACTAGCAGCTGAAAAAGCGCGCGGTGACAGCTTAGCTAAGCAATATGCACAAAACGAGAATACACTAGCTGAAAAAGAGCAAGCACTTCAAAATGCTCAAGGTACGCTTGGTGAAATGTTTGGTGTTGTACGTCGTGCAGCACAAGACGCTATCGGTTCAATCGAAGCTTCATTAGTAAGTGCTGAAAAACCAGGCCGTGCTGAAGTACTACGTTCTTTAGCAGCAGCGAAAGAGCTTCCAACAGTTCGTGAACTTGAAGAGCTTTGGATTGCACTACAAACTGAAATGACTGAATCAGCAAAAGTATCTACTTTTGAAACTGAGGTGTCAGGTCTTGACGGTAACTCTACAGTTAAGCAAGTAACACGTATTGGTAATTTTAACTTAGTTACTGACGAAGGTTACTTAATCTACTCGCCAGAGACAAAATCTATTCAGCCTTTAGGTAAACAACCTGATAGCTACATTTTAGAGGGTATCTCTGCACTAGAAAGTACTTCTGCTGATAACTACGCTGGCGTATACATTGACCCGACTCGCGGTGCAATTTTACGTATCAACACGCAGAAGAAAACATTAATGGAATACTACGAGCAAGGCGCTGAAGTTGGTTACATCATCACACTTCTTCTAGCTGTAGGTCTATTAATCTTCTTAGTTCGTTTCGTTGATTTAGCGCTTACGACTTCTAAGATTAAGTCTCAGCTTAAAAACGTATCTACGCCGAATACAAACAACCCACTGGGTCGTATTCTTAAAGTGTACCATGACAACAAAAACCAAGACGTTGAAAATCTTGAGCTTAAACTTGACGAAGCTATCTTACGTGAAACGCCACGTGTTGAAGCGGGTATCAATATCATCAAGATCCTTGCTGCAATCGCGCCGCTACTTGGTCTATTAGGTACAGTAATCGGTATGATCTTAACGTTCCAAACAATCACATTGTTCGGTACAGGCGATCCGAAGATCATGGCTGGTAACATCTCTCTAGCTCTTGTAACTACAGCGCTAGGTCTAATTGCTGCACTACCACTTATCCTACTTCATTCAATTGTTGCAGGTCGTAGTAAGTCAGTATTACACATCCTTGATGAGCAAAGCGCGGGTATCGTTGCTACTCACGCGGAGAAGGAGAAAGCCTAATGCTAGTCCTGATGGAGATATGGGAATCTATCAGGGATTTTGTTGGCACAGGCGGCCAGGTATTATACGTGGTCGCGATAGCACTCTTTCTTATGTGGGTTTTAATGATTGAGCGCTATTGGTTCCTACTTTCTGAGTTTCCTCGTTTAACGAAGGAAATTGTAGCAAAGTGGGATGCCCGCCAAGACACTACGTCTTGGTACGCACACAGAATCCGTGAAGCATGGATTTCTGAAGCGTCTGAAAAATTAGATCAGCGTATGTTGTTGATTAAAACATTAGTAGCTGTTTGTCCTTTAATAGGCTTACTTGGAACTGTAACGGGTATGATCGCGGTTTTCGAAACCATGGCAACTCAAGGTACTGGTAATGCACGTTTAATGGCATCAGGTATTTCAATGGCAACAATCCCAACAATGGCTGGAATGGTTGCGGCACTATCTGGAGTTTTCTTTAGCTCACGCCTTGAGGCAAGAGCGAGAATGGTGAAAGCCAAACTTGTAGATAGCATGCCTCATCACTAGAGAGAGAATTAAATATGGCACGTAAACAACGTTTTCGTGAAGAAGAAGAAGCAGCGGTAGATATGACGCCAATGCTTGACATCGTATTTATCATGCTTATTTTCTTTATCGTAACTACATCGTTCGTTAAAGAGGCTGGTATCGAGGTCAATAAACCTAAAGCGGCCCAAGCTACGAAGCAAAAAAATGCTAACATTTTTGTTGCTATTCGCAGTGATGGTGCTATCTGGATTGATAAACAGCAAGTTGATGTTGAACGTGTTTCAGCAAAAATCGAAAGTTTATTAGCAGAACAACCTACTGATGTTGTGATTTTGCAAGCTGATAAAGAAGCAAAGCACGGTGTAGTGGTTAAAGTTATGGACCAGATCAAAGCGACGGGTGACAACCTGAGAATTTCAATAGCTGGAGATCAGTAATGATTCGTTTTCTGTTTTCACTGATTGCAGGTGGGGCAGTTACTTTCGGCTTGTTCTACTTCATGGCTTACCTCATCTCTGGTGGGGCTGACCGTAATACTGAACAAAAAGAGCAGATCATAGTCGAAATAATGACGAATCCGCCTGAATCTAAGGTGCAGGAGAGGAAGCGTGTTCCGCCTCCGCCTCCGCCACCGCCAAAGCAGCCGCCTAAACCGCAGCCGCCACAGCCGGAGAATAACAATCCTAACCCTGGTGCTATGTCATTTAACATGGGTAGCATCGATGTAGGAAGTTCGGCTGGTGGACTAAGTGGTCCAGGTGCATTTGGACGAGATGGTGATGCGACACCTATCGTTCGTATTGAACCAAAATATCCAACGCAAGCAGCGCGTGATGGTAAAGAAGGTTGGGTACAACTTTCGTTCACAATTGATGAGTTAGGTGGTGTAACTGACGTTCAAGTTATTGACGCAGAACCAAAACGCATCTTTGACCGTGAAGCTAAACGTGCACTTCGTAAGTGGAAATACCGTCCTAAAATTATTGACGGTAAACCACAAAAACAAGTTGGTTTACAAGTTCAACTAGACTTTAAACTTAACCAAGGCTAAGGAGGCGAGTAATGAGAAATTTATCTAAAGTAACTGCTCTTGCAATTCTTATGTCTGTGTCAGGTGCAGCTATTACTGCACCTGTATTAGCAGCGCCGGATTACGCTAAAATTGAAGCGCGTAAAAAAGCCAAGACTAAAATCATGGGCGAGCGTACTGGTAAAAAGGTAATTAAAGCGTTTGACTTGTACAATGAAGACAAAATTGATGAAGCAATTGCCTTGTTAAAAGAGATTGACGCATCTAACGACTTCGATAAAGCGACTGTAAATCGTTACTTAGGTAGCATGTACGCGCAAAAAGAGAAGTACGCAGAAGCGATTAAATACTCACGACAAGCTGTTGCGCCTGATATTCTAAACTTCGCAGACCACGAGCAGACTTTAAAACTATTAGGTGATTTATACGCTGGAACTGAAAAGTTCAAAGAAGCCAAAAAAGCATATACCGCATGGATGGACTTCACCGGTGAAGAAGACCCTAAAGTTTACACTCGTATCGCGCAAGCAAATTATCAGTTAGGTCAGTTTCGTGATGTTTTTGAGCCTGCAGACAAAGCAATCTCTCTACAAAAGGAGCCGAACAAGGCCCCTTACCAATTAAAATTAGGTTCATACTTTGAACTTAAAGATTACCCTAACATGGTAAAGATTGGTGAAGAGATTGTTCGAGTTTGGCCAGATGACAAAAAAGCCTGGGTGAGCTTAGGTAAATATTACCTACAAACCGAAGACTACGCCAAAGGTCTTGCGACCATGGAAGTAGCATTTAAAAACGGCTATTTTGAAGCGGAAGTAGATTACAAAGTACTTTCTAACTTTTACTCTTTGAACGAAATCCCATTTAAAGCGGCAAAAACCCTTGAGAATGCGATTAAAGAAGATAAAGTTAAGCGTACTAAGCAAAACGTTAACGCGATTGCAAGTAACTACCACCGTTCTAAAGACATTGAAAAGGCTGCTAAGTACTACGAAGAAGCTGCTAAATTTGACGACGACGCAGAGCTTTACCGCAAAGCAGGTTCGTTACTTTTACAATCTGAAAATTTCAGTGCTGCTGTTGTTCGTTTGAACAAAGCGTTAGAGCTTGGCTCTGACAAAAAAGGCACGGTTTATTCAGATTTAGCTGAAGCGTACTATTACCAAGCTAAATACAAGCAAGCTTATGCTGCTATTACTAAAGCAATGGACGACCCGCGCACACGTAAGTTTGCAAAAGGTTGGGCATCATTTATTAAAGATAAAGCCGCTCGCAACGGCGTTAAAATTTAACTTTAATTTGTTTTAGCAATTATACAAAAAGCCCCCTTAGGGGCTTTTTTTATTGGAACTTACAATGAATAAAACGCATATTATATCTGTCCTATTTGGTCTTTTTTTAGTTGCTTGCTCAAAGCAGCCTACGCCTTTTGAATCTTATGATGTTGCGCAAGTAAGTATAAAAAACTTAAATAGTACTCTTAAAAACACAAATAGTGATCATGTTTTACAAGAGCAAGTTTTTCCCTTTTCTTTAGCGTATTTGTCTAGCCGTCACGAAATCTATCAGCGGTTACAAACAATGGCTTTGTCAAAAGCACAAATGGAACAACTAAATTACTTGATTATTGCTGAGCGCTTTCCCGAGCGTTTTTTTAGCTGGCCGGCTCAGATAAATGTGTTAGAAAACGTGCTTGTTGCGCGACAAGGTAAGGCAAGTTACAAAGATGTGATTGATTGGCTTGAGTTCACTCAAAATCAATTAGAGAGTGCGCTGCAAAGTAATTTAAGATTAAACAAAGTCGAATTAGACCTTTTAAAAGGTTACTTAAAAACCTCACTATTAAACATACCAGGTGAAAGTGACTTAAAAGCGCAGGTTGCACAGTTCAGTGGTTACTTAGCGCAGTATAAACCGAGAGGAAGTATTGGCTTAAGAGGGCTTGCTAATGGCAGTGAATGGTATCAAAGTAAGTTAAATTACTTTAGTGGGGAAGTTAAATCGCCACTACAGTGGGTTGAAAAGATTAACCAATATTTGCAAGCGACCCCAGCCACTGTAGCTAATTTTGAGTATAACGATGATCATTCTAGCTCTTTTGTCAGCCAATATTTAAGTGACGCCCCTAAAGTATCGGGGCTTGACTGGCACACTGAGTATATGCTTTTGCCAGTTATGGCTAATAAAATTCTGCTAAGCCCAAAGGATAAAAAACTGATGCTTGCACTTATGGAAACGGATATAGGCATACACTATCACGCATGGACACTGTCGCAGGCAAAGGTAAACTTAGTAAAGCGCTTAGCTATCTCAGAGCGCGATGCGCAATATTTAGTTGAAGATAGCGTATTATACCCTGCCCACGCCTTTAGTTTTGCCGAGCAACTATTAACGCTTTAAACGATTATGTGTGCTTAGCGCACATCTCACAGCGTTGCGTTGTTGGGTCTTGTTTAAGCAGCTCCTCAGAAATCGCCTCTTCACAATCACAGCAATAACCGTATTGGCCTATTTCAATCTGGCTTATTGCTGCTTCTAGTTTGGTCATTCTATTTACAAGCGTTTGATACTCTGGCCCTAAGTTGCATGCACCGTTATCAAGCCATTCATTATTTTGGCTGCTTAGTATAACGTCACGCAGTTTAATATGGGCAAGGTGTTCAGATTGGCTAAGCATAGTTAATATTGCCGATTTAACTTTTGCTATCTCACTTTGTAGTTGTTGCTGGAAAAGCATATCGATATAACCTCAAGTCAGCGTTACGTTATATCGATATTATCTGGTCTTTATTGTTTATATGTTATGACTTGAATCAAGTTGCGGAGACTTAGCGTATTTTTTTAAAACTTGCGCAACCTCACTTTTTACTTTTAACCGTCTGATTTCGTCAAACAGCTCATTTGCTTGCGGGTATTGACGTTTTAGATAGCCAAGCCATTGCTTTGTCCGTGAGGCAAAGTATTTTGTATCTTGATCAGGGTCTTGATGTAATGCAGAGTGAATTAAATGATAAATAATATGCTCCCACGCTAATCCCTCATATGTTTCGTTATTTATATGGGCTTTAATTTTTTTTGCTAAATCAGGATGAGAAAGTGCGCCTCGCCCAAGCATTAAATCATTGCACTGGCTTCTTTTTTGGCAAAGTAGGGCATCTTCAACCTGCCAAATTTCGCCATTGGCGACTACGTCTATATTCTTGTTTTTTATGAGAGGGGGGATTTTTTCCCAATAAGCAGGTGGATTGTAACCATCACGCTTTGTCCGGGCATGTATCGCAATACTATCTGCTCCGGCGCTAACAACGGCATCTACTATTTCTTGGCTGTTACTGTCATCATCAAAGCCCAAGCGTATTTTAGCGCTTACTTGGTGCCCATGGCCGACCGCATCTTTTACTGCCTTGATTATATGGTACATTTGAGCAGGGTCTTTTAACAGCACAGCACCGCCCCGGTTTTTGTTAACAGTTTTTGCTGGGCAACCAAAATTAAGATCTATACCGTGTGAGCCTAATTCGATCGCTTTAATTGCGTTATCGGCCAGCACATCGGCTATTTGTCCGAGTAATTGAATACGTACAGGCGTACCGGCTTGGGTATAGCCACTATTATTGAGCTCAGGGCAATAGCGATGAAAAACCTTTGCCGGTAAACATTTATCAACCACTCTAATAAACTCTGTTACACATAAGTCAAAGCCACCAATATTGGTCAGCAGTTGGCGCATTTTAAAATCAACCACACCTTCCATAGGTGCTAAAACAAGTTTCATAGCGTATTTTTAATAAAAAAACGGGGGCGTAGTGTACCTGCAAAGTTTGATTTGATAAAACGTAAATTACTGACCATAGTTGTTTGTGTAAATTAAAAAGTAAAAAAGTGAAAATAAATGAAAGTTTTTATTTTATACAAGGTCTAGTTAATTATACAAACAACGCAAAATTGACAACAATTAGTTTGCGTAACCTTAAACATACTTTTATAAGAGAGTCATACAATGAATACAGTAAAGAAAAACTCAATCGCGTTAACTTTAGGAGCAGTAGTTGTAGGCTCTGCAAGTTTAGTTTCTACAGATGCGCAAGCAAACCCGTTTGAATTTCAACAGCTAGTGACAGGTTATCAACTTGACGCTGCAGAAGGTAAGTGCGGTGAAGGAAAGTGTGGCGGCGATGCTAAAGGTAAAAAAGAAGGCAAGTGCGGCGAAGGCAAATGTGGCGGTGATGCTAAAGGTAAAAAAGAAGGCAAATGCGGCGAAGGTAAATGTGGCGGCCACGCAAAAGGGGAAAAAGAAGGTAAATGCGGCGAAGGTAAATGTGGTGGCGACGCAAAAGGTAAAAAAGAAGGCAAATGCGGCGAAGGCAAATGTGGCGGCGATGCAAAAAGTAAAAAAGAAGGGAAGTGTGGCGAAGGTAAATGCGGTGGTCATGCAAAAGATAAAAAAGAAGGCAAATGCGGTGAAGGCAAGTGTGGTGGCCAATAACATGCTAACTTAAGTACCTAATTTCCTCAGGTGTACGTTATGATAAAAGGGCCTTTTGGCCCTTTTTGTTTAAGGAGAAAAGAATGAAAGCAGCACAAAAATCGGCGTTTGGTATGGTCGGTTTAGGCCTTCGTCGAGAAATGCTCGATGAGTTACTTGAGCATACGCCAAAGCAAATTGATTTTATGGAAGTGGCGCCCGAGAACTGGCTTAAACTCGGTGGGCGATTTAAAAAACAATTTAAAACATTAACTGATACTAACAATTTTGTTTGCCACGGTTTATCGCTTTCTATTGGCTCGCCAGAGCCTCTTGATATTGAATTTGTAAAATCACTAAAAACGTTTTTTGATCAGCACAACATCAAGTTATTTAGTGAGCATTTGAGTTACTGCTCTGGTAAAGGGCACATGTACGACTTAATGCCAATTCCTTTTACTGAAGAAGCTATTACGCATGTCGTACCACGGATCAGGCAAGTACAAGATATTTTAGAGCGCCATATAGCTATCGAAAATGTATCCTATTATGCCGCCCCTGGACAAGAATTATCAGAGCTGGAATTTACTAATACGATTTTAGAGCAAGCCGATTGTAAGTTGTTGCTAGATGTGAATAATATTTTTGTTAATTCAGTTAACCATGGTTACAACGCTGAAGCGTTTTTAACAGGATTACCCTCAGAGCGGATTGCATATGGGCATGTAGCGGGGCACTACAACGAAGCGGATGATTTAATCGTCGATACGCATGGTGCTGATGTTATTGACCCCGTTTGGAAGTTACTTGAAAAAGCGTATCAAGCCCATGGTGTGTTTCCTACTTTATTAGAACGTGACTTTAATATTCCGAGTATAAACGAGCTTATAAAAGAGCTTGATATCATCCATGAGATACAAAATAAGCAGTTATGCGCATCGCCTGCTCAGCAAACAGCATAAGGAAATAAGTATGAGCTTTATTGATACTCAAAATGAGTTTATGGCGCACATTCGGGCACCACAGAAAAATCAGAAGCCCAAAGGCATTGAAGATAGACGCATGGCCATTTACCGCGATTTATTTTTTAATAACATTGCTGGATTTTTATCATCGGGTTTTCCGGTACTCAAAACGCTCTATTCACAGGCGCAATGGGACAAATTAGTCCGGGCTTTTTTTAGTGAGCACGATTGTCAATCGCCGTATTTTTTAGATATAGCAGGGGAGTTTATTAATTACTTATCGAGCGGCTATATAATGCAAGAATACGATTACCCATTTATGCTAGAGCTGGCACATTATGAATGGATAGAGCTTGATGTTTCCGTGGCTAATGAAGATACCAGCGAGCTACGCTTAAAAAGTACTGAACTGACCAGTTCTGCACTTTACTTATCGAGTGTTGCGCGTAATTTAAGCTATCAGTATGCGGTTCAACATATCAGCACAGAGTATATACCCAGCACGCCATCTGAGCAGCCTAATTACTTTGTTGTATACCGCGATGATGACGATAACGTGCAATTTTTGGCCACAAATGCAATGACCGCTTTACTACTTTCAATAATAGAATCAAATGCGGGCATTGAGTTTGAGAGTATATGCCAGCAGGTTTTAGTTCATGCGCCTAATTTTAGTGAACAACAAATTGCGCAAGGCGCGTTAAGTACGCTTAATGCAATGTCCGAGCGCGGTATTATCGTGACAAAAAATCAACATTAAGGTCTTTATTGATTTTTTTACTTCGTCTATCATGGCAGCCTTATTTATCGTGCTTAAAAAAGGTTATACCAATGTCAGATGATAAAGACTTTAAAGATCCGTTTAACGCTACTTACTTTGTTGCTTTTTTAGCAGTTTTTGTAGGTATTGGCTGCTTAAATGCGATTTTAGGCTGGATGACAAGTCTAAGCTAACGCTCTTTGTTTTATTAAGGCTGTTATCGCTATCAGCCTTATGCTTTCTTATTTATCCCTCCCTTTTAATTATTAAATCTGCGCGCTTTAAATAACAGCAAACTCGCATTTTAACGTCAGTTAAGGTTATAATCAGCTGCTTTGAAATATAAACTATTGAGCAATTAAACTTATGACTCAAGTAACACCCGCTATTATTAAAAACAGTATCGCAACCATTGCCGATTACCCTAAACCAGGCATTATGTTTCGTGATGTAACTACACTAATGGCAAACCCAGAAGCCTTTAAAGCAACTATAGATGCTTTTATAAACGAATATAAAAACCAAGGCTTTACTAAAATTATTGGCACAGAATCTCGCGGCTTTATTTTTGGGGCTCCGTTATCTTATGCGTTAGAGATCCCATTTATTCCTGTTCGTAAGCCAGGTAAGCTGCCGCGCGAAGTGATCCGTCAAGACTACTTACTAGAATACGGTGAAGACACACTTGAGCTTCATGTTGATGCAATTGTCCCAGGCGATAAAGTTTTACTTATTGACGATTTATTAGCGACCGGCGGCACAATTGAAGCTACTGCTAAACTGGTTGAAAAGTTAGGCGGTAAAGCCACTGATGCCGCATTTGTTGTGTCATTACCAGAGCTTGGTGGTGAGCAGCGTATAGAAAAAATGGGTATTAAAATCTTAAAACTTGTTGAGTTTGAAGGCGAGTAATTGATGAGTTATCAGGTTCTAGCGAGAAAATGGCGTCCGCAAACTTTTCATGAATTGGTTGGCCAGTCTCATGTAAAGCAAGCGCTTGTTAATGCGCTTACGCAAAATAGACTGCATCACGCTTATTTATTCACTGGAACCCGTGGTGTGGGTAAAACAACCATTGCACGTATTTTTGCTAAAAGCTTAAATTGTGATGAGGGTATATCGGCATCTCCTTGTGGGGAATGTAGTAGTTGTACTGATATAGAAGCAGGGCGATACATTGACTTACTTGAAATTGATGCCGCTTCTCGCACCAAAGTTGAAGATACTCGTGAGATTCTTGATAACGTTCAATATGCACCCACCCGCGGACGTTATAAAGTTTACCTAATAGATGAAGTGCACATGCTCTCTAAGCATAGCTTTAATGCGTTATTAAAAACGTTAGAAGAGCCGCCTGAGCATGTGAAATTTTTACTGGCAACCACCGATCCACAAAAGCTTCCCGTCACTATTTTATCGCGCTGCTTACAGTTTAATTTAAATGCGCTTTCGCAAAGTGAAATTAAGACCCAGCTTGAGCATGTACTCACAAAAGAGCAACTAAGCTTTGATAAAGAGGCGCTGAGTATTATTGCAAAAGCCGCCGATGGCAGTATGCGAGATGCATTAAGCCTAACAGATCAAGCAATTGCGCAAACCAATGGCGATATAAACAATCAAGCCGTGCAAGCTATGCTTGGTTTAATGGACACACATTACAGCCAAAGTTTGCTTGCTGCTCTGCTTGCACAAGACGGTGGTGCACTCATGGAAGAAATCGCCCAAGTTGCAAGCCGTAATCCTAATTATATTGCCTTACTTGATGATTTAATTGCATTAACTCACCTTATTCAATTAGCTCAACTTGTCCCACAAGCAGCGCAGCTTGATGACAAAAACGTTGATTATATTAGCCATGTTGCACAGCATACTCATGCGCAGCAAATACAAGTGTATTATCAATTATTGTTAAACGGTAAAAAAGACCTGCAATGGGCGCCAGAGCCTCGTTTAGGCTTTGAAATGATAATGCTACGTTTGTTAGCATTTGAGTCTGCAGATACAATGTCTGCTCAGGCACTTCCTGATCCTAGTTCCACATCAAATGCAGCAACGCCTACCTCTACTAGTAGTAAAGGTCGCGCCGATGCGTTGCGAGATATATTAAATAAAAATAAAACAGTATCGCAAGACAAAATCTCAGCCCCGCAAGCAGTGGCTGATCAAAGTCAAAAAATTGATGAGCCAGCAGAGCAATCGTCCCCAGAGCCACTAACAGGTTCACCAAGTGAGCAACCTAGTAACAGCACACCTCCTGTGGCTCAGAGCAATCAGAACGAAGTGCCGAGCCATGTGCAACAAAATGAACACATTGCTAAGAGTGACGAGGCTGCTGAGCGCCAAAGTGAAGACGATGCCTATCTGCAACACAGTAATATGGAGCAAAGTTTAGCTGCACAATTTGATGAGGTTATGAGCAGTGCTGTAGATCAAGGTTATAACCCTGCACCAACAGCGCAACATACACAACCTGCACCAGAAAACACTGATGCTAACGATAGCAGTGTGCGTGAACAAGAAGCCCAAGCTCAATCGGCAATAGCTAGAATTTTACGTGATAGAAATATATCGGGGGCAGGCAGGCTTTCAGGGGGAAGTGTAAATACCACTGAGCATGCGCAAACACCAAAAGCGCCTGCTCAAGCAGCGCCATTCATTGAAAAAACGCCACACAATACACGCTCGCAAGCGAGTGAGTCACAAAATGATTCACCGCCATGGCATGACCACGCGCAAGGTGACAGCGAAAAAAAGCCAGCGCTCCCAGTAACAGGGAGCCAAACGCCAGCTGAGCCAGTAACGCAAAGCCAGCCAGCGCGTAAGGTTGATTTTAAAGAAAAGCATCAAACAATTACTGAAAACTTAGCCCCTGAGCTGCTTGAGCAAATTAACCCACAAAAAAAGCCAGAGGTAATAGAGCAAGAGCCTGCTATACCGGTTCCAGATGATTTTCAAAGCCCAATTAGTGAGATTAAATTTGCGCATCAACAGGATGAGTGGGCGTATTTAATTAAACGTATGGGGCTTGGTGGGCGAATGCGCCAATTTGCATTACACTCGATTTTTACCAAGCAAGGCGACAATTTACATATTGACGTGGATGAATCGCAAAAGCACTTAGATACGCCCATGCTTAGGCAAAAGCTCGATGCGGCGTTATCAAGCATATATGATCATAACGTATCGCTAAGTATTAATTTTGCAAAAGGGGTGATTGACTCGCCTTATTTAATTCAGCAAAAAATAGATGCGGGGCGTCATCAGCAAGCAATTGATGTGATCACATCTGATGAAAACATAGTACAATTTCAGCAGCTATTTAGTGCCGAAATCGACGAAAACAGTATTCAGGCATTGTAATTAAATACAATCGCCCTTATCTTCATGACAATTAGAGTTTAAAAGAAAGAGAGAAAATTATGTTTAAAGGTGGAATGGGTAACATGATGAAGCAAGCGCAGCAAATGCAAGAGCGCATGCAAAAAGCCCAAGACGAAATCGCGACGATGGAAGTTGTTGGCGAAGCCGGTGCAGGCCTTGTAAAAGTAACCATGCTTGGTAATCATAATGTGCGCCGTGTTGAGCTTGATGATAGCCTGATGGAAGATGATAAAGACATGATTGAAGATTTACTCGCTGCAGCATGTAACGATGCTGTTCGCCGTGTTGCAGATGAAACGCAAGAGCGCATGAGCAAAGTGACTGGCGGTATGCAATTACCACCAGGTATGAAAATGCCGTTTTAATAATTATGCAACTTTCAGATAGTCTAACGCAGTTAATAGAAGCGCTTCGATGCCAGCCAGGTATAGGCCCTAAGTCTGCGCAGCGTATTGCGTTTCATTTATTGGAGCGCGACCGTAAAGGGGGCACACAGCTTGGTAATGCTTTGACCAAAGCAATGAGTGCGGTGGGGCATTGTCAGTCGTGTCGTACTTTTACTGAACAAGCACAATGTGACATTTGTTTAAGCGCAAAACGCCAAGACACGGGGGTGCTGTGTGTTGTTGAGTCGCCCACTGATGTGTTGGCAATAGAGCAAACAGGGCAGTATCTTGGCTTGTATTTTGTACTTATGGGGCACTTGTCACCCATTGATGGTATTGGTCCCAAAGAAATTGGTTTAGATATACTTGAACAAAAGCTTTCGCATGGCGGTATTAACGAGGTCATTTTAGCAACCAACCCCACGGTTGAGGGCGAAACCACGGCACATTATATTGCTCAGCTTTGCCATAAATATAATGTCGGTGCTTCGCGTATCGCGCATGGTATCCCTGTGGGTGGTGAGCTTGATTTAGTCGATGGCACCACGTTAATGCATGCTTTCAGTGGCCGCCGAGCGGTTACGCAAGACTAATACGACTATCTGAAATCGCTTTAAAAGCCTACATAGTAAAATATGTAGGCTTTTTTGTGTTTGCTTTTTTATTACCGTATAACGTGTGTGAGTATGCCGGTAATCATATTTCATTAATAATTGAGTTAAACTTGGCGACGTTGTGGTATAAATTATTGACTAACAAAACTAACTTACGCGATAGTGACACGGCTCACGCGCCTTAAAAATATTGCTCAAGTTGATATAAGCAAACATCAGGAATTTATCTGATTAGTAAGGAGTACTATGCAAAATAATAAACACGGCAATAAAGACGGCTTGCTCAGCAGTAAGCGTTTTTTACCGCTTTTTGTAACTCAGTTTTTGTCGGCTATGAACGACAATGTGTACAAGCAATCTGTGCTTATAGTATTAGTATTTCAGGCCGCCACGCTTGGCGATGGTGCGCTGTATTCAAACCTTGCAGCGGGCTTATTTATATTACCGTTTTTTTTATTTTCAGGAATGGCGGGGCAATTAGCCGAAAGAACAGAAAAATCAAAGCTTATACGGCTCGTTAAATTTTGCGAAATACCGATTATGGTTATTGGCGCAGCCTCTATTTTTACGCAATATGTGTGGCTAATGCTGACCACCGTGTTTTTTATGGGGCTGCAAAGTACCTTTTTTGGTCCGCTTAAGTATTCAATTCTCCCGCAACACGTTGCACCTAACGAATTAACAAAAGCGAATGGCTTAGTTGAATCAGCCACGTTTGTAGCGATTTTATTAGGCACTATTTTTGGCACCTATTATATTACGCAAACATCAGGCCCAACGATAATCAGCATTGCGGTATTAGTGTTAGCTGTACTTGGCTTTTTAAGTAGCCGGTTTATTCCTATTAGTGAAGCGAACGATGCAAACTTGCGCTTTACCTATAATATTTTTTCTTCCACTAAAAATGTATTTAAAGCACTAAACGCACAAACTGAGTCCGTTGGTAAATCGGTACTGGGGATCAGTTGGTTTTGGCTTATTGGTGCGGTTATTTTAACGGCGTTACCTAATTACGTTAAACATGTTATGGGGGGGGATGAGCTTGTTGTCACCAGTGCGCTGGTGGTGTTTTCGCTAAGTATTGCCGTTGGCTCTTTGTTGTGCGAAAAGCTCTCGCGCTCACGTATTGAGCTGGGGATCGTGCCTTTCGGCGCCATTTTAATAACGTTATTTTTGTATTTGTTAAACCAAGAGCCGGCTATTGATGTATATATTACACCCTCTGAAAATTTATTAACGCTTCAACAAGTACTCAATACCGGCGATATGATCTGGCATTTTATTTGGATGGCTGGCATTGGTATAGCATCAGGCTTTTACACAGTACCACTTTATGCGTTAATTCAGCAGCGTACTGAAGAGTCAAGCCGCTCGCGGGTAATTGCCGCCAACAATGTACTCAATGCACTCTTTATGGTTGGCAGTGCTATTTTAAGTATTGTAACGCTCTCTGTTTTACAGTGGCATATCTCGTCGTTACTATTACTTTTGGCGGGGCTTAACTTACTTATTTCTATGTATATTTATACTAAAGTGCCGGAGTTTTTCTTACGCTTTGTTATCTATATTTTAGCTATATGCATGTATCGTGTGCGCACAAAAGGGCATGAAAATATTCCAAGCGAGGGCGCTGCCGTTATTGTAGCTAACCATGTGAGTTTTGTAGATTGGATGTTTATTTTAGCCACCTCGCCTAGGCCTATACGCTTTATGGTGTTTGCTCCTATTTATTATTCTCCTGCTTTACATTGGTTATTTAAAATGGCAAAAGCGATTCCAATTGATGGCGAAAAAGCCAACCCAAAGGCGTTTGCAAAAGCATTTGATGAGGTTGCCGCAGCGCTTGAACGCGGTGAGTTAGTTGGTATTTTTCCTGAAGGAAAACTTACCAGTAATGGTGAAATGGACATGTTTAGGCGCGGTATTGAGCGCATAATAGCGCGCACACCAGTGCCTGTTGTACCCGTTCACTTAGGTGGCTTGTGGGGCAGTATGTTTAGCCGTAAAGCCAAGTGGCAATTACCACGCCTTAAATGGTCATTGGTGTCGGTGAGTGTGGGAGAGCCAATCGAAGCTGAGCAGGTAAGTGCGAATTACTTACACGAACAAGTCAGCGCTTTAAAAGTCCAGTACGCTAAAAATACGCCGTAATTTAACCCTAGGGCCTGTATATGGTCTCCTCCAACATTGCAAGAATAAACAATGAGTTTTGACAGGGATAGGTTTGCGTTCGTATATCCGGCTTCTTCATTGAAACACTTTAGTTTCGAGCCTCGATGAACTTCGCACATATCGTCCTTATCGTTGACACGAGTTTATTAAACTCACACGCCCTATCAGGTTTTCGATATGTCGGTTTTACCTGTTTGTCATCACTTGATGTTTATTCAGCAATCCTCTGAAGTGAACTCGTTATTCATTGTTAAGCCGTTACCAAATCATCGTTG
>Ga0209452_1000094_pt1 | contig 35148 bp, 26 predicted proteins | sample WorMetimpBELIZE1_FD_187388 | JGI IMG/M metagenome (GOLD analysis project Ga0209452, IMG submission 187388) | Marine gutless worms symbiont microbial communities from Max Planck institute for Marine Microbiology, Germany - Olavius imperfectus... | ecosystem: Host-associated > Annelida > Digestive... | reverse complement strand
CCCATCGTCTAGAGGCCTAGGACACCGCCCTTTCACGGCGGTAACAGGGGTTCGAATCCCCTTGGGGACGCCACTTACTTTTAATAGGAAAGTGTAGTGTTATTAAGCATACTCGCCTGAAACGAGTTAAACCATTCAGTTGTCCTAGTGACACTTTTTAGTGTCCCCATCGTCTAGAGGCCTAGGACACCGCCCTTTCACGGCGGTAACAGGGGTTCGAATCCCCTTGGGGACGCCACTTACTTTTAATAGGAAAGTGTAGTGTTATTAAGCATACTCGCCTGAAACGAGTCAAACCATTCAGTTGTCCTAGTGACACAGAAAACGTTTTTGAGAAGATAATGTCATTCGCCTCGCAGGCTCGGTGTCATCTTACTTAGAAATAGCAAATCAGTGATTTGCAAATCAATTTCTGCGTCCCCATCGTCTAGAGGCCTAGGACACCGCCCTTTCACGGCGGTAACAGGGGTTCGAATCCCCTTGGGGACGCCACTTACTATTTTAGTAATGTGTAAAGCAGTGTGACACCGCACTCTCTATGCACGACGTCATCAAGAGTACTAATCTTTTGGGGACGCCACTTACTATTTTAGTAATGTGTAAAGCAGTGTGACACCGCACTCTCTATGCACGACGTTATCAAGAGTACTAATCTTTTGGGGACGCCACTTACTATTTTAAGTAATGTGTGAAGCAGTGTGACACAGCAATTTCTATTCACGACGCTATCAAGAGTACTAATCTCTTTTTAATTACACACTATTATTTAGTAGTGTATACATCTACCGCATAAATATTCTTCCTAAACTCCATAGAACATATCAACTTTTATCTATTATCTTTTTCATTTTGAACTTTTAAATTTCTTTAATAGCTAAAACCTGCATATTTTACTATTATTCATCAACGTACAATTTATTTACCCTTCAAACAACTTACTCAATAAAGCCAGTAAAAATATTCAGCTATTATAAAGCGCTATGATGCTAGCCTTTTAGCTTAATACTAATCCGTAAACCTATTTAAACACTTTCAGGGGCTAAACGTGTTGTTTCCTGCGTTAAAAAATTCGCATTTACGACTGCGTGAATACAGAAGGTAAAGCAATGCAGGATCAATTGCTGAGAGCAGCTAAACATCGAATTTTTTACTTTGCTATCAACACATTTTCCAGCCTCAAAATAGATCACTTAATTAAGTGGAACGGTATAATTTCTCATTAATAGGAGTTAATTATGGCAAGCGGTTGGGCGCGTGATGGCGCAATTCAAGATCAAATCGATGCAAGTGTTAATGATGCAGTACAATATGCAAGACAAAACTTAATATCTGGAGCCAGTGCCGAATTTTGTGAAGAATGTGACTGTGAAATACCCCAAGCTCGCAGGTTGGCTTTACCGGGGGTGAGATACTGTGTTGCTTGCCAAAGTGAGCTTGAGACGAAAGGTAAAGGCATTGCTGGCGTAAACCGTCGAGCAAGTAAAGATAGCCAGCTAAGGTAAAGGTGCGACAGGGCACCTTTTTGATAAATTTTATCGCCTAATGGGCTTAGCTCTTCTTTTTTTGGATAAGCTCAATTGAATAGCCATCAGGGTCTTTCACAAAAGCAATTTCTGTTGTGCCGCCTTTTACTGGCCCAGGCTCGCGACTGACGTTTCCACCTGCGGCTTTTATGTCATCACATGCCTTATATATATCGTCAAACTCAATAGCTATATGGCCATACGCATTGCCAAGATCGTAGCTATTTTCATCCCAGTTATAAGTAAGCTCTAATACTGTATTACTATCCTCTTCACCATACCCTACAAAAGCTAATGTATAACGATACTCTTCGTTATCAGAGCGGCGTAGCTCTTTCATTCCTAAAATCTGTGTATAAAAAGAAAGTGACTTTTCTAAGTCGGCTACACGCAACATGGTGTGTAATAAACGCATTTAAGGCTACCTTAATTAATCTTAAATTTAATAAACAAAACTCATTCCCCGTTTACTGATCTTTCAACAGCTTACTAGGGGTGTTCGCTGTAATCTCATCAGGAAATTGTATTTTATCACGAGTGAATATGGGCGCTAGTCAATGTTTACAAGTTATAAATTATTTAGTTAAACGAGTACACGGCTTACCTTTTTCATCAAAGGCAACAAACATAAGTTGGCTTTACATAACGCTCTAAACATATTTTTAAATTGTATTAAATATTGGTCAACCTATTAATGAAAAATACATAACCAGTTAGATTAAAACAGAGTGTAATTAATTGATTTAGAATTATGCTTATAAGTGGCTGATTTTTAATGATAGTTTTTATTTTGTCAAACTGGTTGTAAAGCAGCTTGGTTTACAAATTAAACTTATTGGTTGACAAAAAAACACTATGGTAATACAGTTTTTACATACCAATTGGTAAGTTGCTTGGTTTTGCTTCTTCAAGGTATTAAATATTAATCAAATAATGCTAAGAAAATGAAATAAGTGCTTAGGGTTATTTAAATAAATAGAATTAAACGACACAGCGTACCTATTTATGGGGTAAATCATTACTCGTACTCATAAAAGCACGCGCCATCATATTTAGGAGTTATTCATGTCTAAACCAGTAATCGGTTTTATCGGCCTTGGCTTAATGGGCGGCAATATGGCCGAAAACTTACAAAACAAAGGCTATGAGCTTATTGTTATGGATTTAAATAAAGACGCGGTCGCTGCCTGTGTCAGCAGAGGGGCAAAAACAGCGAGCACTGCAAAAGAACTGGCAGAAGGAGCAGATATAGTGATGCTTTGTCTGACAACTTCAGCAGTTGTAGAAAAAATTGTATATGCAGAAGACGGCCTTTTAGCGGGTATTAAAGAAGGTGCCGTGTTAGTTGATTTTGGTACATCAATACCTTCATCAACCAAAAAAATTGGTGCTGATTTAGTCGCTAAGGGTGCAGATATGATTGACGCACCACTAGGGCGCACTCCAGCACACGCTAAAGATGGCCTATTAAATATTATGGCTGCAGGTAATTTAGACACCTTTAACAAAGTTAAACCTGTACTTGAAGATCAAGGCGAAAATGTATTCCACCTAGGTGAATTAGGCGCAGGTCACACAACTAAGTTAATTAATAACTTTATGGGTATGACAACAGTATGTGCTATGTCACAAGCATTTGCTGTAGCAGATAAAGCCGGTGTCGATCGTCAGCAACTATTTGACATTATGTCTACGGGACCTTCTAGCTCTCCATTTATGCAATTTTGCAAAAACTACGCGGTAGACAATGTAAGCGACCTTGGTTTTTCAATTGCCAATGCAAACAAAGATTTAAACTATTTCTTACAAATGGTTTCAGACCTGGGGACTGAATCAAAAATTGCTGAAGGGTCATCTGCTAACTTACAAGCGGCATTTGATGCAGGTATGGGCCAAGGCAACGTACCAGAGATTTTTGATTACTTTAAAACGCTAGAAAAATAATACCAACAGCATTGGGTGCTTTAACTTAGTTAAAGCACCAACACACACAACATAAATTGGCTAGATTTAACCTGCTTTATGCAATAAGTGCAGTACCATTATTGATGAGGCATGACTTCCAGTCACACTGAAAAAGAGTTATCTATGCGTTTAATTAATATAATAAAGCTTAGCCTAGTTCTTATTGGGTGCACATCCACACAATTGGCAGCCAAAGAGTATTTTGTAGACTCAAAACAAGCTTATCAAGAAATCTCTGACAAACTCGTTGCTGGTGACAAAGTCACTCTCAAAGACGGCACGTGGTCTAATTTCGAAATTTTATTACAAGGCCAAGGTACCAAAAACGCCCCTATAAAGCTTACAGCACAAACCAAGGGTAAGGTTACTCTATCTGGGCAATCTAATTTAAGACTGGCGGGGTCGTATTTAGAGGTGTCGGGGCTTGTATTTAAAAATGGTTATACGCCTAGCTCAGCCGTAATTGAATTTCGTAAAAATAAAGATGAGCTTGCTACTCACTCCCGCGTAACAGAGGTAGTTATTGATAACTACAATAACCCCGATAAGCGTGAATCAGATTATTGGGTGGCTCTATATGGTAAACACAACCGTTTTGATCATAGCCACTTAGTCGGTAAACGAAACAAAGGCGTTACGGTTGCTGTAAGGCTTAATAGTGAGCAAAGCCAACAAAACCACCATCAAATTGATCATAACTTCTTTGGCTACCGCCCAACGTTCGGCTCTAATGGCGGCGAAACACTGCGCATTGGGACTAGCCACTATTCTTTAAGTGATTCATTCACCCTAGTTGAAAACAACTACTTTGAACGTACAAACGGCGAAGTAGAAATAATTTCTGTTAAATCAGGTAAAAACCACATTCGTAATAATGTGTTTTTTGAATCTCGCGGCACATTAACGCTGCGCCATGGTAATGGCAATATTATTGAAGAGAATGTTTTTTTCGGTAATGGTGTAGATCACACAGGTGGCATTCGCATAATTAATAAAAACCAAACAGTAAAAAATAACTACCTAGAGGGCTTAACAGGCTACCGCTTTGGGAGTGGTTTTACGGTTATGAACGGCGTACCTAACTCACCAATAAATCGCTACCATCAGGTAGAAAACGCGACAATTGAAAACAATACCTATGTAAATGTGCGTCATATACAACTGGGTGCGGGTAGCGATAGCGAACGCAGCGCTGCGCCAATTAATAGCGTAATGAAAAATAACCTGATTATTAATCAAAGTGGCGAGCAGCCTTTTACAACATTTGATGATGTAAGCGGTATTAAATTTAGCAAAAATGTAGCAAACACCCAGGTATTAAAAGAGTTAAATTACGGGGTTAAACAGCAAGATATAACACTTACCAGAGCTAGTAATGGCTTACTTTATCCTAAATCAAACAAAATAAGTGCAGGTGCAAAACGTGGTTTAAAGGTGCTAAAAAAGGCCGACACTGGCGTTAGCTGGTATCCTAAAACAGAGCAAGTTGTGGCATTTGATACGGGTAAAACTCACCAAGTTGAAGCCTCTGCAGATGCATTACTAAACGCAATTAATGCTGCACAAACGGGGGATGTATTAGAGCTTGCTGATGGGCAGTACGATGTATCTAAACTCGTTAAAATAACAAAGGTGCTTACACTTAAAGCTAAACATGCTGCTAAAGCTAAGCTGACTTACCAACGCTCTACGTTATTTGAAATTCATGATGGCGGTAGCTTAAAGCTAGATGGCTTAGTTATCTCAGGTGAAAATGCCCCTGATGCTATTAATAATAGTGTAGTACGCACTAAAAAGTGGGGTATGGTTGATAACTACCGCTTTGAAATACACAACTCTCAATTAACTAATCTTGATATTAACCACTCATTTCACTTTTTTGTAACGGGTAAAGGTGCAATGGCAGATGAAATCACGTTAGTAAATAACACTTTTAAAAATGTCACTGGCGATATTTTACGCCTTAATAGTGAAATAGAAGACTTAGGTATTTATAACGCTGAGTATGTAACACTTAAAAGCAACACCTTTGATGAGGTAGCCGGTGCTGTTGTTAAATTATACCGAGGTGGAAGCGATGAGAGTACCTTTGGCCCGCATTTATTAATGACCAATAACACTTTAACTAAAGTAGGTTTAGGTAAGCGCAACAAAACGCAAGCAAGTGTGTATGCACACGGTGTACAAGTAACCAATATTGCAAATAACAAATTTGAAAAATCGGCACTGGTTAAAATTGAGCACACAGTGGGTGAGCCTATTACAACCATTACAAATAACACTTTTGATGCAACAAAGGCACCAAGCGTAAAAGAGTTACGTGTAGCGGGACCTCACACGGCAATAGTTAAAAATAATAACGTTTTAAATAAGGTGAACTCACTATGATTAATTTAACGCAAAGTAAGTCATTATTTAAAACGCTTGGGGCTAGCGTAAGTGCCTTAGCTTTATCGATAAGCGCTTATGCTGCGCATCCAAATTTGGTTATAACCAATAAAGATGTACAGCAAATGCGCCAAGCAATCAGCAGCAATGGGCAGGGTAAGTTTGCGAGTGCGTTCGAAGCACTCAAAGCACAAGTTGATGAGCAAATTAAACTGCCTATAACTGTGCCTGTACCAAAAGATGGTGGGGGAGGCTATACCCATGAGCGCCACAAAAAAAATTATCAGCTTATGTATAATGCCGGTGTTATTTATCAGTTAAGCCAAGATGAAAAATATGCGCATTACGTACGTGATATGTTGCTTGCTTATGCCAAATTATACCCAACGCTCGATGTACATCCTAAGCGTAAAGTTAAGTCGCAAAACCCAGGTAAGCTATTTTGGCAAAGCCTTAACGAAGCTATGTGGCTTGTTTATACCATCCAAGCATATGATTTAGTTCACGACGCACTAAGCGATACGAATATCAAAACTATCGAAAATGACCTACTACGCCCCGTATCGTTATTTTTATCACAAGGTCAGCCATCAACCTTTAACAAGGTGCATAACCACGGTACTTGGGCTACAGCCGGGGTTGGCATGGCGGGTTACGTGTTAGATGAATCTGAGTGGGTTGAAAAGTCTCTTTACGATTTAGATAAGTCGGGCGAAGGTGGTTTTATTAAGCAGCTAGATATGCTGTTTTCGCCCCAAGGCTATTACAACGAAGGGCCTTATTATCAACGCTTTGCATTGCTACCGTTTGTGACCTTTGCAAAAGCGATTGAAAACAACGAACCACAACGAGATATTTTTGAATATCGTGATGGCGTATTACTCAAAGCGATCGATACCACTATACAGTTGAGTTACAACGGTTTGTTTTTCCCTATAAACGATGCCATAAAAAGCAAAGGTATTGATACGATTGAATTAGTACAAGGTGTTACAGCCGCCTATAGTTTGACTAACGATACAGGTTATCTGGATATTGCACAGTATCAAAATCAAGTGATCCTGACGGGAGATGGCTTAAAGGTTGCTCAAGCGCTAGATAAAAATAAGCAAACCCCTTATGTATTTAAATCGGTAGCGTTTGGAGATGGTAACGATGGCGAGCAGGGTGCATTAGTAGTCATGCGAACGCAAACCGGTGGCGATCAAGCACTTTTATTTAAACCAGCAGCGCAAGGTTTAGGACATGGCCATTTTGATAAATTAACTTGGCAGTTTTACGACCACGGTAACGAAATTGTATCTGATTATGGCGCAGCACGTTTTTTAAATGTTGAGGCTAAATATGGCGGTCGTTACCTACCCGAAAACGAAACTTATGCAAAACATACCGTGGCACACAATACGGTTGTAATTGATGAAACCTCACATTTTAACGCGAATGTTAAGGTGGGTAATAACAATCATCCTACGCTTAATTTCTTTGAAACGAATCAATACGGGGCGGTTTCAAGTGCTCAAATAAGCACCGCCTATAAAGGCGTTGAGCTTGAACGTACCTTAGCGTTAATCAATTTACCTGAACTTGAAAGCTCACTTGCATTAGATATTTTCAATGTAACTGCGGATACCTCCCATAAAATTGACTTACCCCTTCATTACAAAGGCCAGTTAATCGATACCAGTTTTGAGCTAGTTGGTAACTCAAAAAGTCTAACTGCACTAGGTAATAACAATGGCTACCAACACTTGTGGCTAAAAGCACAGGCGCAACCAAAGCAGGGCTTAGCTAAAGTGACTTGGCTAAACGATAACGGGCGCTTTTATACACAAACAAACCTCGTGAAAGGAGATGAGTCATTTTTGTTCACACAAATAGGGGCGAGTGATCCACACTTTAATCTTCGCAACGAAAATGGCTACATTCGACGTGTGGAAGGTAAAAAACAGCATAAATTCATTTCAGTACTTGAGCCTCACGGTGAATACAACCCAAGTAAAGAATATACCCTAGAGGCTGTCAGCCGTGTCTCGGCACTTAAGTATGACGCGCAAGAGCACTTAGACCTAGTTGAAGTTAAAGTAAAAAATCACACCTATTTGGTTGCTATTAATAAAGCTGAAAAAGCAGCTAAGCACACATTCACATATCAAAATAAAGCATTCACCTTAAATGACCGTCTTGGTGTTTATGCGATGAAAAATAATCAGGAGTAAACAGGATGCAAAAGCAAAGTCCACACTTTTCATTTGGTAACGAAACCGAGATAGAAGATTTAGGTAACGGCTTAAAACGTCAAATGCTTGGTTATAACGAAGAGCTAATGGCTGTAAAAATCTGGTTTTCAGAGGGGGCGATTGGTTATAACCATGCGCACAGGCATTCACAAGTAACGTATGTTGTTGAAGGTGAATTTCACTTTAATATTGACGGTGTCACTAAAATCTTAAAGGCGGGTGATAGCTGTTTTATTCCTCCGTTTGCCGATCACGGTGCAACATGCCCAACTGGCGGTATTTTGATTGATACCTTTAGCCCAGCTCGCGAAGACTTTCTTGAGGAATAACTTATGAAGATTCAAGGCTTACGTTGGTGGGTTATCGTGCTAATTGCACTGGCCACCATTATTAATTACATAGACCGTCAAGCGCTTAGCGTTTTATGGCCAGACATTGTAGAAGAAATGTTTCCTGATGAGTCTGCTTTAGAGCGTAAACAAATTTACGCAAATATCTCTATTGTATTCGTATTTGCATATGCTTTTGGCCAAGCTATTTTTGGCAAGATTTTCGATTGGGTTGGTACGCGCTTAGGTTTTGTCCTTTCAATTGGTGTGTGGTCACTAGCTACAATTGCTCATGCCTTTGCGCAAGGGGTGCTTAGTTTAAGTATTTTCCGTGGAATTTTAGGCGTAGCCGAAGCAGGTAACTGGCCCGGTGCAGCGAAAGGAAATGCCGAATGGTTTCCCACTAAAGAGCGTGCATTAGCACAAGGTATATTTAATTCGGGTGCAGCTATCGGTGGCATTATTGCTATTCCGCTTATTGCCTATTTAACCGTGTATTTTAGCTGGCAAATGGTATTTATTTTTGTTGGTGCGTTAGGTTTTTTATGGTTAGTGCCGTGGATTATATTAGTAAAAGCGCCACCTGGATCTCACCCTTGGATAAGTGAAGAAGAGCGCGAATACATTCTTACCGGACAACGACGTGTTGACGATAATGGTGATGTAGCAAACGATGACGAAGAAGAATATAACCCTTCAACGGGCGAGTTACTCTCTCGCAAGCAAAGCTGGGGTGTAATTATAGCCTCTGCAGCTATTGACCCTATTTGGTGGCTATTTGTTTTTTGGATCCCCATTTACTTAAACGAAGTGTATGGCATGGATGTTAAGTCTATTGGTATTTACGGCTGGGTTCCTTATGTAGGCGCTATGTTTGGCGCATGGTTTGGTGGCTTACTTGCCCAAAACCGTTTAAAAGCGGGCTGGAGTACAGATAAAACCCGTAAGCTGACCATCACATTAGGGTGTTTAATTATGCTACCTGCACTACTTGCCATGGCTAACCCTGGTGCACCAGCTATTGCAGTACTTATTATGGCAGTTATTTTATTTGGCTTTCAAACAGCTATCGGTAACGTGCAAACATTACCTAGTGATTTGCTCGGTAAAAAAGCGGTTGGCACGTTGTCAGGAATTTCTGGTATGGCAGCCAAATTAGGAGCTGTGGGGCTTACCTCTTTGGTACCTATTTTAACCGCGGGCGGTAATTACACCCCAGCGTTTGTTATTGGTGCGTCGTTAGCGATTATTGCAATGGCAGCTGTATGGATTTTAATTCCAAAAATCGAACCACTAAAAAAGCCTAACTAATTTGTTGGCAATGGCTGTGTATATCACAGCCATTTACTACCTAAGGTAAGTGATAATAATGAAAACTATTTACTTTATTGGCGAGTGCATGATTGAGCTAAGAGCAACGGTTCCCTCTACATTGCATCAGTCATTTGCAGGTGATGTGTATAATTCGGCCGTATACCTAAAGCGTTGCTTTCCTAACATTGCAACATCAGTTGTAACTGCTTTAGGTGAAGATAACTTAAGTAAAAAAATGCGTGAGCGCTTTGCAAGCGAGCAATTAAATACAGACTATGTGTTTGCTCATCAAAGTAAAGTGCCTGGCATGTATTACATAGAAACGGACGAGCAGGGCGAGCGCAGTTTTATTTATTGGCGCGATGATTCAGCGGCTAAAAAAGTAGTTGATTTCATCAATCACGATATAGTGAAGCAACTATCAGCAGGCGACATGTTTTTCTTTTCGGGGATTTCTTTAGCCATTATAGAAGAGCAAGCTAGAGCGCAGTTTTGGGACATAGTAAAACAGCTAAAAGCAGCGGGTGTAAAAATAGTATTTGACCCAAATTACCGTGCGCGACTCTGGGATAGCGTAGAGCAAACTAAAGCGCAGTATCATATTGCATTTGGTTTAGCTGATATTACATTGCCCGGCGTTGAAGACCTAGAAACGCTATACAATGTGCAAAGTGTAGAGGCGGTAATTAATTATTTAGCACCGTACAATATTAACGAAATTATTGTTAAAAACGGCCCTAATTCGGTGATTACAAAAGAGACTAATACAGTGCAAAGCCACAGTATTATACCAGTTAAAAACGTGGTTGATACCACCTCAGCAGGCGATGCGTTTAACGGCGTGTATTTAGGAGCGCGCTTAGATGGGCGCCCTATAAGTGATGCAGTTAAACTTGGTGCGCAGGCTGCCAGTGCTGTTATTCAACAACCCGGTGCTATTGCACCAAAAGATATATTTCAAAACGCTATGGCTCAATCAGGTCTATAACGGGTTAATTTACTCAACTTAATTACATTAAGTAGCAATTATTTTAAATAAAGGAATCAACGCATGACTCGCTTTTCTGAACTAATGGCAGGGCAAACTCTGCTACCTATAATTCAAGCAGACACGCCAGAGCAAGGTGTAAACATTGCTAAAGCAATGGCTGAAGCTGGCCTTACCTTGGTAGAAGTTGTGCTAAGAACAGATGCATCTATTGATGCGCTTAAAGCCATTAAAGAACAGGTTCCCCAGTTAAAAGTGGGCGCAGGTACCGTTATTAACGAAACCATTTTAAAGCAAGCGCTAGAAGCAGGTTCAGATTTTATAGTCACACCTGCTGTATCGCCTACATTATTAAATGAGCTGGTAAAGTGTAACGTACCTGTATTGCCTGGAGTATCAAATACCGGTGATATTTTAATGGCGCTTGAATATGGTTTTGAAGAGCAAAAACTCTTTCCAGCTTCACTTGCTGGTGGTGCGCCGTTTGTGTCGGCTGTGTCGTCTGTATTTCGTGCAGTGAGCTTTTGTCCAACCGGCGGTGTAAGCGAAAAAAATAAAATGGACTACTTGTCGTTAAACAATGTATTTGCAGTAGGCGGTACCTGGGTTGCCAAAAAAGAATGGGTAGCACGGGGTAATTGGCAAGCCATTACAGACTCTTGTATCGAGGCTTTAAAATAGCAAGGAACAAAAAATGAATTATCTAGCCCCAACCATTGCACCAGGCGTTGTTGTTGGCGATGAAGTAAGCGAAGTGTATAAACATGCACGAGGGCATCAGTATGCATTGCCTGCTGTAAACGTGGTGAGCACATCGTCAATTAATGCCACCTTAGAGGCCGCAAAAAAAATGAAGTCGCCGGTCATTATTCAACTATCTAATGGTGGCGCGCAGTTTTTTTGTGGTAAAGGTTTAGCATTAGAGGGCCAGCAATCTGCTGTCGTTGGGGCAATAAGTGCTGCCCAGTATGTGCATAACGTGGCTAAGCACTATGGCGTTGCTGTAATGCTGCATACAGATCACGCAGCAAAAAAACTACTGCCTTGGATTGATGGTTTATTAGAAGAAGGCGAAAAGTATTTTGCACAGACTGGCAAGCCGCTTTTTTCATCGCACATGATAGACCTTTCAGAAGAGCCACTTGAAGAAAATATAGAAATTTGTGAGCGTTATTTAGAGCGCATGGCAAAAATAGGCATGACACTTGAAATAGAGCTAGGGTGTACCGGTGGAGAAGAAGACGGGGTTGATAACTCTCATCTCGACAGCTCTGCCTTATATACTCAACCCGAAGATGTAGCCTACGCATATGAGCGACTCAGTAAAATAAGCTCTAATTTTATCATTGCCGCTTCTTTTGGTAACGTCCACGGCGTATATAAGCCTGGTAATGTAGTTTTAACACCTACCATATTACGTGATTCACAAGCCTATGTAGCTGAAAAGTTTAATTTAGAGCATAACGCTATCAATTTTGTATTTCACGGCGGGAGTGGTTCTGAGCACAGTAAAATTGCAGAATCGCTAACTTATGGGGTGGTAAAAATGAATATTGATACCGACACTCAATGGGCGAGTTGGAGTGGGGTATTAAATTATTACCAAGAAAAACAAGAGTACTTGCAAGGCCAAATTGGTAACCCAGATGGTGAAGATAAACCCAATAAAAAATACTATGATCCACGGGTGTGGTTACGTCAGTCGGAGCAGCATATGGTGGCACGCTTGATCCAATGTTTTGACGACCTTAATTGTGTTAACAGGTATAGCGCATGAAAAGACTGAACAAAGTATTAAAAGAAGATGGGGTAGAAACCGATCTTATCATGTTAATTCGCACACTATTAGCAACCACAAAAGAAATAGCGTTTAGAGTAAGCCAAGGTGAGCTTGCCGGTGTGCTAGGCTCTACGCTTAACGAAAATATACAAGGCGAGGTGCAAAAAAAGCTAGATGTTATCGCTAATCAGTTGTTAAAAGAGACGCTAATTGATGATGAACTCGTAAAAACAGTGGCCTCTGAAGAAGAGGACAACGCAGTCGGTGCGCACCCTGATGGTAAGTACATTGTAGCGTTTGATCCACTTGATGGTTCATCAAATATTGATGTTAACGGGCAAATAGGCACTATTTTTACTATTTACCCAGCGAAAGCTGACGTGGCTTACGATAGCGATGAGCAATTTAATCAACCCGGTACTAATCAGGTTTGTGCGGGCTACGTGTTGTATGGACCATCGTCGTTACTCGTGATGACTACTGGTGGTCCAACTCGCTGTTATACACATGATTTAACCCACGGTGGCTTTTTACTTACTAAGCCAGAGCTTAACGTACCAACTGAAAGCCGTGAGTTTTCGGTTAATATGGCAAATTACCGATACTGGGATGAAGCAACACAAGTGTACTTTGATAAGTTACTGTATACATCTGAGGAATTTGCAAAAAGCTCAATCCGCTATAATGCCGCTATGGTCGGCGATGTACACCGAATATTATGCCGTGGCGGGGTGTTTATGTACCCGCAAGATACACGTGCAGGTAACGAAAACGGCAAAATACGGTTACTTTACGAAGCTAATCCACTGGCAATGTTAACAGAAAATGCAGGCGGAATTGCGACTTCAAAAGGTGTACGTATTTTAGATATTCAGCCAGATGAACTGCACCAGCGTGTGCCTGTTATTTTAGGCTCTAGTGAACCTGTCACTTACTTTAATTCTACGATTTATTAAACCTGATTAAGGCCTCAGTACAAAAGGGCGGTTATTGTGCTCTTAAGCCTTTTTAATAAAACGTAAGCCACTGCTGACTAATAGTAAGTCAAATGCAGTGGCTTATGTTTTATACATACATCAAAAATCCATACCTATAGGCTAATACAGCGAAAGCTTTACGCCTGCATTTTCTAGCCCTCCATTCTTTATGTGCTTATCGCGTTACGTATTAGTACAGAATAATTTTACCGGTAAAACCAATTGTCCATAAAATTTGTTTTTTATTCATTCGTAAAATTAATATTGGTAATAACGCTGTGTTGTTAGGTATATGTTTAAGTTAACTTTCATTTAATAAAATGTGATGATTTTTGAACGAATAAAGTGGTAAAAGTGTTTTTATTATGCTTATATTACCAAGTTGGTTAACAATGAGGCGTATAAATAAAATAATTTGGTAATAACACACTGGGTGTTTGGTAAATCACACATGACACATACTAAATACAAAACCACACAATTAAGGAGAATAGAGCCATGATGACATTAAAACATTTTGCATTATGTGCCGTTGCAGCTGCCATTATAGGTTGTGACACGGATTCAAATAATAATAACAATACATTGGGCTCTATTGCTCTAACAGGCACAGCGCTAACTGGCGAAACATTATCGACCAGTGTAAATGATGCAGATGGTATTTCTGGTGAAGTAAGCTACTACTGGTATGCCGATGGACAAGTGATTACTGGCGCGAATGACGCAACATTTACACTAACCGATGAGCAAATTGGTTTTGCGATTACAGCACAAGCTCTTTATACAGATGATAGCGGCGTTAATGAATCGCATTTAAGTGAGCCAACTGATGAAGTGTCAGCTATTCCTTTTGCGGCCACAGTAGAAATTAACGGTGAGGCAATTATAGGTAATGAGCTAAGTGCTAATGTAGCGGATGAAAATGGCTTCGATCCAGCGCTTGTAACTTATACATGGTTTGCAGATGATGAAGAAATTGCTGATGAAATCTTAGCAACTTACACAATTACCGACGCGCAATTAGGTAAAGTTATTACTGTAAATGCAGTGTTTGAAGATAGCAGAGGCTTTACAGAGTCAGCTACATCAGCTGCTACTGCGCCAGTAGAACGCGCAAATTCAGAAGGGTCGGTGGCTATTGTTGGTACGCCTACGATTGGTAATACACTAACAGCTGAAGTTACCGATGAAGATGGCGCAAGTGGCACAATTACTTATCAGTGGTTTGCAGATACGGTTGCTATTGAAGGTGCAACACAAAGTACTTATGTTGTTGATGAATCACTACTTGGCCAAGTTATTACTGTGCAGGTGACTTACACTGACGATCACGGATTTAGCGAAGATAACCTATCAGAGGCAACTATTGCCGTTTCAGCTGAAGCTGTAGATGAAGCGGGTAGCATTACCATTTCAGGCGCTACGCCTTATTTAGTGACTAGCGAATTAACCGCTGAAATTAGTGATAACAATGGTGTGGATGAGCAAAACGTTACCTACACTTGGCTTGCTGATGGCGTAGCAATTGCCGACACAAACAGCAAAACATTTACACCAACTAATCAAGCTGGCGCGATTATATCAGTAACGGCTAGCTATACCGATAACGATGGCTTTTCAAGCACAATTACCAGCGCCGCCGATACAGTAGTGTATACGCAAGTAATAAACGATGCAGGCTCACTATTAGGTGCTATTAATGCAGGTCTGGGTGATGGCGACGTGCTTGGTTTAAATACAGGTGTATATAGCGACCTTGATGCCATTATGCTAACTAGCGCAGCAACCCTTAAAGCAGTTGAAGGGCAAAGCCCGGTAATTAGTGGCGAGCTTTGTATTCATGTAGCCAGTGGGGTTGATGGTGCGGGTATTGAAGGGCTTACTTTTAAAAATATTGATACTAAATCGGGCGGCTTTTGTGAAACCGAAGAAGATGCCGTTATTTACTCTGAGGGTGACAACTTTACATTTACCCAAAATACCATCGATGGTGAAGCAGAGGCGCTAAATAACTCTACTTACCACTGGTTAATGCTCAAAGGCGATGGCGCAATGGTTGAGCGTAATACCTTTGCCAACCGAGATAACGCAGAAAATGGTTCGGTGATTAAAATGTCATCGTCGGGCACTAACCACGTTATTCAATATAACCTTTTCACAGGTACCAGCAGCAACCCAAATTTTGGCAACTCTAGCCTGCACTTAATTAACGCAGGTAGTACAACGGGTACAGGCGCTGCTGATGATGCAAACTTTACTATTCAATACAACCGAGTAGAAAACTTTGTGACAGGGCGACGTTTAATACGCGTACAAACCTCTGGCGCGACGATTAAAGGCAATACCATTTTAAATCCTAATGGCGGTATTTCGCTTGAAGATGGTGGATTTAATACGGTATCAGACAACATTATTATTCGTACCACAGATATTGCCAGCTCTAGTGATCGTCCTGCTGGCGTATTAATAACGCCTTTAGGCCACACTGTAAGCAATAACTACATTGCGGGTATTCGCTCCGGTAACAAAGAAGCCGGTGGTATTGTATTTACCGCTAACCCATTCTCACAAGCTGATGGTGGCGTGCCAAATGCAGGTAACCAAGCTGTGCTAGATGGCGCAGGCGACTTTACCCTTAATGTAACTAACAATACGGTACTTAACTCACAGCAACCATTTGTATTTAGTACCGAGATAGGTTCAAAAGCACCTGTTGGAGATTGTGATGAGCTTACCGCTGATAACGCGCCTGTACTGTATGGTTTAACCAAAAATGCGTTTGAAATTAACTTCAACGGTAATTTAAATGCTAACGGGGTGGGCGATCAAACTGATGCAGACACTATTGAGAGCAGCGCACTTGTTTATGGCTTTTTCTACCCTAATGAGCTCTCGAGCGACCATTCTTTTGAATACGACTGTGACCTAATTAACCACACCGAATCACTGTTTTCTAACAGCTTTGGCTTTAGCGATAGCTACGAGTCAGGCGATGCGAGCGACCTATGGGTTGATATTAGAAACGTCAATGGCAATGGCGAATACGACACTGATGGTGCCATTGACCAAAACCCTGAGGTTAATGGCAAAGAAGTGCCAGAGTTTATAACTGGCACTAGCACACTGCTGGAAACAGACTCAAACGGTGCTCAAGCCTTAGCGGGTGCTAAAAATCTTTACTACATCCAAAGCACCGATGTAGGTGCAGGCTCTACATGGGTGGCAGATGATGAATAAGCCCACATTGCACATTATTAATACCTATAAAAATAGCAAATTACGCACAACACACACAATGATAAAGGAGAGCGCGGCATGTCGTTAAAAATGGATCGAAGACATCAACATTCTACAAGTAATGCTGCTTGTAATCATTTTGCACTGTCACCTGCTGCTAAGTTAATTAGAGCAAGTTTACTTGCAGGTATGGCAGGTTCATTGTCATTTAATGCTTTTGCTCAGCAAGAAGCCCAAGAAAAAGTGACTGAAGTAGAGCAAGATGTAGAAATCATCAGCGTTACGGGTACTCGCAGAACCATACAAGATCAAATAGCAATAAAACGTGAGGCAACAACCGTTGTAGATGGCTTATCTGCAGAAGATATTGGCGATTTACCTGCGCTCTCTATTGGTGAAGCACTTGAGTCTATAACTGGCGCTGCATCACACCGTGAAAACGGCGGTGCTACCGAAATTACTATTCGTGGTTTAGGCCCATTTTTAAGTGCAACCCATATTAATGGTCGTGAAGCGACCAATGGTAGTGGTGACCGCTCTGTTAACTTTTCACAGTTTCCATCAGAGCTTGTAAAAAAGATCGCTATTTATAAAACCCAAGATGCATCAATGATTGAAGGGGGTGTAGCAGGTGTTATTGCACTCGAAACAGTAAGCCCACTTGATTATGGTAAACAACGAGTTCAGGGTGAGGTTAAATTAAACTACAACCCTGATGAAAGTAATGTAGAAAACTCACTCCAAAGTGATATGGGCTACCGTGGTACATTTAGTTACGTTGACCAATTTGAGTTTGATAATGGCCAAGCGGTCGGGGTATCGTTTGGCGTACAGCGCCAAGATATTAGCCAACCAGAAGCCGAATACAGAAGTTCAAGCCCGTCGGGCTCGTCGCTTTGGGCATGTTTAAATGACCCAACAAATACCAATGAAGGGTTTTACAGAAGCAGCGCCGGGGATTGTGAAGACCAAGTAAGTGGCAGTAATAATCAAGGTTATCAAACAAAAATAGATCCAGAAACGGGTAAAGCTCAAAGCGATGGCACTCCATACGCTTGGACAGGCAGTAGCCGTAGTTATCGTCAAAATGAAACCTCAGACGAGCGCGACGCTATATTTTTAGCAATGCAATACCAACCGTCATCTGAGTGGGATATTAACTTTGATGCACAAATTTCTGACAGAACCCAAAAAGAAGCACGCCACGATTTAATCTTTTTACAAAAACGAGCAACGCCTGGTTTAACAGGCCCAACACTTGTTACTAACGATGTAGGCGGAATTTTACATTGGGAAGGTGAAGAGCGAATTGAATCGGCGGGTGAGCAATTCTCACGTGAAGAAAACTACCAAGGCTATGGTATTAATTTTGAGCACACATTAACCGATCGACTCACTGTAAACCTTGACTTAGCGTACTCAAAAACTGAGCGTGAAGAGCTGCAAATTTCTAACCGCGGTAGAACTGCAGACCGTCACTTGTTTAGCTGGGATATGGGCGATGAAATTCCTCATTTCACGTTAACCGATTTTGATGTGACTGATATTTCAAACTTTACTAATAGTTTACGCACCCGTTTAGACCGCGAAAATGTGCGCGAAAATGAAATTAAGTCGGCGCGTATCGACTTTAACTATGCGTTAGAGGGCGATATATTTACCAGTATTGAAGGGGGTATTAGAGCCTCTGAGTTAAGCTTTATTCAATTTGGTGGCAGCCAAGGGAATGGCTCTCGTAATGAATACACCATAGGTGATGATTCAGCATTAGAAATACTCCAAGGTTGTCAAATTGATTTCCCTGAATCTGACTTTTTATCTAGCGTATCTGATGGCGATATAATAACCAATATAGACAGTAGCGGTAATGTAATAAGCTCAGGGACAGGTTCTTCGTGGGCGACATACGATAATGTGTGCTTTTCTCAAGCTGTTGCAGCTACTGATGCTGATTATACAGGTGAATTTGGTTACCCTGATGTTGAGTACGAAAATGCCGGTACCATTGACGTGACAGAAAAAACTACGTCTGTTTACTTAATGGCAAACTACGACACTGAAGTATTTGGTAAGTTTATTCGTGGTAACTTTGGCTTACGTATTGTAGATACTGATATAAGCTCTATTGGTTTTAGAACTAACTACACGGTAGATGTTGATGAAACAACAGGCGCAGTTACGCTAGAAAGCGGCGACTCACTTGAAAGAACTAAAAGTGGTGGTGGCTATACAAAATACTTACCAAGTTTTAACTTAGTTGTTGATTACAGTGAGGACATTTTATTCAGAGCGGGTGTTTATCGCGGTATGTCGCGCGCCGATCCATCTGATTTAGGGTATGACCGCGACTTTGTGACGGACGACCAATCAGTAGCATTATCGCTTTCAGACTTATTAACAGTAGATGGTTCAGGTAACCCTGACACTCAACCACTTATGTCTTGGAACTACGATTTAGCCTTTGAATGGTACCCTAACGAAGATTCAATTTTAGCGTTAAGTCTTTATTACAAACAGTTCCAGGGTGGTTTTCAGCAGCAAACAGTTGTTGAAGATTACGTAGTAGGTGGCGAAACCGTATCATTGCCAATTACTAATTCAGTAACAACTGATGATGATAGCGAAATTTTAGGCCTTGAAGCGTCGTTCTCATACCGCTGGGATAACGGCATTGGTGTAAAATTTGGTTATAACTATGCTGACACCGACTTTGAGTTCCAAGATAGTTTGTACGGCGATACGTTCATTACCGACGTAGATGGTAACACTACGCAAATTACCGATGGTATTATTGAACCAGGTTCGGTACCAGGGTTTTCCGAACATGTATTTAGTAGCCAACTGTATTACCAAATTGGTGACTTTGATACGGCCATTATTTACAAATACCGTAGTGAGTACTTCCAACCGTACACCAGTAACGGAACTCGTTTGCGCTATGTTGATGCTGTAGGTGTGTGGGAAATGCGCGCATCGTACAAAATTAACAAGCACTTTAGAATTAAAGCAGAAGCCATTAACTTATTTAGCGCACCTAAGTCACAAGACTTCTTTGTTGAAGATAACTTAGGTGAAGTAAACGATTACGGCCCTCGTTTATTCTTAGGTATGAGCTTTAAGTTGTAATACTGTCTCGTTTATAAATCCCCATACAAAAACCCAATTAACAATTTAATTGGGTTTTTCATACCTACATCTCTAAATGTAATCACGTTAAATACGCTCATCAACATTTAAGTCATACAATTTTGATTAACAAACTAAGTTACGATCACATTTTAAAGCTACAACTTTTACGCTCTGTATTATCCAAAAGTCTAATATCTTTATTATTGGTTGACCAATTCTTGCCGGTGGGTGCGTGTTTTTTTTAAAATAAATAGCAAAATATAAAAAAAATTTATCGCGTAGTTTACGTACAAATTATGGTGTTTAGTGTGATAGTTATACGCTGCTAGGTTTTAAAAGCATATGAATTACAAGTGGTTATATTGTGAACAGAAGTTTGAGTGTTTTTGTCATGCCGAATCGAGGTTTATTGGTAATGTGTATTTTTGGGTTTTTTACACAAAATGGTTTACCAATAGGTTGACCTTTTGTGTTTTTACTGTAAATATAAAGTTAACCATTTAAACGAGTGGTAAGGCGTTTAATAAAAATATATAGCGAGTTACACATAGCACTGACACACACAGGAAAAACTATGAATCACAAGTTATCAAAAATTACGCTAGCAGTTGTATCTGCCACAGCATTGAATCTTTCTATGTCCACACACGCACAGGAAGCTAAACCAATTGCAGATGATGATGTAGAAATCATCGAAGTATCTGGTATTCGTCAATCACTCACTAATGCGCTGGCTGAAAAGCGCTCTGCAGATAGCCTAGTTGAAATTATTCAGTCTGAAGATATTGGTAAACTGCCAGATCAAAACCTTGCTGAAGTATTAGAAAATGTAACGGGTATCCAAATTACCCGTCAAGCGGGTGTAGGTACCGGTGTACAAATACGTGGTACAGATGCTAATCGCACCGAAATTAACGGTGTATCAACGGTTGGTTCTGGCTCTGGACGAAGTGGTATTAGCTTTGAAGATGTTTCGGCGTCAATTATTTCAAGCTTAGAGGTAATAAAATCGCCTGAAGCGAAAACAATTGAAGGCTCTGTAGGTGGTACGATTAATCTTAAAACAATTCGTCCTTTGCACTTGGGTGAGCAGCTAGCAACAATAAGAGTACAGGGTGAAAGTAGCAGCTTAAGTACAGATAGCGGCTTACAGCCTCGCTTCTCTGGTACTTTTGCAGATAACTGGGAAAGTGATTATGGTAAGTTTGGTGTACTACTTAGTGGCAGCTATGCTGAGCAAGACGTAACGGCGTTTCGCCCGCGTGCCGACAGAGATAATATTATTACTGCAGATAGCGGTGTAGCGAGTGCGCAGTCGTTTGACTTTTTACCTATTCAATTTTTTGTACAAGATTACGATAACTACGAATACGAAACTAAAAACTTTGTAGGTACTATTGAATGGGCACCAAACGATAACACGAAATTTTACTTTGATGCTGTGGTTAACGATCAAGAGCGTCGCCAAGAAAGCTCTCGTGTACAAGCCTCTGGTGTAAGTGCGCTTAACGATATTTCTGTGCCTGATGAATTTGAAACAATAAATTTAGGCTCATTAGGGGGGACTAATCTAGGGTCAATTCAAGCGGCCTTACGTGGTGTTATTCCGGTTAATTTAGAAAATGATGATGACGATCCTAACCTTCGTTTTTCAAGCGATACTAATTCACGTATTACCGACAGTGATATTTTTAGACTAGGTGGTGAATGGCAAGGTGATAAGTGGTTTGTAAGCGCAGAAATTGCATCATCGTCATCGGATACGACAACACCTAGCTTTAATACAACGCTTAACTTTATTAACCCAAATGTACCGCTTGATGCGGGTGGTGGTAACGATAATAGCGTACCATTTGAGTATGATTTATCGGGTGGAGCTTTGGCGTTTGGTATTGCACAAGGTGCAGAGTACGCACCTACGGTTGAGCAATTATTAGACCCTGCAAATGTTGTGCTACGCGATGTAAATATTGGCCAAGATACGGTTGAAAACTCTGAAGATGCGTTCCGTATTGACTCAACTTATTACACAGACTCAATTGTGACCTCTATTGATTTTGGTTACCGTTATAGTAAATCACAAAGCAAACAAAACGAAATTACATCAAGCGTTGGTCTACGAAGCATGGCAGACAGTCCTCGAGGCGATTTATTTGCTGATTTGCTTGTTGCAGGCCCTGACAACTTTAACGAAGCTGATGGACGCTCGTTATACATTGCTGACTTTTTATTAATTGATCCAGAGCTTGTTGCATCAGACCCTGATGCGGTACTTGCAACATTACAAAGCGCCATGACTACGCATGGGTCAAGCAAAACATTAAACGCACCAACTTCAAGTTCATCTGGCTTTTTTGATATAGAAGAAGTGACACATGCACTCTACGCACAAGCCAACTTTGAGTACGAAATGGTGCGCGGTAATATTGGTGTGCGTTATATTCAAACAGACGTTGAGTCTACGGGTAACTCGGTTACAGAAGATGGCAGCGGTAATGAGCTTGTGACTCGAATTACGAATAAATCTGATTATGACTTTATCTTGCCGCGTTTAAACTTGGTCGCAGATGTATCAGAAGACGTACTTGTACGCTTTGGTGTGGGTAAAGATATACGTCGTCCTGATTATAACGACTTATCTACCTCTATTACTTACAGCACAAGCCCAAATGACGAAGTTGAGTTTGGTAACCCTGCGCTTAAACCTGAAGAAGTGCTTTCGTATGACTTATCTGCTGAATGGTACTTTGATGAAGCGAGTGTATTTAGTGTAGGTATTTTCCATAAAACCCGTAAAGATTTACACGTAAATCAGTTAACATCGCCAGTTGAAGACCCTATTACAGGCTATCGTGATTTAACCGACCCATGCGAAGGCGGCGGTATATTTAACCCAATTGCAGACATTAACGTATTTGGCCCTGAGAACGGCCGTGGTGTATGTGTTGGTACAGAAACAAAAGTAAACGATAGCGGTGAAACAACCCAAAAAGGGATTGAGTTTGCATTCCAATATGACTTATCGGGCTTTGAAGAAGACCTAGGGTGGGCATCAGGCTTTGGTGTGCTAGCTAACTACACAATTCAAGAGTTCTCAGGTGGTGAAACTGAAAATACCGCAACATCAAGAGCGAGTAACGTATTTGCTGCAACCACAGGTACGCCAGGCATTGAAGTAAGTGAAATTCAAGGCTTACTCAATCTTTCAGAAAACGCGTATAACATTACGCTTTATTACGAAAAATTTGGCCTATCAGCACGCATGCGTTACACATGGCGTGAAGGATATCGCTCAAATGACTTTGGCAGTACGTCTAGTTTCCCATGGGGTTTCCCAGTGGTACAAGAAGACCGTGGTCAGCTTAATGCAAGCATTAGTTACGATGTGAACGAGCAACTAAACATTGGCTTAGAAGCGGTAAATATAACTGAGTCTGAGGTGAGCCAGTCATGTGTAAACGAGGGGGCGCTGTTGTGTTTCCAAGGTTTAACAGACCGTCGTATAACATTAGGTGCTAGCTACCGTTTTTAAAAAATATGTTGAGAGTGTGTAGCCTTTGAACGGGCACTCAAAAGCAAGCCACGTGGCTTGCTTTTTTTTGCTTAAGTAATAGATCCATCTGCCATAATACTTAATCATTTTACGGGCTGTACATGTTGCTATCTGCGTTAAAAATTTTATTTAGAACAACTAAATACCAAGTTTTTTACTGAGCTATCAATACATTAATATATTCTCAAAATAGAGCGCTTAATTAAGCGAAGTGGTATACCCATCATTTAAATGCTAACAAACAGATACGATTAAGCGCTTTAGTGATCGTTTTCAATAGTTGAGCTTAAAGGAGTTACTTTGAGCTAAACTAAAGTGACCATTTAAACGCTGTGCGCTGCTCTGATATATCCCATAATTTGCTTAAAACAGATTGCTCTAAAGCAAATGATTCAAGCGTGCATTCACCTACAGGGCCGCTCCAATTCCACCTGCCTGATGGGCCATAATAAGCACGCTGTGTTAGGTTATGCTCGGTGGCACACATCATCTCAGGGTATGCACCTTGCTCTGCCGATTGCACTAAGCCCATTTTGACTATGAGTGACCAGGTAAACCGGGTGGCAAAGTTAACATTATCGCCAATAAGGGAGGTATTGGCCGCACCAGGATGACATACAAACACCTGCACGTTTTTATGTGCAGCGACTATTTTATTTTGCAGTTCATAAGCAAACATCATTTGGGCAAGTTTACTGTGGCAGTAGGCTTTATTTGGGTGGTAGTTTTTATTCCAATTCATGTCATCAAATTGAATTGTTTTAAGCCCCATTTTGTAACCTTCACTGGCCACCACAACAATACGTCCGTTTGATTGCTCTATTTTGTTAAAAAGTAAACCACACAGTAAAAAGTGCCCATAGTGGTTTACCCCTAACTGACTTTCAAAGCCGTCTTTAGTAAATTGCTGAGTCGCGACCTGTGCAATAGCACCGTTACAAATAAGTGCATCTATGTGTGGCACTGTTTGTAATACCTCGTTGGCTGCATGGCGCACTGAGGCAAGCTCTGCTAGGTCCATTTTTATAAAACTTACCTCAGTACTATCGCCAAATTCCTGTTTTAACTTAGCAATAGCTTCATCTGATTTTAAAGGATTACGATTGAGCATAACGACTTTTGCGCCCTTAGCGAGTAATAGTCGGGTTGCTTCAAAACCTGCGCCAGTATTTGCTCCCGTTATTAAATAGCATTTACCCACTAAAGAGGTGAGTTGGTCGGGAGTCCAGCCAGCAGGGCCAAATGGGTTAGTTGCGCTCATTAGTTAAATTCCTATCAATAGTTGAGTATAAATATGCAGTACAGGGCTATGCGCAATGTTCTACATTGCTTGTTAGGTAATATAACTCTCGATATTAGGTGTAACTAGGCAATATCCTCTTTAAAATATGCCTATTTGTATCACTGCGTTGAGAATATGCATTTTCGCTGCTAGATTAGGCTTATTCTATATTTAAAGGGTATGGGTGTATGAGCAAACACCAGATTAAACAACTTATACAAAACAACCTGTCTTTTAACAACGTAAACAGCGATGAAAATTATTCCCAAGAGTTAATAGAAACGGGTATCAAAGGTGTTCAGCTTTTTAAAGTAACGCACGCTATGCGCTGCGCCCCTGCGGTATACGAGCCGTGTATTGTTGCCATAGTCAGTGGCGCTAAAGAAGCCATACTCGATGGTAAGCATTTTATTTACGATGAAAATAATTATATGTGCTGCCCTATGTCTATGCCGGTAGAAGCGGGAACACCCACGGCCTCACCTGATAACCCTTTACTCGGCGTTATTGTATCGCTAGATACAAAAGTGATGACCGAATTATCTATTACCATGGCTGCAGAAGGCGTAAAAAAACACGCACCAGCCCCCAAAACACAAGGGCTTACTCTCGCAGCGTGGGATGACTCCTTCAGCGATTCATTATTACGATTGCTGCAACTTGTAGGCAATCCTGTAGATATTGCAGTTTTAGGTGAAGGGCGACTGCGAGAACTCTATTTCGCCATATTAAATGGACAGGCAGGGAGTAGTGTGCACCAAGCCTTTGGCGTAGGAAACGACATCGCACGCTCAATTGATTATTTGGCATCTCGATTAGATGAAACGATAACAATAGACGATATGGCAGCAAAAATTGGCGTAAGTAGGGCCGTTTTGCATCGAAAATTTAAGGATGCGACCAGTATGTCGCCGATTCAATTTGTTAAATCTATGCGCTTAAATACCGCCGCGATGAAAATTGCAGCGGGTATGAACGTAAGTTCGGCGGCCATGTCGGTAGGCTATGTTAGCTCATCACAATTTAGCCGAGAATTTAAACGTATGTATGGGCAATCGCCAAAGCAGTGGAGCCAAGCAAAAGGGCACTCGAAGGCGCGTGTTGAGCAAGCGATTAATCAAGCAACCAGCCTGAGGAATTAATCATGGATAATATAGTTATTTTTAAGGTTGTTGGTGCGCTGCTAATTATTTTTGGCATAGTGTTAGCTGCCAACCCTGAGCTAATAAGCAATAAGCCCGTTCCTAATGATATTTTTAAGGCCGTAGAGCGCAGAATTTGGTGGGGGTTATTTATTGGTTTTGGTTTATTGCTGCAATTTCATTATCAGCTAGTACCTTGGCAAGCTACCATAGCCGCAACACTGTCATCGTTACTTGTAGGGCTTTTAATCGCAAGGCTTATTGGCATTATATTAGATGGTTCGGTAGCAAAGCAGTGGTTAAATGTGGGTATTGAATTAGTGATACTCGCGCCCCTAATTTGGTGGTATTTAAAAGTACGCACTTAGTATCAGAGTTAAACCGCTATAAATCTTAGTATCGTCTTAGAGTGTAACGCTTAATACCTTTAAGGCGTGATAAGCAAACCAAGGCGTTTATCCATGAGCTTTACTGTGAGTTAGCGCCATTTCTTCAGACCAGGTACATAGAGTGCGGGAGTTAAGTTTTTATTATTGGCCAAAATTACTTTCGCTATTGGCTGTGCGAAATATTGAGATGGCTCAAATTAGCAAATATCTTTTAGATTAATTGAAATACAACAATTTTCTTTTTTGATTAATAAAGCTGAACCATCCATACGTGCATGAACTGTTATTTGTAAGTTCATGTAAGGAACCATCGATACTATGTGTTCACCTAAGTGAAATCTTTCTCGCTCTATCTCATCGCCTATTGCTATATTAAAAAATTCTTTTAACTAGGAGTGCGCTTTAATAGCAGGCAGAAAAAAGAGCTAGCTCCTCGCTTTGCTCTTTTACTTAGCTTATTACTCCCTCAAATAATTATTTTTTAACTAGTTGTGATTATTTCAGCGATACTGCGAATAACTAGATAAGACGATTATGTGAGTATTATCGTGCAGCTAAAATGTTTATATAAATGTGTACAGGCTATGTTGCATTAGCCAAAGCGCCGCACTTTATTACTTTAAAAAACAGATGTATTAGCACTTAAACACAATAAAACTGCAATGGCGCAGCTACGTGATGAGATTAATTTAAATGATGGATTTATGCGTAAATGAACACCAATAAAAAAGCACTGTTTGCTCAAACAATGGAGCAGCATAAAGGCATTATTTATAAAGTTGTTAACTCTTACTGTCAAAACCAACACGACAGGCAAGACCTAGCGCAAGAAATACTCACCACCATGTGGCTGGCTTATGAAAACTACAACAAAGACTATAAATTTTCTACGTGGATGTACCGAATAGCACTGAATGTGGCAATTTCCTATTACCGCAAAGACAGTAAACGAGAAGATAAAGCCAATGAGAGTGAGCAGTGCATTGTGCACATAGCAGACCTCTCAGCGCACAATGATAAAAGCGAAGAGGTTAAGCAGCTTTATGAATTTATAGCAAAGCTCGATAAGTTAAATAAAGCCATAGTATTGCTGTATTTAGAAGGCGAATCCCATCAAAGCATAGCAACGAGTTTAGGCATAAGTAAAACCAACGTTGCTACGCGAATTGGCCGCATTAAAGAAACACTAAAAAATCAATTTGAAAAACAGAGGGCTTAGTATGAATTTAGATAATTTTAAAAACACATGGCAGCAGCAAAATAGTGTTAACGAATCGGCCATTACAATAAACCAATCTCTGCTGAGCGAAACAAAAGTGAATAAACAAATAAACGAGCTTAATAATATGAAATGGGCACGTATTATTGAAAGCGCAGTCTTCTTTTTTATTATTGTTTTATTGGGGCAGTATATTGCAAAAAACGTTAGTGTTTCAGCGCCTGTAATATCTGCTTTAATCTTGGCTGTATTTGCCATTGCTGGCCTTGCAGGTAATATAGGGCAAATAGTGCATATTGCTAACGTTGATTATGCAAAGCCAATTAGCCAAGTTCAAAAAGACATTTATCGCCTTTGCTCACATAAATTACAACTAACTAAGTTGTTGCTTATGTCAGTGCCTTTTTATATGGCTTATGTGTTTATTGGGTTTGATGTGCTATTTGAAATTGACTTGTATGCACACCTAGAACAACACATGGTTTGGTTTTACAGCGTGTCATCGCTTCTACTTTTAATAATTACAAGCTGCGTATTAGCTAAACTAAACTACAAAAATATCGCAACTCCTTGGGTTAAAAGCAGCATTGCATTTATTGTCGGTGAGCGTTTAGTAACTATGGCGCAATTTATAAATAATATAGACTCGACAGACAGCTAAATAATTAGCTGTCTTACTTTCAAGTTACACATAGCTATTCCATTGAGGCATTAAATGTACCTAAGGTGAGTTGTACCAGCCCAATATTGGTTTAAATAAGCAGGTAAGTGCTAGTTAAGTTTTGTATATATTTTTAACTCGCATCATTGGAAATGGCTTGAATGGATTGCGACCAAGCTGAATAAAAGTAAACTTCACCAAAGCTTTATGAAACCCTGCGTTTGGAATTACGCTTTTAACGTCTTTAATAAACGAGCGACTGATCCCCATTCTAAAGACACCTAGTGAAAAATCCACTAAGTCTGCTTTTCTAAATGTCTCAGCAAGCTTTGCATATGGCCCACTGTATTCACTAATTAAGTGGTGCATATCTATAATTATTTGAATTTCTTCCTTCCACTCACTCAACCCTTGGTTCTCTAACCACTGATGGCAATCTTGATATGATGGCACAAGGTAATCGACTCTATCGTGAGTCCATAGTGCAATATCATGGAATACTGCCGCTACTTGTATTTTCATACTTTCTTCATCTGTAATATCAGGCAGTAGATAATGGCAAAAATTGAGCATTCTGGTTATGTGATTTCTGTAACCAAAGTAATCGCATTTAATAACATCACGGTATTGTTCTAAAATTTCATCCACAAGCGGGTAACTAGTAACAACTTTCATTGAGTTAATCTCATATAATTTAAATAACACATATATTGTAATTATATGAAATTTGCTTGGAATGGCTATAATGGCAAATAATTATACTATTAGGCCAAATTTATATGATTGAAGTTGCCGTGGTTGCTTTTGAAGGGATTAGTTTGTTTCACCTTTCTGTACCACTTGCCATTTTTAGAGATGCGGTTCCAAGTGAGCAAAAGTTATTTAATGTTCGTGTATGCTCTCAAACGAACCGACATGTTCATTTATCTGATGGCTTAAGTATTGCTATTCATCACGACATTTCTATTATTAAGCAATCCGACCTTATTATTGTACCAAGTTGGCTGCCTAACCAAGTTCCAAGTAGCCAGTTGCAAGAACAACTTATCGAAGCTAAAAAGGATAAAAAATTAATTGTTGGCTTATGCCTCGGAGCCTATTCTTTAGCTTATAGTGGGCTACTAGATGGTCTGAGAGCTACAACTCACTGGAAGTACGGGGACGATTTTAAAAAAAGGTTTCCTTTGCTTACCTGCGATATAAACCCATTGTATATAGTAGAAGATAACATCATTACATCAGCTGGCAGTGCAGCGGCTATCGACTGTTGCCTTCACATTGTGAAGCATTATTATAGCGCCAAAGTGGCAAACCAAATCGCACGAGTCATGGTCTCTTCTCCCGAGCGAAGTGGGGGGCAAAATCAATATATTGAAAACCCAGCAATAAAAAAGCCAAGCGACGCAAGAATTGCTAATTTAATCGATCTTGTATTAGAAAACATCTCGGATAATTACACATTAAACGGCGCAGCCAATTACTGCATGATGAGCGTTCGTAGCTTTAGCCGAAACTTTAAATCAGCCAATGGCATCAGTTTTAATACTTGGTTAATCGATGCTCGTCTTAATCACAGTTTGGAATTACTGGAATCGACAAGTTTGTCTGTCACAGAAGTATCTGAAAAATCAGGCTTTAGTTCGGAGCAAATTTATCGAAAACATTTTTTTCATAAGTATGGGGTGGCTCCCAAAGCATGGCAAAAAATGTTTAAGAGTAAAAGTACTCGTTAATAGCTACGGTTCATTGATGCAAACCCGCTGTTTGAATATTATTTAACTCCCTTTAATTACTCAGTTTTTTCTTTAAACTCGCACAAGTCTTCGATAATGCAGCTGCCACATTTAGGTTTACGTGCTACGCAGGTGTAACGCCCTTGTAGTATTAACCAGTGGTGTACGTCTACTTTAAATTCTTTAAGGACAACCTTTTCGAGCTTTTACTCAACAGCGACTACATCTGTGTCTATAGCAAATTTGATGCAGTTAGAAACACGAAAAATATGCGTGTCTTCGGCAATGATCGGCCAGCCTAAAGGTAAGAAAAATAGATTTTATTTTAAACTATGGCCTCGCAGCATACCCATATTGACGGTCATTTTTGTGCGATAAACGTACTTACAGTTGCTTATTATGACCATAATTGTCACTTACATAATCACTTTTAAAATCGGATTTAATCGCTAACGACTTACGGAAAGTGCTTTTCGCCGTTTCAAAGTCTCCTTTTGATAAGTAAGCAAATGCTAAGCTATCGTATACTTGCGGCGCATTAGGGAAAAGGGATATTAAATACTTAAACATATCAAACGCTGCTGTCCATGACTCTGACTTAAGCAGCTCCATGCCTAATTCATTGATTGTTCGACCAATAAACTGCTTATAACCGTTCTCGCGGTATGTCTTCTTAAAGTGTTTAAAAAACTCTTTTGGACCACTTGATTGGTAAAACTCGAAAGCAAAGTTTTTTTCCAATGGCTTTATCGGTTCATATTTACCATTTTGAATAAAAGACAAAATTCGGCCAGAAATGCGCTCTGCAATTAGGTGATCGGAATTGGCCAAGACGACAATTTCATAACCATTTTCCAAATCAACCTCAACAGCAGCACTCACTCCCAACCCTCCACCATATGAGGCCCAATGGGAGCCATCCATTGCAAATGACTTACGATTTGTATGGTCAGAGTTCTTTAGTAGTTTATCGGTGTAAAAGAGCGCTCGATAAAACTGTTGAACATCTATAACTGTAGACTCAATGCCGCCATCCGGGCTTGGATTTTCTGTAACACCAACTCGTTTCAACGTATTATTGTACTTATAGGAATATCGTATCGACTGGTGCTCATGATAGTTCATAGGCTTGAAGGTTGTTGATGACATGCCAATTGGATTAAAAATATTGTTTGCAAGTAATTTTTCGAATGATTGGCCTGTTACTTTTTCAAGAATGGCTCCCAACACTACATAACCGTAGTTTGAATATTTATAATCGCTATCAGGTTCGAATAAGAGAGGGGTGTGTATTAACAGTTTTAGTTTTTTTTCTATAGTATCAAACGCGAGTTGATTCTCACGATATTCAGCTACAAAGATATCAGCAAATCCAGCTCTATGATTTAGTAAATGTTCAATTGTAATTTTCTCGGCATGAAGCTGTTTAAAGCCTAACTCAAACGTAATGAGTTTGTCACTTAACTTTAGCTTTCCAGCTTCTACTTGTTTCAAGATTAGGACTTTGGTGAAGTCTTTCATTATTGATCCAAGATTATAGCGGCTTTGAGTACTGTTCTTTAATTCTTTTTCAATATCCTGAAAACCATAGGAAGATGAAAATACCTCTTTACCTTCTTTCGTTATCAGCACATTTCCTGAAAACCACCCCATTTTTTGGTATTGAATTGCGATTTTATCTGCAACTTCAGACACTTTCATATTCTTATTTTGTGTATTTTCCTCGACTGCATAAGCCGTTGAAAATATTGCAAAGTATATAAGAAGGGTTACAGTGATATTTCGAATCATGAGCGTGACACTATTCTGTTAAATTAATTTAGTAATGAGTTAATTGCATAGGATTCTGTTGCAACATTTCTCACTTTTTTAATTAAACTATTAATAACAAACTTCATAACCGCTTGCTAGTTAATCAGTCTTGTCTTTAAACTCACACAAGTCTTCTATTATACACGAGCCGCACTTAGGTTTTCGTGCAACACAGGTATAGCGCCCGTGTAGTATTAACCAGTGGTGCACATCTACTTTAAATTCTTTAGGGACAACCTTTTCAAGTTTTTGTTCTACGGCGACTACATCTTTGCCCATCGCAAATTTGGTGCGGTTTGAAACACGAAAAATATGCGTGTCTACGGCAATGGTTGGCCAGCCAAAAGCCGTGTTTAGCACGACATTTGCTGTTTTGCGGCCAACACCGGGGAGGGCTTCGAGGGCTTCGCGGTTTTCGGGAACAATGCCGTTATGTTGATCAACCAATATTTGGCACATTTTGAATACGTTTGCGGCTTTTGAATTAAATAAGCCAATGGTTTTTATATAATCGCGAAGCGCATCGTGGCCAATATCTAAAATGGCTTGTGGCGTATTAGCAACCGGAAATAATTTACGGGTTGCTTTATTTACCCCTACATCGGTAGCTTGTGCAGAGAGCGTAACGGCAACAAGTAGCTCAAATGGGCTTGAATATTCAAGCTCGGTTTCTGGATGCGGGTTTTGTTCGCGCAAGCGCGAGAGTATTTGGTGACGTTTTTCTTTATTCATGCAACTTAAAACGCATTAGCTAATAGCGTTAATGCGTTTTCCCCTTAAGTTAAGCTAGTAACACGTGCGCGTGGCCCTTTTTCGGCTTCTGGCGGCGTTACTTGTTTTGATTTTATTTGTGCGTCAATAACATTTTTTGCAGCGATTAACAGCCCAAGCCCTAAAAAGGCACCTGGTGGTAAAATAGCGAGTAAAAACTGGCTATCAAAACTAAATATTTCCAAGCGTAGGCTTTGTGCCCATGACCCTAGGAGCAAATCGGCGCCATCAAATAATGTACCTTGGCCTATCAGTTCGCGCATTGCACCGAGTACTAACAGTACGGCCATAAAGCCTAAGCCCATCATAAAACCATCGAATGCAGATAGGTGAACTGGGTTTTTAGAGGCATATGCCTCTGCACGGCCAATAATGGCGCAGTTAGTCACGATGAGTGGAATAAATATGCCTAATGATTGATATAAGCCAAAGGTGTACGCATTCATAAGTAGCTGAACTATGGTCACAAAGCCTGCAATAATCATTACAAATACCGGAATACGAATGTCTTTAGGCACCCAATTGCGCACAACTGAAACAGTAATATTAGAGCCAACTAACACCAACAACGTGGCTAACCCTAGGCCAAGTGCGTTGGTTACTGTTGAGGTAACGGCTAAAAGCGGGCATAAACCGAGTAGCTGCACGAGCGCGGGGTTATTTACCCATACGCCTTCTTTATATAAAGTTTTTAACTCACTCATGGTGTTACCTCTTGGCAAGCATTAGGCTTGGCAAAAATATCGTCAAAGTTGGTTTTGGCAAATAATACAGCATTTTTTACTGAGCCCACCACGGCGCGAGGGGTAATAGTAGCGCCGGTAAATTGGTCAAACTGGCCGCCATCTTTTTTTACCGCCCAACGTGCATCGTCTTCACTTAGAGCGGTTAAATCGTTAAATGTTGTGATCCATAATGACTTTTTAATTTCTATTTTATCGCCCAAGCCGGGCGTTTCTTCGTGCTTAGTGGTTCGCACGCCAGCAATGGTGCCATCAGCAAGTACGGCGGTTAATAAGTTAATATCGCCACTGTAACCACTAGGTGTTACGTGCCTGATTACCAGTGCAACAGGTTGCTCATTTTTATAAGCGCGGTAAATAACTTGTTCAGGGTAGGGCCCAAGTTGTTCATCACTCATAATTACGCAATTGGTATTGAGCTGATTATCGTAGCTGCGTGGGTTTAACACCTCTTGTAGTTGTGAGGTTAATTGCAAGCGTTCTTGCTCGGCAATTTTATCGGCGGTAAAGGCATCAATTGAGGCAACTAAGCCTGTTGTGATCAGTGCAAAGGCCGTTAATATCGCGCCATTTTTAGCCATTGATGAAATAATCATTTTACTGCTCCGTGGCCATAAGTGCGTGGTTGGGTGTAGTAATCAATCAGTGGTACAGCAATATTAATGAGTAATACACTAAAGGCGACTGCATCTGGGAAACCACCAAAGGTGCGAATTAAATACACTAATAAGCCAATTAACGCGCCATAAATTAAGCGCCCTTTATTGGTTGTAGCAGCGGATACAGGATCAGTGGCGATAAAAAATGCACCCATCATGATTGCGCCACTTAATAAGTGAAAGACCATACCAGGCTCGGTACCTGGCGCGGCAATATAGCCAATGGCACTGCACAGTGCTAGTGAGCCTATAAAGCTTACTGGAATATGCCAGTTTATAATTTTAGCTTTTAATAGGTATAAACCACCGGCTAAAAAGCCTAGGTTAACCCATAGCCAACCAAGCCCCGCCCATTGCCCAAATATTGGTTTTTGCATGCTTTCGCTAACGGTTAGGCCATGTGCTACATCGGTTTTAACTGTATCAAGCGGCGTGGCCATGGTGAGACCATCAACGCCGGCACGGACTTGATCAACACTAAAGCCCAGCGCGGTAAAGTCGGTAAATATAAGGCGTAACTGGTCAATAAAGCCAATAGGCGCATTAAGTAAATCGGTAACGGGTAACCAAGCGGTCATCTGCACTGGGAAAGATATAAGTAATAATACATATGCAGCCATTGCTGGGTTAAATAAATTAAACCCAAGTCCACCATAAAGCTGTTTTACGATGACGATGGCAAATAAACAGCCAATAATGATCACCCACCAAGGTGCCAGTGGCGGAATGCTCAGCGCTAATAACACACCAGTAAGCCATGCACTACCATCACTTAAAGCTGGCCAAATTGGACGTTTTCGCATTAACATAATGGCAGCTTCAAATACACTCACAGCAACAAGTGCCAGTACTAACTGAATAAGTACACCTGTGCCAAAAAATACCACTTGCGCTATCAACCCAGGAATACACGCTGCAATAACAGTTAGCATTAATCGCGTTAACGACTTATGGCTATGGTTGTGCGGCGAACTGGCCATGGTTAATTTCATGACTGATCATTTCCTTCTTTTTGTAACTTTTTAGCTTTGGCGCGCGCAATGGCGGCGGCCACGGCAGCTTTTTTCTTTTCTTCAGCGGTTTGTGTTGGCTCTGATTTGCGCTCAGAGGCAGCCTCGTCGCTCTGCTCAGAAGCTGAGTGCTCACTTTGAGCAGATTGCTCGGCTTCTTTAGCGGCCTTTTTAGCTTTTGCACGGGCAATAGCAGCCGCTACGGCCGCTTTTTTATCATCAGCTGGAGCTTGTGCTTCATCGCTTTGTGGCTGTGCATCTTGCTCAGCTTGTGCCGCTTTTTTAGCTTTTGCACGGGCAATAGCAG
>Ga0209452_1000093_pt1 | contig 35277 bp, 32 predicted proteins | sample WorMetimpBELIZE1_FD_187388 | JGI IMG/M metagenome (GOLD analysis project Ga0209452, IMG submission 187388) | Marine gutless worms symbiont microbial communities from Max Planck institute for Marine Microbiology, Germany - Olavius imperfectus... | ecosystem: Host-associated > Annelida > Digestive... | reverse complement strand
ATGATGGCGCTAAAGACTTAAGCGAATCTTTAGCGCTATTAAAAATGGCGCAAAGTGATGGGATAACACACATGGTGGCAACCCCGCATATTCATATAGGCCGATTTAATAACTCAGCAAAAGCTCTTATTAATGACATTGATGTTTTAAAGCAAGCGGCTTTAAATGCAGGTATTGATTTAAAACTTGCGTTAGCTGCCGAGGTTAGGCTCGACATTGAATTAATGGCTCTTGTTATGGCAGGGCAGTTACCTTTTATTGGTGCGTTAGATTCGGTTAATTATTTGTTGTTAGAGTTACCGCATTCGCATGTACCGCAAGGTTACGATAAGTTTATAAATTGGTTATCTAAGCGAAATATTAAAACGATAATCCCTCACCCCGAACGAAACAGAGATATTCAAGCAAACCCATTCTACATTGAGCGCTTAAAGCAGTTAGGTTGTGATTTTCAGCTAACAGCATCAAGCATAGAAGGGGCGTGGGGCGATACTGCTAAAGCAATTAGTATTGATATGTTACAAAAAGGCTTGGTTAGTTATGTTGCAAGCGATGCCCACTCAGTCAAACGCAGGCCTCCATTATTAAGTAATGCAAAAAGGCTCGTTACCGATTTAATAGGTGAGTTAGAAGCACAAAACTTGTTTGTTAACAATCCACAGCGTTTAACAGAGTCTTTGTTTGATGAGTAATTTAATAAGGCTAACTCAAATTACATTACTTGTAATTGTTACTTTGTTGATAAGTTATGAAAGCATACAAAGTATGCGCGCTAATGCGTGGTATTTTAATGCATTAAATACGCTAAAACAGCCTAGTGATTTACTAATACCTCAAGAGCTTAACCTGGCAAACGAGGCAATAACACTCGCCACTCAATTAGAGCCATTACAAGCGCACTATTGGCAGCTAAGTGCGTATATAAAAATGCTTAGCCTAACAAAAAATAATGTAAACGTTGAAAGCGCTCCTAAAGTATATGAGCAAGTAGAGTTGGCGCTTTTAAATTCGTTAAAGCACAGAACATCGTGGGCCGAAACATGGATGGACTTAGCTAAAGTCACTAGCTATAAAGAGGGGCCAAGTGATCGTGTGTTTGATTATATTCAGCAGGCTAAAAAAGCAGGCCCTTATAAAATAGATGTTCATTTAGGTGTTATTGAAATAGCGCTTGTTAACTGGCCGCAACTCCCTCCCAAATATAAAGCTTTGTATGTTAGCGAGCTTAGCCTTGCAGCCAAACATGGTTATAAATTTTCACGTGCGTTTGAGATAGCTAAGCAAACAGATACACTCCCTACTTTATGTTTGTCTCTTCAGTTTGGTGCACAATTTGAATCTGCCAGAAATAGCTGGATGTTTAAAAAACACTGTAAATAGGTTTTCTTGTTTAGGAAACGATCTTAGCTATTAGTTATTTAACCCTGCCAACGAGACAAAAGCGAAATTGCGTGTATTTACTTTAGGGTGTTGCTTCTCACGTTAGTAGCATAGCTTCTTTTTTAAAAGCTCATGTGCACAAAGAGAAGTAAATGAGCACAAATTAATACACCTATTATGGTTTATTTGCTTAACCACTAGATCACTTCTCTAAAGCGGAGCGACTCTAAACCTCTTTGTGAAAAATTACCTAAAAACAAATTGCACAAAGAGAAGAAAATGAGGAGTAAATGAGAAGGCATAACCAATTCAGACATTTTATTTATTTTCGTTCTAAAGCGGAGCGTCTCTTAACCTCTTTGTGAGTAATTTTACTGTAGGCGCCTTGCTTGCTGGCGCTTTAATTTTTAAAAACAGTTTGCTTTAAACTATTTTTGCGTGAGCAAGCTTCACGCCTACGGGTATACACTTAAATTTGGCTTGATCTTTCAGATACTGGGCTTGCTTATGTTAAGTGTGTAGCTTCTTATTAAAAGATCATGTGCACAAAGAGAAGTGAATGAGGAGTAAATGAGTAGACATAACCAGTTCAGACATTTTATTTATTTTCGTTCTAAAGCGCAGCGTCTCTAAACCTCTTTGTGAGTAATTTTACTGTAGGCGCCTTGCTTGCTGGCGCTTTAATTTTTGAAAACAGTTTGCTTTAAACTATTTTTGCGTGAGCAAGCTTCACGCCTACGGGTTATACACTTAAATTTGGCTTGATCTTGCAGATGCTGGGCTTGCTTATGTTAAGTGCGTAGTTTCTTTTTAAAAGATCTTTTGCACACAGAGAAGTGAATGAGAAGTAAATGAGTAGACATAAATACACCAATGATGGTTTATTACTTAATGTTTTATTACCACTCTAAAAGCGGAGCATCTCTTGACCTCTTTGTGAAAAATTACCTAAAAACAAATTGCACAAAGAGAAGTGAATGAGGAGTAAATGAGTAGACATACCAATTCAGACATTTTATTTATTTTTGCTCTAAAGCGCAGCGTCTCTAAACCTCTTTGTGAATATTTAATTAATTTTTAATAACTTGCGTGAGCAAGTTTCACGCCTAAGGGATAAAATTAGGTTTGGTTTTGTACACTTTGCGTTGCTTCTTTTTAAAAGATCATGTGCACAAAGAGCAGCAAAAGAGGAGCAAATGAGAAGGCATAATCAATTTGGCATCCTAAAAAGCGCCGTACTTCTATACTTCTTTTAAAAATCACAAAATCTAACCACATAAAAACGCCCAGAGCCATTTTATTAGCTCTGGGCTACAAATGGCTCTTAGTTGAGCCTTGCGCTAACTAAATACACTTTCGTAATTCTTAGGGAGAAGAAGAAAGTACCTTTTAGTGTAGTTAACTAATGTATAAAACTCTAAGTTTTGTTCATTAATTAATCGCAAATAATAACAAAGGATTAATAAAATTATGCACAGGTTAGCCTTTGTATTGAGTGGTTTATGCCCAGCTTATTAACTGGGTATTTTGTACAAGATCGCGTGGTAGGGAATTTTTGATCTTATTTTTTTGCCATTTACCCAGCCCAATAGGGCTGCCACACAAAGTTAATACTACTTCGCCGGTGGCTTTTGTAACGTCTTCTAGGCGCACATCTTTACCGTTAAAGTAGTCGTTTGCTTGCTCGTTTGATAAAGCATAGGTATTGCTTTTGCATTCATTACCAAACACGGTAGCAAATTCGTGGGTAAGCCTTACACCGTTTTTATGAATAACCCCTAGCTGAATACCTAAACGTGCGTATTTAATTTTATTTTGCACGGCTTCAAACCCATCAGGAAATAACCACAGTTCTTTATCGCGTTGCATTAATTTACCTGGCAGCGCTTTTAAACCAAACTGCTTTTTAAGCTCGCTCATAAATAACGTGGTTTGCTTTTTATCAAACTCGTTAAACGGAAACGCCCCTTTTTTTACCGTTTGATTTGGGTTATTACAGCTTGCTCGTTTTTTAAATTTAGCAATAAAAAAGCCTTCGCTGTCGTACGTTTGTGGCCACACATGTAAGTAGCCTTCGGCGGTGGTAGCTTTTTCTGCGCCTTCAAATAAATCACTAAGCGACTGCGGCTCAATGTAGTCGCCAAATTCACTGAGTAAATAATCACATACTTGTTGGTTTTCGAGCGGGGTGAGCGTACAGGTTGAATACACCAGTGTACCGCTTGGTTTTAATGCGTAAAATGCACTTTTAATTAACTCTTTTTGTACTTGGGCAATCTCAATATTTGATTCTATTGACCAATTTTTAAGTGCGTCGGCGTCTTTCCGTACGGTACCTTCGCCTGAGCAAGGCGCGTCGAGCAAAATGCTATCAAAGCATTCAAACATATAGTTACCAAATATCACACCATCAAAGTGTGAAAGCGCACAGTTACCCACACCCATACGTTTTAGCGTAGCGCTCAGTACTTTTAATCGTGATGACGAAAGCTCGTTGGCAACCAGTACGCCTTGGTTGTTCATTATTGCGGCAAGTTGCGAGGTTTTAGAGCCAGGGGCTGATGCCATATCTAGCACATAGTTATTATTTTCGTCTGCGTTTTTAATACTTTTCTTAAGTGCCATAGGCGGTAGCATTGAGCTTGCCTCTTGCACGTACATGGCACCGCTTAGGTGTAGGTCTGTATTGCCCAGTGCTAAATTTTGCTCTTCTTCGCTTGGGCGCTCTAGCCAAAAACCCTCGCTACACCAAGGTATAGGGGTAAGCTGCCAGTTTTTTTGTTCTGCGCGCTTTAAAAATTCTTCAATCGAAATTTTTAACGTATTTACACGAATAGACTTTCTGAGCGGACGACGACACGCGTTTATAAAGTCGTCTAAATTGAGGTGAGCAGGTAAATAGGTTTTTACATCGTCAATAAAGTGCTCAGGAATATAAGTGTTGGCGTTCACGCGGTGGCTCGTACATTAAAAATAAAGCGTGATATTAGCAGTTTTAGCTCAACATTTCAGTTTTTTGTAATGGCTTTATAACCCACCTGTATGTCGACACATTACATTTTTAGTTTAAATTTAAAGCGGTTTCTTACGACTTTAGAATAATGGTGTCGACAATAAGTGTGTTTTTTAGTCATTTTTACCTTAGATGGGGTTGACATGTTTTTTTATTAAGCACATAGTTACCTCATCAATTGTCGACAATTTATTTATGAGCCATGACGCAACCTTTTTTAATCGATACACCTATTACTACCGCTTCTGATCAAGTGTTTGTAGATATGCGCCGTGAAATAGTAGAGGGCAGCATAGAGCAAGGCAGCAAAATATCTGAGCCTGAACTTGCAAAGCGTTACGGTGTAAGTCGTGCGACGCTTAGAGAAGCACTTAATCGCTTAGAAAGTTGTTATTTAGTTGAGCGTAAAGCTAATGTAGGTTGCCGTGTAGTGGCACTCACAGCAGAGCGCTTAATTGAAGTATACCAAGTGCGAAGCGCTCTTGAAGGGTTGGCATGTAGGCTAGCTGCCGACAATATGGCCGCCGACGAAGTTAAAAGCCTAAAGCAACTCCTTAATCAGCATTTACAAACGCAGCGTGTAAAAGAGGGTGAGTCGTACTATCAAGAAGCAGGCGATTTAGACTTTCATTATCGCATTATTAAAGGCAGTAAAAACGCGCACCTTATACATTTGTTGTGCAATGGGCTTTACCAGTTAATTCGTATGTACCGTGTGCAAATGGGTATGGTGGGCCCGCGCGTATCTAAAGCGTTTGACGAGCATTTAGCCATTATTAACGCAATAGAAAACCACGACGGTGAACTTGCCGAAATGCTGATGAAACGACACATCAGTGCATCGCAAGCTAATATTCAAACCAAATTTGATGCATACCAATCAATATGAGTATTCGAACAATTTAACTGATTAAATCGCTCTATAACGTCGTTAATAATTTTTTATTTAGAACCACTAAACATAAAAATTATTGCCTAGTTACAGAACGATTTTCTTAGCGTTAAATAGACCTTATACACATACAGATTGGTATTTGTCATAAACAAAAACTTTATAAAAGCTAAAAGGTTAAAGGCTAAAGGCTAAAAGGTTAAAGGTTAAAGGTTAAAGGTTAAAAGCTTAAAAGCTAACAAAGATTAAAAATATAAGTTACTCCATGTAGCAACCGTTCAAAGTGAGGAGAAAGTAATGTCAGCAGGATTAAAATTTAAACAGGCTATTGCTAATAATCGCCCATTACAAGTTGTAGGTACTATTAATGCTTACACAGCTATGATGGCGGAAAAAATGGGTCACCAAGCTATTTACCTCTCAGGTGCCGGTGTGGCAAATGCCTCTTACGGTATGCCAGATTTAGGCATGACTAGCCTTGATAACGTACTTGAAGATATTCGCCGTATTACTGGTGCAAGCGATTTACCACTACTTGTAGATGCCGATACAGGCTGGGGCGGGGCGTTTAATATTGCCCGTACCGTTAAAGAAATGACTAAAGCCGGCGCAGCGGGTTTTCATATTGAAGACCAAGTAGCGCAAAAGCGTTGTGGACACCGCCCTAATAAAGAAATTGTAAGCCAAGGTGAAATGGTCGACCGTATTAAAGCTGCCGTTGATGCTAAAACCGATAGCGATTTTTACATTATGGCTCGCACCGATGCGTTTCAAAAAGAAGGCTTAAATGCCGCGATTGATCGTGCCGCTGCCTGTGTAGAAGCGGGCGCAGACGCTATTTTTGCTGAAGCCGTGCACGACCTTGCCGATTACCAAGCGTTTTCGGATGCGTTAAACGTGCCTATTTTGGCTAACATTACTGAGTTTGGCCAAACGCCTATTTACACCAAAGAGCAGTTAAGTGAGGTAGGTGTTGAAATGGTGCTATACCCACTTAGTGCATTTAGAGCCATGAACAAAGCCGCGCTTAACGTGTACTCTGCTATTTTAAATGAGGGCTCGCAGCAAAGCCAAATTGAAAACATGCAAACACGCGCTGAGCTTTACGAATTTTTAGATTACCACACATACGAAAACACACTTGATAACCTTTTTTCATCAAAATCTGACAAATAATAATTATTAAAATCACACACAAATTTAAGATAGGAGAAGATCATGGTAGATAAAGCATTAGGCGGTGCAGGCTTACGCGGCCAAGTAGCAGGGCAAACGGCATTATGTACAGTAGGGCAAACAGGCTCTGGTTTAACGTATTGTGGGTACGATATTAGCGAACTTGCCGAAAAAGCACAGTTTGAAGAGGTGTCGTTTTTACTTTCGCGCGGTGAGTTACCAACAGTGAATGAACTAGCTGACTATAAAGCTAAATTAAAAAGCTTACGTGGCCTGCCAGATGCACTAAAAACCGTGCTTGAAAATATTCCTAAAGACGCGCACCCAATGGATGTTATGCGTACCGGTTGCTCAATGCTGGGTAACCTAGAAATGGAACTTGATTTTAGCCAAGCAAACGATGCGATTGACCGCATGGTTGCGCTCTTCCCAAGTATAATTTGTTACTGGTACCGCTTTACTCACGATGGCGTACGCATTGATACCCAAACCGATGACGACTCAGTAGGCGCGCACTTTTTAACGCTATTACACGACAAAGCTCCGAGCGAGCTGTTTGCACAAGTAATGAATGTGTCGCTAATTTTATACGCAGAGCATGAATTTAACGCCTCTACGTTTACGGGGCGTGTATGTGCATCAACCTTATCGGATATTCACTCGTGTGTAACAGGTGCTATTGGTACGCTACGTGGCCCACTGCATGGTGGTGCAAACGAAGCCGCTATGGATATGATTCAAAACTTTACAAGTGCTGATCATGCCGAGCAAGAAATCATGGGTATGCTAGAGCGTAAAGATAAAATTATGGGCTTTGGCCACGCTATTTACCGCGAGTCAGATCCACGTAACGTTATTATTAAAAAGTTCTCTGAAAAACTAGCTAAAGAGGTGGGCGATGATGTGCTTTACCCTGTATCGGTTAGATGTGAAGAGGTTATGTGGCGAGAGAAAAAGCTATTTTGTAATGCCGATTTTTTCCATGCATCAGCGTATCACTTTATGGGTATTCCCACTAAGTTATTTACGCCAATATTTGTGATGAGCCGTGTTACCGGCTGGACGGCACATGTTAAAGAGCAGCGCGCTAACAACCGTATTATTCGCCCAAGTGCTGAGTACACAGGGCCAGAGGCACGTAGCTATACGCCAATTGAATCAAGAGGCTGATTAGTTACACATAATACCAATCCGTAATAATACTTAATTAAGCGCATTGGTATTGGGTGAGCAACACGCTCACCCCTTGCCTTTTATTTCCCGTCACCTATTAGCGAACCTGTATTATGACCATAATTAATAACACCCAATACCGAAAACCATTGCCTGGCTCAAATGTAGACTACTACGACACACAAGCCGCAGTAGATGCTATAAAGCCAGGTGCGTATGCCACATTGCCTTACACATCGCGCGTACTTGCTGAAAACTTAGTGCGCCGCTGTGAGCCTGATATGCTGACCGATGCGCTTAATCAACTTATTGAGCGTAAACAAGATTTAGACTTTCCGTGGTATCCGGCGCGTGTAGTATGCCACGATATTTTAGGCCAAACCGCATTAGTTGATTTAGCAGGCCTGCGCGACGCGATTGCCGCAAAAGGCGGGGATCCCGCAAAAGTAAACCCGGTTGTGCCTACACAACTTATTGTTGATCACTCTTTAGCGGTAGAGCATGCGGGCTTTGATCCCGATGCATTTGAAAAAAACCGTGCCATTGAAGATAGACGTAACGATGACCGTTTTCATTTTATAAACTGGACTAAAACCGCCTTTAAAAATATTGATGTTATTCCGCCTGGTAACGGCATTATGCATCAAATTAACCTTGAAAAAATGTCGCCTGTTATTCAAAACCGCGATGGCATTGCATTCCCTGATACTTTAGTTGGTACCGACAGCCACACCCCACATGTTGATGCACTTGGTGTAATTGCTGTAGGCGTAGGTGGGCTTGAGGCCGAAAGCGTAATGCTTGGCCGTGCCTCGTACATGCGCTTGCCTGACATTGTTGGTGTTGAGCTAATAGGCACTCGCCAACCCGGTATTACTGCAACCGATATCGTATTAGCTATTACCGAGTTTTTACGCGAGCAGCGTGTGGTTTCGTCCTATTTAGAATTTTACGGCGAAGGCGCCGATGCACTGACTCTTGGCGATAGAGCAACTATTTCTAATATGACGCCAGAGTTTGGTGCAACTGCTGCCATGTTTTACATAGACGATAAAACAATAGATTACTTGCGTTTAACAGGGCGTGATGAAGAGCAAATAGCACTTGTAGAAAACTATGCTAAAACGGCAGGCCTTTGGAGCGATAGTTTAAAAACAGCAAAATACGAGCGGGTGCTTAAATTTGATTTATCAAGCGTAGGGCGCAATATTGCTGGGCCTTCGAACCCACACCGCCGTGTATCAACGAGTGATTTAGCTAAAGAAGGTATATCTGGCACAGTTGAAAACAATGAAGGCTTAATGCCAGATGGCGCCTGTATTATTGCCGCTATTACCAGTTGTACTAACACCAGTAATCCGCGCAACGTAATTGCTGCAGGCTTACTTGCGCGCAATGCAAATGCCAAAGGCTTAATGCGCAAACCTTGGGTTAAAACCTCACTCGCGCCAGGCTCTAAAGCGGTGCAATCATACCTTAAAGAGGCAAACTTACTGCCTGAACTTGAAAAGCTTGGCTTTGGTATTGTGGGCTTTGCTTGTACTACCTGTAACGGCATGAGCGGCGCACTTGATCCTGTTATTCAACAAGAAGTAATCGATCGCGATTTATACGCAACCGCGGTGCTATCTGGCAATCGTAACTTTGATGGGCGTATTCATCCCTATGCTAAGCAAGCGTTTTTAGCGTCACCGCCATTAGTTGTAGCGTATGCTATTGCCGGTACTATTCGTTTTGATATAGAAAAAGGTGTGCTTGGGCAAGATCAACACGGCAACGATATAACGCTTAAAGATTTATGGCCAAGCGATGAAGAAATAGATGAAGTAATCAAGCAAAGCGTTAAGCCAGAGCAATTTAAAAAAGTGTACGAGCCTATGTTTGACTTAACCGTTGATTACGGTGAAGACAACGACCCGCTATACATCTGGCGCGAGCAAAGTACTTATATTCGCCGACCGCCATACTGGGAAGGCGCCCTTGCAGGTGAGCGCACCATGACCGGCATGCGCGCGCTTGCTGTACTTGGCGATAACATTACAACGGATCATTTATCGCCATCAAACGCAATTATGGCAAGCAGTGCGGCGGGTGAATACTTAACGAAAATGAATGTTCCTGAAGAGGATTTTAACTCGTATGCAACCCACCGAGGCGATCACTTAACCGCGCAGCGCGCCACGTTTGCAAACCCAAAATTGTTAAACGAAATGGTACGTGATGAAAACGGCGAGGTTAAACAAGGCTCGTACGCGCGTTTAGAGCCACAAGGCACTAACATACGTATGTGGGAAGCGATCGAGACTTATATGCAGCGTAAGCAGCCGCTTATAATTGTAGCGGGTGCAGATTACGGCCAAGGCTCGTCTCGCGATTGGGCCGCCAAAGGTGTAAGGCTTGCAGGCGTTGAAGTGATAGCTGCAGAGGGCTTTGAACGTATTCACCGTACAAACTTAATTGGTATGGGTGTATTACCTTTGGAGTTTAGACCCGGTACGAATCGCAAAACACTCAATATTGATGGCAGCGAAACTTTTGATGTAAAAGGCAAGCCTTCACCTGGCGCTGTACTTGATTTAGTAATTACGCGTAAAAATGGTGAGGTACTAACGGTACCTATGAAGTGCCGATTGGATACCCAAGAGGAGCTTTCTATTTATGCTGCTGGTGGTGTATTGCAACGTTTTGCACAAGATTTTTTAGAAGCAACACAGTCTGCATAAGGAGGAGCACTATGTTTAAACCACAAATTAAAGTACCGGCAACTTACATGCGTGGCGGCACCAGTAAAGGCGTGTTTTTTAAGTTAACCGATTTACCAAAACCCGCCCAAGTGGCGGGTGAGGCGCGCGATAATTTACTGTTACGCATAATTGGCAGCCCCGATCCTTACGGTAAACAAACTGATGGCATGGGCGGTGCTACGTCAAGTACCAGTAAAACGGTTATATTAAGTAAAAGCGAGCAACCTAATCACGATGTGGATTATTTATTTGGCCAAGTGGCAATAGATAAACCTTTTATAGATTGGAGCGGTAACTGCGGTAATCTAACATCGGCTGTAGGCGCGTTTGCGATAACGAATGGCTTAGTGGATAAAAGCAGAGTACCTGATAACGGTGTTGCTATTGTGCGCGTGTGGCAGGCTAATATTAAAAAAAGTATTTTAGTGCATGTGCCTATGACCCATGGCGAAGTACAAGAAACCGGTGACTTTGAGCTCGACGGTGTTACCTTTGCTGCGGCTGAGGTAAAACTTGAGTTTTTGAACCCAGCAGACGGCGAAGGCGCATTATTTCCAACAGGTAATGTAGTCGATGACTTAGAAGTACCAGGAATTGGCACTTTAAAAGCCACCATGATCAACGCGGGTATTCCTACTGTGTTTATTAATGCAAGCGACATTGGCTACACCGGCGCTGAGCTACAAGATGACATAAATAATGATACTGCTGCGCTTAAAAAACTAGAAACAATACGCGCTCATGGCGCAGTAAAAATGGGCTTAATAGCTAATATTAACGAAGCGCAAACACGCCAACATACGCCTAAAGTGGCTTTTGTTGCAGCACCAATAGATTATAACGCGTCAAGTGGTAAGTTTATTGAAGCTGCAACAATTAATTTATTAGTGCGTGCTATGTCTATGGGCAAGCTTCATCATGCGATGATGGGCACAGCTGCAGTGGCTATAGGCGCAGCCGCGGCTATTGAAGGTACGTTGGTAAACAAAGCCGCTGGTGGCGGTACGTTGAACGAAGTTAACTTTGGTCACCCCTCAGGCACACTTAAAGTAGGCGCACAAGCTAGAATAATAGACGGTGATTGGCAAGTAACCAAAGCAAGTATGAGCCGCAGCGCCCGCGTACTTATGGAAGGCGTAGTGAGGGCTTTGCAGTAAGCTGATTTTAACGTTTTATATTGAGTCTTTAACGATAACCCCAGTCGTTATTGACTCTTAACATGTTTAGTTAAACCTAAACACCTTAAACATTGTGTTTAAAAAACTCCTTTCCAAAAAACCTACAAAATTAATCCTTTTTCATTATATTAGCTTTGGCGGGCGTTTTTTTTATCGTATCTGCCGCATTTACTTGAAGAATATTATTAACAAACTAAATTAAATGTAATATTCACTTAATATAGTGAATATATGGTAAGCACGAGCGATGCTTCTTAATGGTTTTAACATATGTTATTGAAAAATAGTAAAGCCTATGAAGAAGCGTCGTTTAAATTTTTGGTAAAAACTTGTACTTAAAACGTATAAAAATGTAGCAAAAACTCACTACTTAATGTTACTTTAATCTATAAGTAACAAAGGTTGTTATTGTGTGACTGTTTATGTTTTTTTGTAAACTTTCACTTGAATATTTAATAAATAAATTTCTGATACTCATTGCAGGCTATCAAGGAGAAATAAATGGCACAGCGTATGACTAAAATTACCCCAATTGCAGCTTCGGTTGCACTTACTTTAGGTTTAGCGGGTTGTGGTTCAGACAACGACGGAAACACTTATGTTCCTCCCGTTGAATCTGTTACTTCATCTGATGACGCGCAATTTAACGTAGAAATAACAGGTAAAGCTGTTAAAGGCGCGATGAAAGGTGCCGTTGTTAGCGTGATGACATTAGACGCGTCAGGTGAAAGTGTTCCAGTTGCGTTTAGATTAGAAGCATCAGCTGAAGCTGAAACATTTACGGGTGAAGCAACATCGCAAGCAGCAGCAGATGCAGCTGTTGAAGCGAGTAAAATTGCAGGAAACCCTGATGCGTTAGTAACTGGCGATGACGGTAGTTACAGCATCTACCTTGAAGACGACTTTACAGGACCTGTTTATATAACTGTCGCTACTGCTGAAGAAGGTGATGATAGCTTCTTACGTTGTGATGCATATGTTGGCTGTGGCGTTTATGATGACGCACCAGAGGCTGATGATGTAAATGATGGTGATACTAATATTGAATTTGGCGAATGGTATAAAGCAGATCTAGAGCTCTCTGTTGTTAAATACGTTGCCCCAGCAGAAGCTGATAGCTCTGGTGCAAGTGGTGCTGCAGGTGATGCAAATGTAGCGCGTTCGTTTAAAGCCAATGTAACTTTTTTAACTACGCTAGTTGCTCAAGCCCTACTTGAAGCTGAAGGTGAGGTTGATGCAGATGCAATTGCTGATACAAGCTTAAATACGGTTATTCAGGTAATGGGCCCAGATGCAGCCGTATTATTATCAGGTCTAATTGGTGATGTATCTAATGGTGGTGCTGTAGATTTAAGTGATGTTGATGGTGAAGAAGCGCTTTCGCAAGGCGTGTTAATGATCGCGCAGCTGTCTTCTTCTATTCAGGGTTTACCGTCAATTTCGGATGCTATGACAAGTATTGCCGCAGGCATTGAAGCAGGTACTTTAAGCACGACAGATATCGCAGAAACATTACAAACTGTGGTGTCTAGCACTGCAAGCGTATTTGTAGCTATTGCAACGGGCGACGAAGATGCAATTAAAGCGGCATTAGAAGCAGCCTACTTAGCTAATAACCCTGATGCAACAGCTGGCGAAATTTCTGCATTTGCGCAAAACTCTGCTGGTATTGCAGCTAAAGCAAAAGCTGCAAAAGATGAGGCAGTTAAAAACGGCGCAGCCAGTGATGCTGAATTAGCAGAGCTTGCAGGTACTGTACAAGAAGCCTTAGAAGAGCTTGGTTGTACAGGCGATGAGTGTGTGGCTGGTGACGAGTTTTTTGCTGATTTAGCAGTTGCTTTATCAGCACAAATTGATGCATCTACTACTGAGCTTACAGAGCTTCAAGCATCGGTAGATGCTGCTGAAGCAATGCTTGCTGATGTTCAAGCGCTAGGTGGTGATGAAGTTACCGATGCCGACTCTGCAATTGCATTTGTTGCTGCTGTAGCTGCACTTGAAAATGAGGCAGAAGCAGCTGATTTAGCAACAGCAACAAACAAAGTATATGTGCAAGCACAAGGCTATGTTAGCACTGGGGCTTTACTTGTAGCTCAAAGCTCTGATTACCAAGGTGTACTTGATACTGCAACTGATTTACAAGATGCAGCTTTAGTAGAGGTTGAAAACGTAAGCGCATATGATGCAGCAATTGCGCAATTAGTAGCTGATGCAGAAGCTGCTATTACTGAGTATGAGATTGAAGTAGCAGCCGCTAAAGAAGTTGCTATGGATACAGCCGATGTTGCAAGTGAAAAGAAAACAGCTGCAGATACAGCTGAAGCCGCTTCAACTAGTGCACTTGCTGATGCGCAAGCTGCTGTTGACTCGGGTGACGATGCACAAGCAACTGTTGAATTAGTTGATGCTGCGGTGACTGCTGCTTCTGATTTTTCTGCTGCTGTAGATGCACTTGAACTTGCGATTGCACAAGCTTTAGAAGCTGCAAAAGAGTATGATGCTGTAGCAGTAACTGAAGCTGATATGGCTGAAGCTGATGACTTAATTGCAAGCGCAAATACGATGGCAGAAGCTGCACAAATACAAGCTGAACTTGCAAACGAGCAACTTGTGACAGCGCTTAGCTTACAAGCAGAAGCAGACCTTGCAGTGGCTACAGCATCTGTTAAAGAAACGTCAATGTCACTTTCTACCATGACGGTATTAACAAGCACGGGTGGCGATGCACTTTATGATACAGCTGAAGTGTTATTTGATGTATTTGAAGAGCTTGCCGATATGGGGAATTCTGGTGAAGGTACTTCAACAACACACCCTGAGTGGGACTACGCTTACAGCCTAGACGACTTAACGCTAATGCTTACAAACTCAACGACTGGCAGCGAGATCACTGCATCAGCAGCGTATCAAGATGACCAGCTTGTAGTTGCTTGGGGTGGCATGCTAGAAACCGACAGCGATGCGACTGTTGAGCTTGTAACAGGCGATGTAGCCGCTGATGCACTAGCAGAGTGTCAAGCATTTGCTGATGGTACTATTACCGATTCAACACAAATTGATTCGTGTTTAGTATTTACTTTTGACGGTTCTGTAACAGCAGATACGGTTGACGATGCTGAGCTGACTATGGCGCAAGCTTGGAACCGTGTTGAGATTATGGACGGTGACTCAGGCTTTATGGGTACGCTAAACCTTAGCGGCATGGATGAAACTGATATGGCTATGCTAGAACTAGCTGGCGTATCTGGTGACTTAGACTTTAGCGTAATGTCTGAGGTTGATGGCAGCGGTGATGAAGACATGACTATGCTTGAAATCAAAGTAAATGGCGATGCTGCTATGGGTTACACGCTGACTATGTCAGGTACTGAATCAGCTGGTTACATGGGCGATGTTAAAGCGATGTACGACGGCATGATGATGACCTTTGGTACCGCAACTAAAGTTACAAATGGTGTTTCAATTACTTACATTGATGATGAAGTAATTGAGTACACAGATGTGACTTTAATTGACTCATCTAACTAATACTTAAACTATAAAAGGGAAAAGCGCTGCGCTTTTCCCTTTTTTTATAGAAAGCGATTAAATTATGAAAAAAAAAATTCTCTTGTTAGGATTTTCAACTGCTCTACTTTCACCTCTAGCTTCTGCAAATAATCAATTTCAAATATTTACTCACTTTGACGCCGAAATTTACACTGAGGCACAGCCAGTACAAGCATTTGTAGATGATTTTGACGAGCCTATTAAGTCTGGCGATAGTGCATTTACTTATAATATTTTTGAAATTGGTGTAGGTTACAACAACTTTAAAGTGGGTTTGCAAAGCCGTTATGACTACGTACTTAATTTTGACCCTGATACTGCACTTTATACTTATTTAGAAAAAAACGATTTACCCTTTGAAGAGCGATTTTACACGTACCAATTAGATGCAAAACAAGTTACCTCTAATGGGGTATTTGTTTCATACGATTTTAAGTTTTTAGATAAAAACGCGTTAACAATCACACCTAAGGTGTCTGTGTTTGCTAGTACACATTTTCAAGATGCCTCTGTAGATGGGCGAGTGTTTAGTGACGAGGTTGAAGGTAGCATTACAGCTGATTATAATTTTTCGAAAGATATTTTATTTAAAAAATTTACCCCCTCTGAAAACCCAGAAGGCTTAGGTTATAGCTTAGATATTTTTGCTGATTGGCAAGTAAATGACGATTTAAAAGTAGGCTTAAGTGTAAAAGATCTACTTTATAAAACGGATTTTGATGATACCGGCTCGGTAAAAGGGCAAACGACCGAAATTCCTTTCAGTGAAGATGAGAATGGGAGTGTTGTATCAACACCTACTGTATCTCTTCAAACCTCAGCTTTTGGTAATACCCAGTCGCACACACTTGATATGGAAATGCGTATTGCCGCTTTTGCAGATTATCGAATCAATAATCGATATTCAACGGCGTTGATCGTAAAGAAATATGATGAAGACACGTTTAGCCAGTTAAAAGGGCGCATTCACTTTTGGGATCATTGGAAAGTACAAGCTGGCTATGAAACAAAAAGTGAAGCGTTTTTAGTCGGAATTGAAAACGAGTACTTTGGCCTTAATTTACAAACCGACAGCTTAGATTTAGATAAAGCTTATTATGCGAATGTAAATTGGTACATGAACATTAAGTTTTAAGGAATGAAGATGTTAAAAAAACTTTTACCTTTGTCAGTTGCTGTAGCGCTTAGTGGCTGTGGCGGCTCTTCAAATGACAGTAGTGACGAAGCGGTTGAAATAAGCGTTGCATCTACTTCTACCGTAAACTTTTATGTGCCTCAGTGGCAATCAGCTAAAGGTACGCTTAATCAATTAGACAGCCAAGGCAAGGTCGTTGAATCTGTTGCAGTTGAAAATATAAATACCGCTAGCGTGAGCGTATCGCCTCTTAATTTTTATACATTTGAATTTATACCTGACGATAGTGCTTTGCCATGCCCACGCTTTACAGGCTGCGGCAGAACGTTGCGCGGCGATGTAAACGATATAAACGAGAACCGTTTAATTGATTTTGAAGAGATAACTGGCGTTAATTTAAATTATGCCGCCCGTGCTTATGTTGCGCCTGGCGTTAACGAAGTCTTTTTCTCGCCAATGAGTACAGCGATCACTGCCGCTAATTATGATGCAACTCTTGCGAGCTTATCAGCAAGCCCGTTTTATCAACTCACACACAGCAGTTTAAGTAATACGTTAGAGGCCGAAATTGTAGCTAACGCCTTTACCTATGGTGCAATTGTAGCTGGCGTGTCTGTTGATGACTTTGACTTAGCCACTGCATTTGATGATTTTATCACTCAGCAGGATGATACCAGTGCATGGCAAACCTACAGTAATTTAGCTGATCAATACCTTGCAGATAATCTATACAGTCAGCAGGGCAATGGTTTGATTCAAAGTGTTGCAGGTGAGGTTAAGCAAACTATTGCGAGTGTGACAAGCTATACCAATTGGCAACAAAAAGTAGAAGCTGAGCAAGCACTCGAGTCGCGCGAATTACTTGAAAATATTAGAGACGCACTGGGTGTTATTCGTTTACAAGAGACGACTTATGCTGATGATATAGACGCTAAACTGGAACAACTCGAAAGTGCTCTTGACGATGATACACAAAAAGCGATTACTGTACTTGCTGAAGTAATTAACGAAGTGCTTATTAATTACTCGCCACTTGCGGAAGTTTCTGCAAATGATGGGCAATACACGTTACGTAATCTTGATATTAGCTACTCAACATCACCCTACAAATGGCTAATTACAGGTACTTACGATGGACTACCTGTGAACATAGATATGTCTATTCCTACTTTCAGAGTCAGTGGTGTGTTAGGTGATAAAATTGAAGGGGTAATGAGTGCTTTTGTAGTGAACGGTGATACACGCTTGAATGTTGATGTTAGTGAGCTACTGATTGAGCTGGATGGGACAAGTGAACAAAGCGAGTTATTACCTGATGCGCAAACGGGTATTGCAAATTTAAGTACTGATGTTGCTATTACTAAACAAGCAGGCGAGCTTACAGGGCAGTTATCATTGGATCTGAATCGATTTGTTACTGCTTTTGCAGAGGAAGTCACCTCTTTATCATCATTTAATTTTGAAGGGCAGTTTCAAAGTGATATTCAAATAACGCCTTTTCATATTACGGCATTAGAAGGATCACCCCTTTCAGGTGATGAAAACGATGATCTCATGTTTGGCTTAGAGCTTGATTTGCCATTAGGTGGCGCAAGTGATTTTAGCTTAGCGTACGTAGGTGATGTTATTGATTTATCGCAGCTAACTAGTAGTGATATATTTATTAGTGTTAAACAAAAGGCCTTAGATTTACGTATTAGAGAAGTAAATAGCAACATTAGCTTAACCGCTAAAGGTGAAAACGGCCGCTGGCTTGATGTAAAACAAGCTGGCAGTAACTACAACGGCGGGTTGTATTTAGGCGATACTAAAATTGCAGATGTAACCGCAGTGCGTGGTATCCCTGGGGTGTTATTTCCTAACGGTGAGTTTGAGTCGTTATTTTAATCGCAGTTTAAATTTAAACTTAAGCCCAGCAAGTAGCACATACTTGCTGGGCTTTTTTATTACTCGTGCTTATATACGAACCAACCAAACAAATTGGTATAAGTTATAGTAGCTCTATTTCTACGGCTTCGTCTTTTTCGATATTGCCACTTTCGGCTGGTACCACAATAAGGCAATTTGCTTGACTAAGCGATGACAAAACTCCCGAGCCTTGCTTATTTATAGGCGTTACCAGCAGATTATTGTGCTCGTCGGTGCTGGCAATACCGCGTTGAAAGTCGGTACGGCCGGGGCGCTTTTTAATCAGTGTGGTTGTAGTCGCTTTTAAACGTAACTTAGCAGTATGCTCATTTCCTGAAAGCTTTGTAAGGGCGGGTTTTACAAGTCGCTCAAGTGTAACGGCTGCCGATACGGGGTTACCTGGTAAACCAAAAAAGTAGCTGTTAGGTAATTTACCAAACGCAAAGGGTTTACCAGGTTTCATGGCAATTTTCCAAAAATGGATATCGCCAATCTCATTTAATACTTCTTTGGTAAAATCGGCTTCACCAACCGATACACCACCAGAGCTAATTACAGCATCTGCCTGCTCATTTGCTTTTAAAAATGTTTTTTTAATCAGGCTTTTATTATCAGCGATAATGCCAAAATCAATTACTTCTATATTGTTATCATTAAGCTCGTTTAAAATAACTGCTCGATTACTTTCATAAATAGCGCCAGCAGGAAGCGCATTGCCAGGCTCTATAAGTTCATCTCCTGTAGAAAACACCGCAACTTTAAGTGTTTCATATACACTTACTTGGTTAATACCAATAGAGGCAAGTAAGCCTACATCGACTGCTTTTAGTTTTCTGCCTGCTTTAAAAACAACGCTATCTTTAGCAATGTCTTCACCGGCAAAGCGCACATTATTATTGAGCTCAATATTACCCGTAAATGTTATTTTGTCGTTATCCGCAGTGGCGTTTTCTTGCATCACAACTGCATTAGCGCCAGGGGGCAGTGCCGCGCCGGTCATTATTCTAACGCATTGCCCGGCAGATAAAGTGCCTGCAAAGGTTTGCCCTGCAAACACGCTGCCTACTTGCTGATAGGTGGTTAGCCCTTCACTTAGGCATAGTGCATAGCCATCCATTGCTGAATTATCGTGAGCAGGAACATTAATACTAGATTTAATATCACTTGCTAAAACACGGCCAGCGCTGCGCATAATAGAAATGGTTTCGGTGCCTTTATTAAAGCTAATCGCGCTTAGCATGTTACTTATTGCGGTTTCTACTGGTAATAAACCAGGTGCATTGCATACATCGTTCATATATATTGTTTTTTATAATGTCTCTGATTTTTAAAACAATACTTATAATGTTAAAGCTTTACAATACACGGTGTGGTTATTTGTTATTACTGTTAGTGGTATTTAGCAACTGCGTTAGCGCAAAAGAAACACTGCATATCGCAGTGGCGAGCAATTTTAAACCTGTGCTGCAAACCTTGGTAGCGAGTCCTGCCCTGAAAAATATTAACTTTAAAATATCGGCTGCCTCTAGTGGGGTACTGCATTCGCAAATTATGCATGGAGCACCATATGATATTTTTTTATCAGCCGATGCGACGCGTCCACAAGCACTTATAAAAGATGGTTTTGCGATTAAAGATAGCTTAACCACCTATGCAATAGGCTTATTAGCACTTTGGCAGCCAAGCAACTCAGTGATTAATAATAAATTGGCCATTGCTAATCCTCGGTTTTCACCTTATGGGCAAGCATCAGCACACTATGCTAAAAATTATATAAAAACACCGTATGAGTTTGTTTATGCAAATAATATTACCCATGCGTTTCAGTTTGTAGAAACAGGTAATGCCGCTAAAGGCTTGGTCGCGTTATCTACGTTAAAGTCGGCTTATGGTAAAACTAAAAATAAAAAATACTTAAATTACTCGCTTATCGACACTAAAAATTACCCTGAGATAACGCAGCAAGGCGTCATTATTAGCACTTCTAAGCATTTAACGACGGCGAAAAAGTTTATGGATTTTTTAAATGATCCCTCAACTGCAAAAACACTATTAGAACTAGGCTACAAAGCAAAGGGCAGTGATGTTAGCAAGTGATATTACGGCGCTGTGGCTTACCATTAAACTTGCCTTTATAACAGCCGCTATTTTGTTGATTATATGTATTCCGCTTGCATGGCAGCTGGCCAGTTACAAAGGTAAGCTAAAACCTATATTAGAAGCGCTTATAGCCATGCCTTTGGTACTGCCACCTACGCTAATGGGTTTTTATTTATTGGTGTTGTTTTCACCTACTCACGCATTTGGCCAGTTTTGGTTTTGGCTCACGGGTACACAGCTCGCGTTTAGTTTTCAGGGAGTGGTTATTGGCTCACTATTTTATTCACTTCCGTTTGTGATGCAGCCTTTACTTGCTGGTTTTAAACAAATAAATACTACTTACAATCAAGCGGCAGTTGCTTTGGGTATTAGCCCATTTAAACGATTTATGTATTTAACTTTACCGCTATTAAAGCCAAGTATAGGCAGTGCCTTTGCACTGGGCTTCGCTCATACATTGGGGGAGTTTGGCTTAGTGCTTATGATTGGTGGCAATATACAAGGCGAAACCCAAGTGGTGTCTATTGCGTTGTACGACCATGTAGAGTCACTGAATTATGGAGCAGCTCACCAATTATCCTTGGTATTACTGGCCATTTCGTTTGCGTGTTTAGTTTTGTTGTTTAAATTTAATAAAACCGTGATAAACGGAGCTGCTAATCGTGCTTAAAATAAAATGTCATCAGCATTTGGATGATTTTGAACTAAATATTGATTTAATGATAAATCAATTTGATATTTTAGGGGTGTTTGGCCCTTCGGGTTCAGGTAAGTCGAGTTTATTGCAAGCTATAGCGGGTTTATCTGACTCGCAAAATGTGTGTATAAACGATCACAATATTACTCATTTAAACCCTGATAAACGCCTTCTTACTTTGCAGTTGCAGTCGTGTCCGCTATTTCCACATTTAAATGTAATGGGTAATTTACTGTTTACTCACACGCATTGTAAAAATAAAAGTAACAACCTAACGCCTGATCAGGTAATTGATCTATTAGCACTAAACCCATTACTGAATCGTGATGTGGTGGGGCTTTCGGGCGGTGAGCGCCAGCGCGTAACTTTTGCAAGAACACTGCTAAGTGGGCAATCAGTTATTTTACTTGATGAGCCATTTAGTGCACTAGATTGGTCAACGCGTTTTACTATGTTGGGGGTAGTGCAACAACTCAATAAATCCCATGGTATTAAATTTATTATTGTTAGCCACTCTTTAAAAGAGCTGCTTTATTGTTGCGATACATTAATACATATAGCGAAAGGCAAAGTGCTCAAGTTTGGGGCAACACAACAAGTGGTGCAAAGTATTTATACAAATAAGAGCCAAACGCCACTGAGTATACTTAGCTACAGCAAGGCTGAGTTTAATGATGCTTTTGGTCTATACCAGCTTGCTCTTAGCAATGGCTTACAGCACTTATATGTATTGCCTTCGCTTGTAAAACAAAGCCATAAATTAATTATAGAAAGCAGTCAAATTACCTACAGTAAGGCAAAGCCGGCCAACGAGAGCAGTGCAAACATACTAACAGGGGTTCTGGAAAATGCTCAGCAACTCGATGATCAGTGGTTACTTACTGTAAATGTAGATACGCAAATGTTGTATTGCGTGGTCTCTAAAAGGCAATGGCAACAAAGCACAGTGAAACTTAGTGAGCAGGTTTATTTAACAATAAATAATTTAGAAACGCTAAGTTAAATTTTAAACATCAGCCATGCAGTTTAAATGTATTCAGTTAAGCATTGCAAACTGAGCAGTGCTTATTTTTAACAATGTTAAAACGGTTAAATTCCATACTCAAGCCATCTACAAGTAATAACTGCTCAGTGAGTTTGCTGTTAAGCCCTGCAATAATTTTAAGGGCTTCAGTTGCTTGAATACTGCCAATAAGTCCTACAATAGGGGAGAGCACACCCGATTCGGAGCAGCTTTGAGTTTGTTCGCCAAAGAGCTGTGACACACACCCGTAACAATGGCTATTTGGGGCCATTGTAAAACAAGCAACTTGCCCCTCAAACCTAATAGCAGAGCCTGAAACTAAAGGCGTATTGGTATTATAACAAGCACTGTTGAGTAAATTACGTGTTGCTAAGTTATCAGAGCAGTCAATAACAACATCCACTTTGCTAAGTAATTGCTCAAGGTGCGAGCTTTCATCTAAAAACTCATCAATGGTGTGTATTTCTATTTCATTATTTAAAAGGGTTAATTGCTTTTTTGCACTGTGGGTTTTTAAGCTCCCTACATCGCTTTGTTTATAGAGCACTTGCCTTTGCAAGTTAGTTGCATCAACCACATCGTTATCAACAAGTGTTAGACGCCCTACGCCTGATGCCGCTAAATACTGCGCAACTGGACAGCCCAATCCACCTAATCCCACGATAAGAACATGACTTTGCCATATTTTTTCTTGTCCATCTATATCCAGCTGAGGAAGCATAATATGGCGAGAATAGCGTAATTGCTGCTGATAGGTTAAAGGCTGTTTTTGCATTTATTTTTTTCTCATAATTTTTTGTAACAATACCAAGTAGTTAAAAGCTAGAGCAAGTAAAGCTTAAAAATTATTTGCACTATTTACGCCCAAAAAAGCTGCTTAAATAGTGCAAAGCGAAATAAATATTAATTCCTCAAAATATAAGTAACTGAAAAACCTACCTATTAATTATTGGCTTAGTAATTGCTGAAATTGGTTAACGTTAATTTAACAATAGTCGCGGTGTTATTGCTACCAAAGTCGTATTCACTACTTCAAACAATAATCGTTACAAGGAAAAAAACATGCAACCGAATACTGGGTTTAATCTCATATCGTTTAGCGGAAAAATGAAAATACTGCATTTAAGCTGGATGGTGTTTTTTATCTCTTTTTTTGTATGGTTTAACCATGCGCCATTACTAGGTGCTATAGCGGGCTCGTTAGGTATTACTATGGCACAAGTAAAAACACTACTTATTTTAAATGTCGCTTTAACTATTCCGGCGCGTGTTGTGGTAGGTATGCTAACCGATAAATTGGGTCCCCGTATTGTTTATGCAGCCTTACTCATTTTATGTAGCATCCCGTGTTTTATGTTTGCAATGGCCAGTACATTTGAACAAGCCGCTATCGCGCGTTTTGCCATGGGCTTTATTGGTGCGGGCTTTGTAGTGGGCATTCGTATGGTGAGCGAGTGGTTTCCGGCCAATGAGCTTGGCACAGCTGAGGGGATTTATGGTGGCTGGGGTAATTTTGGCTCGGCAGCCGCGGCAATGTTATTGCCGGTGTTAGCGCTTATGTTTGGTGGAGACGATGGCTGGCGCTACGCGATTGGCTTAACTGGTGTGTTAAGTGTGATTTTTGGTGTAATCAGTGCGATACCCCGCGTAACTTTTTAAATAAAAGCGAAATAAACACCTTAGTAAATGCGTTTGCGCAACTTGGTACAAAAAAAGTGCGCATTACCGGCGGTGAGCCTTGCTTACGCAGTGATGTAACCGACATTATAAAGCAATGTAAAACCACCCTAGGCATTGAAAAAGTCGCCATAACAACCAATGGTTTTAACTTATTTAATAAAATTGATGAGTTTTATAGTGCTGGCTTAGATGCGCTAAATATTAGTATTGATAGCTTAAACCCGAGCATGTTTAAATTAATTACAGGACACGACAAGCTAACCCACATTTTAAAAGGGATAGACTGGGCAATTGAGCTGGGCATAAAAGACATAAAAATAAATGCTGTGTTGGCTAAGCAGTTTAATAAAAACCAATTGAATGATTTTTTAGACTGGGTAAAACATAAAAAAGTTACGGTACGCTTTATTGAATTAATGGAAACAGGCAATGGTACCACCTTTTTTGAGCAAAACCATTTAAGTGGGCAAAGTGTTAAAACGCAGCTTTTAGCACAAGGTTGGTTACAGGTAGTGAGGGGTAAATTAAACGGCCCTGCAGAGGAGTTTTGTCATCCCGATTTTGCTGGTCGCATTGGTTTAATTATGCCCTACAGTAAAGATTTTTGTAAAAGCTGTAACCGATTAAGAGTATCGTCATTAGGCAAATTACATTTGTGCTTGTTTGCCGAGCAAGGGATAAACTTACGAGCGCATTAAAATGCGCAAGATACACAAGCCACTATAAATGCAATACAAGCAGCCATGAGCAATAAAACCATTAGCCATGAGCTTGATAAGCGCTTAACGGGCGCCACAACCCATTTAGCAATGTTGGGCGGCTAAAATGAGCAATAAAGCCGTATTTACGGGTGTTGTACTCGCCGGAAGGCAATCATCAAGAATGGGTAGCGATAAAGCCACTCTTATTTTGAAAAATAAAACACTACTGCAAAATGCCTGTGAGTTATTAACAGCAGCAGGAGCAAGTAATGTACTCATAAGTCGTAATGTTGTACAAAGCGCTAGTGCGCAATACGTACCAGACATATACCCAGACTCTGGCCCGCTTGGGGGGATTTATTCAACCTTAATGGCAACAGAGCAAGATATACTTGTAACCGCTGTTGATATGCCATTACTTACTTGCACGTTATTATCGCAAATTGCATCTGCAGCAAGCGATAATGCCCACTTTCAAACAAATCAGTCACAAATACATACGTGGCACTTTGAAAATGAACCGTTACCCCTGTATATTCGTAACACCCAAAGTGTTAAACGTCATTTAAAACAATTACTCATAAACGCAAAGAGTCATAAATCAATTAAACAGTTTACCCTTAGTATTGGTGTGCAAACGCTAAAATGTAATAAAGCACACGCACTTGTTAATACCAATACACCGGTGCAATTTAAAGCTGTTAGCGAGCAATTTGACCAACACAAACCTAATCTATTGAGAAGAACCCTATGAGCCACACAACTGAGTCACAAATCGCATTAAACATTGCCGTAATGACCGTAAGCGATACACGTGATGAAATTACGGATACCTCAGGCCACTATTTAATTAAAGCGCTAACTGAAGCAGGCCATCACTTAGCGGATAAAGACATCGTTAAAGATGATGTTTATCAAATGCGAGCAGTCGCCTCACAATGGATTGCCGATGACACCATTCACGCCATTTTAGTCACCGGTGGTACGGGCTTTACCGAGCGCGACTCAACCCCCGAGGCCTTTGCACCGCTGTTTGATAAAAGCGTAGATGGATTTGGTGAGCTATTTAGACATATTTCGTACGGCGAAATTGGTAACTCAACTATTCAATCGCGTGCACTCGCGGGCCTTGCTAATAATACCGTTATTTTTTGTATGCCAGGCTCTACGGGCGCATGTAAAACTGCTTGGACTGGTATTATAAAAGATCAGTTAGACTCAATGCACAAGCCATGTAACTTTGCCCCACATATTACGATTGGTAAAAAATGCGAATCACGAGAGCAATAATATGCTGAGCCACGTAGACGAAAATGGCCAAGCAAACATGGTTGATGTATCGCTAAAAGAGGTCACTCTGCGCGATGCATCTGCCGAGGCCTACATTAAAATGAGCAAACAGGCTTTTGAGCAAGTGTTACTTAATCAAAATAAAAAAGGTGACGTGCTAGGCGTTGCCCGAATTGCGGGAATTCAGGGCGCTAAAAAGTGCGCCGATTTAATTCCGCTTTGTCACCCGCTGGCACTGAGTAAAGTGGCCGTTGATTTTGAACTTGATGAAACACATAGCCAAATTAAAGTTACTAGCTACTGTAAATTAGCAGGTAAAACGGGCGTTGAAATGGAAGCGCTCACCGCTGTATCAGTAGCGACCCTTACACTGTTTGATATGTGTAAAGCTGCCGATCCGCTTATGGAAATTCACGGTATGCGTGTAACACAAAAAGCAGGAGGCAAGCATGGCAGCTGGCAGCGAGACTAATTTAAATGTTACTGATGCAGGGCACGTAAATGTACTGTTTTTTGGCCAACTTAAAGAGCGCCTAAAGTGCGATAAGTTAACCGTTGATATAGCACACACCCTTAGCATTACAGCGTTCAAACACATGCTAGTTGAGCAAAACCCACATTGGCAAGCATGGCTTGAACAGCGTGATGTATTGTGTGCGCTTAATCAAACTATGTCATCAAGCGATGAGCTTGTAAAAGCTGGGGATGAACTTGCTTTTTTCCCCCCCGTGACAGGTGGCTAATGAGTATCAGCATTAACGTACAAACGCAGGATTTTTCAGTAGGCGAGCAGCATAACGCACTTTGCAGTAATAATAAAAGTGATGGTGCCGTAGTGACGTTTACAGGGCTGGTGCGAGAATTTAGCAGCGGCGATAACGTAATCGCCCTTGAGCTTGAGCACTACCCAGGGATGACTGAGCAACTACTGCAATCGATAGCTGAGCAAGCGCAAACACGTTGGCAACTTGCTCGCATAAGTATTATTCACCGAGTAGGTTATTTAGCCCTTGGTGAGCAAATTGTATTTGTTGGCGTAACCAGCCGTCACCGCCAAGCCGCCTTTGAAGGCGCACAATTTATAATGGATTACTTAAAAAACCACGCCACGTTTTGGAAAAAAGAGCATTTTAAAGACTCATCAAACTGGGTTGAGTTTAAACAAAGCGACAAGCAAGCACTGGATAAATGGCAAAATGTCGAACAGGATGCAACTAAGTAAATGCATATAATTTCTACCAATATCTCTAAAGTAAAAACGATTGTTCATAATGGCAAAGAAGTTAAAACCGGTATTTTTAAAACCCCAACTAGTGAGTCGGTTGTTATTGAAAAGCTAAATATAATAGGTGATGAGCAAGCTGACTTAGTTAACCATGGCGGGGTAGATAAGGCGGTTTATGCGTTTTCTCACAATCATTATGATTACTGGAGGCGCACCCTTGAGAATGATGATTTAGCTGTTGGCGTTTTTGGTGAAAACTTTACAATTTCAGATCTAGATGAAGCTAATATTCATATTGGCGATCGTATTCGCGTTGGCAGCGCACTACTTGAAGTAAGCCAGCCCCGTGTGCCGTGCTTTAAATTGGCCATTGCACTGAATAATAAACAAAGCCTAAAACTGTTTACTCAGTATTATCACACGGGTGTTTATTTTAGAGTGCTGGAACAAGGCGCTGCTAAAACGGGCGATGCAGTGACTATTGAACATAAAGCTGAGCATAATATTTCGGTTAAAACGTTGTTTCAGGCGTTCTTTGATAAACACTATCCAGATTATGAAAACGTATTATTAGCGGCAGTTGAACTACCCGAGCTTGCGCTTGAGTGGCAAACTAAAATCAAAAAGAAATTGGGTATATAACGCTTTATAAGTACTATTAAGCTTTGGCTTGCCACCCATCTTCTTTTAAAAAATGTTGCTGTAAAAGGGTCAGTAAACTTTCCGTTACTGGGCCTGTAGGTTTGCTTCTTGATATCACACAGCCTACAGGTGTTAGCCAACCGCCTTGCTCATGTACTACAGGTAGAGCAACCACGTCCCCTTGTTTAAGTTGTTGTTTTATAGCCAACTCAGGTACCAGTGCCCAGCCCACATTTTGTATTACTAAATCTATGAGCGTTTGATGAGTATTGGCGTACCAAACCTTAGCGCTTATAGCGTAGCTAAACCATAACTCTGATTGATTAAGGCTACGGTGAGCACATTGCCTATGTGCTTTTAAGTCATTGCTATTTACTTTATTAAGTTTAGCAAGCGCATGTTGCGGTGATGCAATTGTTAAAAATCGAGCTTGGCCTAGCAAAAAAAAGTCCATATCTACCTTCAATTCACCATCACTATATATGATACCTATTTGTGCTTTACCGGTTTTTACAAGCTCTTCTACATCAAACGTAGTGACCGATATTAGCTCAAAGTTTGTAATAGGGTAGTGCTGTGCAAGGGGGGCTATTATTTTTAATATTTCGCGATTACTGATGCTTTCGTCAATAGCAATTACGACGTCTTGCTCGTAGTTTTTAGCAAGAGACTCAACTTTTTGATCGAAATAAGTTTGTTGGTGCAATATTGAATAAGCTAGGGGGAGTAAGGTTTTTCCAGTTTTTGTTAATGTGGGAGTGTTTTTGCTACGGTCAAACAATGGTTGATTTATTGCAATTTCAAGGTTAGAAATTGCTTGGCTAATACCTGACTGCGCTCGATTTAATTTTCGCCCTGTTGCTGAAAAAGAGCCGGTTTCTACTACGGTTACAAATATTTTTAGTTGCTCTAAGCTGTACATTTTATTCTACTTTATTTAGCGCGATATATTCATACTATCACAATAAGTGATGGCTGCTAACTTTTGTATCGCTATAAATCTGTCATTATTACTGCACTTAAATATTAAGATATAAAAGAGGACATTATGACAGAGAGAATGGGGACAACAGAGCGAATATTTCAGGCAGTTTTGTTTGAGGTTTTAGCCGTGTCGTTATCAATTTTAGGTTTAGCGCTATTTACAGATCATGCAATTGGGGCTTTATCGGGCACTATGATAATAATTGCAACTATAGCTATGTGTTGGAACTTTATTTTTAACTGGTTTTTTGACCGAGTGGCCACCGGCGCTAAAGAAAAACGCTCGTTATTGTTTAGGCTGTTCCATGTTGTTTTATTTCAAGGTGGCTTATTGGTTTTGACAGTGCCAATTATGGCGTACATTTTAAAAGTAAGTTTGTGGCAGGCATTACTAATGGATATAGGGGTTACGTTATTTGTAACTTGCTACGCGTTTACCTTTAACTTAGTTTACGACCATACACGAGCTTATATATTAACCTCAAAAAAATCAACGCGTGTAATAAATACCTAAAGCTGGCCATCGCCTAGCTTAAGAGTTTTTTATTCACATTATAAAGTGAGCTGTGTTTACCCATGGCTTGCTTTTGTCGTTTTTGTGTACTTGCTTTTCCGTTAACTTTAGCCGTTCAATAAGTATCTATCGCTTGATAAATTACCCGTGGTTAGGTAATAACCAGCACTAATGCTAGGTTAATTTTTTGGTAGTTTGCTTATATAGCAATTAACTAAATTGGTCAGTTCAATGTGTTGCTCAGGTGTATTTACTGGCTTACTAAAATCGCTACTCACCGCCACTGCGCATGCCCCCGCTGCAAACCATTGTGTTAAATTATCTATATTTATACCGCCCACGGGCATTAACGGCACATCAGAAAAAGGCCCCGTTAGCGCTTTAAAGTAATTAACCCCCATACTGCCTGCAGGAAAAACCTTAATAATATCGACGTTATACTCTATGGCATTGGCAACATCGGTAGGAGTGAGTGCCCCCATTAACACAGGTAAACCATGGCGGTGGGCAAGCTCTACAACGGCTTGATTAGTATTTGGTGTAACTATAAATTGTGCACCGGCATCAATTGCTTGTTGTGCAAGGGCGGTATTTATTATTGTACCCGCGCCAATGAGTGTATTTTTATAAGTTGCGCGTGCTTTTGCTATTTCTTGTGCAAAGCCAGGTGTATTTGAGGTGATTTCTAGCGCGTTAATGCCTGCATTGACTAAGCAATTAATTAAAGCAGCTACATCGCTTTGTTGTTTTAAGCGGAGTATGGCAACTAGCTTATGCTGCTTAATTTGATTGCTTATTTTTATTCTGTTGGCATTTAAAATTTTGTTCATAATGTCACTTCACTTTATTTAATAAAGGGTCATACGTGTAACAGCAATTGGCAATAACACTTAATCATTTAGGGTTTAACATGTAGCTCCCTGCGTTAAAAAGCTCTCATTTTTAATAACTTAATAGCGAATTTTTTCTGGTTATTAACATACTTTTGCATGCTCAAAATAGAGCTCTTAATTAAACAAGCTAGTATAAACGTTTCTTTTCTCATAAAAAAACCGCTGAAATATCAGCGGTTTTTTATAAGTAATAAATTACATTACACGCATACCTGGCTCTGAGCCATCGTCTGGGTTAAGAATGTAAATTTCTTTACCACCAGGGCCTGCAGCTAATACCATACCCTCTGACATACCAAAGCGCATTTTACGTGGTTTAAGGTTTGCAACCATTACAGTAAGCTTGCCTTCAATGTCTTCTGGTGCGTAGGCCGATTTAATCCCCGCAAACACTTGGCGTGTTTCGCCGCCTAAATCAAGTGTAAGTTTAAGTAGTTTGTCGGCGCCTTCAACATGCTCTGCTTTAGCAATCTTAGCAACACGTAAATCTACTTTTGCAAAGTCATCAAATTCAATTTCGTCGCTAATTGGCTCTTTTGCAAGAGGGCTATTTGGGTCAATTGTAACTTTTGATTCTAGGCTTTCTTTTGATTCTTCAACCATTTTGTTCACTTTATCCATTTCTACACGTTGCATGAGCGGCTTAAACTTATTAATAGGGTGGTTTACCAGTGCATTTTGAACACCATCCCACGCTAGCTCGTCATTTAAAAAGGCTTCTACATTTGCAGCCATGCCTGGTAATACAGGTTTTAAGTAGGTAATTAAAACACGGAATAAGTTTAGGCCAAGCGAGCATACGTCGTGCGCCTCTTGCTGTTTTGTTTCGTCTTTAATAAGTACCCAAGGTGCTGCGGCATCAATAAATTGGTTTGCTTTGTCTGCAAGCGCCATAATTTCACGAATCGCGCGGCTGTATTCACGGTTTTCATAATGAGCAGTAATGCTTGGAGCAGCAGCTTGAAATTCAGCTAAAAGCTCAGGTTGCATAAGGGTGCTACTTAGCTTGCCATCAAACTTTTTAGTAATAAAGCCTGCACAGCGGCTTGCTATGTTGACTACTTTACCTACTAGGTCTGAATTTACACGTTGTGCAAAGTCTTCTAAGTTTAAATCAAGGTCAATAATGCCGCTGTTTAATTTAGCTGCGTAGTAATAACGTAAGTATTCTGGGTCTAAGTTATCAAGGTAAGTACGTGCTTTTATAAACGTACCCTTAGATTTAGACATTTTCTCGCCATTTACAGTTACAAAACCATGTGCAAACACGTTAGTTGGCTTTCTAAAGTTAGCGCCCTCTAGCATGGCTGGCCAAAATAAACTGTGGAAGTAAATAATGTCTTTACCAATAAAGTGGTATAGCTCAGCATCAGAGCCTTCAGCCCAAAATGCATCAAAGTCGAGGCCTTTTTCGTCACATAGATTTTTAAAGCTTGCCATGTAGCCAATTGGCGCATCTAGCCATACGTAAAAGTATTTGCCCGGTGCATTTGGAATTTCAAAGCCAAAGTAAGGGGCATCGCGGCTAATGTCCCACTGCTGCAAGCCATCGGTGAACCACTCATCTAGTTTGTTAGCCATTTCTTGCTGAATAGTACCAGAGTGTAACCACTCTTTTAGCATGCCTTCAAATGCTGGCAGGTCAAAAAAGTAATGCTCAGAATCTTTAAGTACAGGCTCAGCACCTGACATAACAGAACGCGGATTAATAAGTTCGGTTGGGCTGTAAGTTGCGCCACATGAATCACAGCTATCGCCATTTTGGTTTTCAGACTTACAGGTAGGGCAAGTGCCTGTTACAAAGCGATCGGGTAAAAATATACCTTTTTCAGGGTCGAATAACTGTGAAATAGTGTGCTTTTTAATATGGCCTGCATCATTAAGGCGATTATAAATAAGCTCACTCAGCTCTTTATTTTCTGAGCTATGGGTGCTGTGATATTTATCAAACTTAATGTTAAAGTCGGCAAAGTCGCGTTGGCGTTCAATGCTTACATTTTTAACCATTTCTTCAGGCGTGATCCCTTGCTTTTGCGCATTAAGCATAATTGGCGTGCCGTGAGCATCGTCGGCGCAAACATAATACGCTTCATGGCCTTGTAGCTTTTGAAAACGTGACCAAATATCAGTTTGAATATATTCCAATAAATGACCTAAGTGAGTAGGGCCATTTGCATAAGGTAATGCGCTGGTAATGAGGATCTTTCGCTGCGTCATAATCATTCCGAATTGAGGATAAATCACCATTTTTACTACAAAAAAGGCGGTTATCATTAATTTATCCATAAGCTTTGGACTAACGGTACGCGCAGCTTATGGATTTTTGTTAATTGACTGGTGTTAATGCCCTGAATGTTACATAATTCTGGGGCACTTTTCATCAAAGAAACGCTATTTAATTGCTATGTTTGGACTGTCAAAACTATTCTCCTCTAAATCGGTGCAAAAACAACCGATTATTACTGCCTTAGCGGCGTATCGAAGTGCGGCATTTGCCGTAGGTATTGATGAAAGTTTTATTGAGACCATTTCACAAAATGACGATAAATCAATACACATTAAAATAACACTGCCATTTGCGGCGCAATCAGAAATACCGTTAGTTGAGCAGCACGTTAGTGAAAGTATAAATACACCGGTTACTATAGACTCTGTGGTGGTTATAAAAGAGCCTGCTAAATTTAAAACCATTAAACATATTGTGCTTATTGCCTCGGGTAAAGGCGGTGTGGGGAAATCAACCACCGCGGTTAATTTGGCCGGCGCACTTAAACATGAAGGCGCAAAAGTAGGGATTTTAGATGCTGATATTTATGGGCCGTCTATCCCAATGCTTTTAGGGCTTGTAGGCGCAGAGCCACAAACCAAAGATAACAAATTACTACAACCATTTGATGCCAAAGGCATTAAAGCGCAGTCAATTGGCTTTTAGTACCAAGTGATGATGCAACAGTATGGCGGGGCCCAATGGCATCGGGTGCGCTCAATCAGTTATTAAACGAAACAGACTGGGGCGAGCTTGATTATTTAATTGTTGATATGCCACCTGGTACGGGCGATATACAACTAACAATGAGCCAAAAAGTGCCTGCCAGCGGTACAGTTATTGTGACTACGCCACAAGACTTAGCTTTAGCCGATGCACAGAAGGGTATTGCTATGTTTAATAAAGTGAACGTCCCAGTGCTTGGTTTAATTGAAAATATGAGCCATTACATTTGTACTCATTGCGGTGAAGCAAACCATGTATTTGGTAAAGACGGCGCTGAAAAGCTTGCCCATAAACACGGCGTACCGGTACTAAGCCATATTCCACTTGCTATAGATATTCGTGAATATTCAGAGCAGGGTAAACTTATTGCCAGCGATAACACCGCGGCTATTAGCAATACATACAGTGCAGCGGCAAGACTGATTGCCAGCACGCTTTTTTATCAGCAGCACCAAAGCAGTGTTGAAATTGTGATTACAGAAGATTAATAAAAATGAGACTTTCAGATACCCATATTAAAGAATACTTAAATGACGGGCGCATAATTATTGAACCTGCGCCAACGAGCGAAATGATTTCAGGCGTGACTGCCGATTTGCGCTTAGGCAACAAATTTAGAACCTTTAACGCGCATAATGCAGCGTATGTAGATTTAAGTGGCCCAAAAGATCAGTTAAATAAAGCCATGGAATCAATAATGAGTGAAGAGATTGAGCTTGCCGACGGCGAAGCGTTTTTTTTGCACCCAGGTGAACTTGCGCTGGCCATTACCCATGAAAAAGTAACATTACCTGCCGATATAGTAGGCTGGTTAGATGGGCGTTCATCGCTTGCCCGCTTAGGTTTAATGGTGCATGTAACAGCACACAGAATCGACCCAGGTTGGAGTGGCAATATTGTTTTAGAATTTTATAACTCAGGTAAGTTACCACTGGCGCTGCGCCCGTTAATGAAAATTGGTGCAATGAGCTTTGAAATGCTTTCAGGCCCGTGCGAAAAGCCATACAACATCCGTAAAGACGCTAAATACAAAGATCAAAGTAGTGCGGTAGCAAGCCGTATTAGTGACGATAACTTATAACAATATAAAACTATTAAGCGTTTAAACGCCCGCTTTGTTAGATAGTTTAAACGCTTGATCAGTTATATCAATGTGCATCATTACTTAATTGAGCGAACTAATATTAAATATGTTTTTTATTTCTGGCTTTATAAACAAGTAAAAGCTCTACTGCAATAGATAGTAAAATTACAATAATTACAATACCTTGAATAGTGTTAAGCTTTTTAACTCGATCAACACTTTCTTTTTCGTACTGCATAACCACTGTATTGAATGCTTTTAAAAGTGGCTCTTTTGCTAAAGAAAAAAATTTTCTTGGGCTGTATCTAAATTAAGTGTTTGTGTTTTTATCTTCAGGACCTCTTCAACTCTATCTGAAAACATACTTATTTTTTTATCTACATTAACCGGCTCTTTAAAATACATTGCAAACAACTCGTCAGATAATGGGCTTTCATCGCCTAGTACCTGTGAGCCATAATGCTCACTTAATAAGTATTTATGATTGTTTTTTAAAGAGTTTAAAGCATTAATGGCCAGTAATTTTGAATCCTGCGAGCCATACATTAAATACTCTAAAGTAAACATGCTCACCCGCTGTGAAAGCATTCTTTGTTGACCACTTATATTGACAAGTTTGCCAGTATCAGATTGTGCTGCAATTACTTCATCAAGCATAAAGTGAATACAGATTGATAAAATAGCTATAACTGTTAAGGGCACAATATAAATTAAAGAGACAGCGCTGCGTTTTTTATGTGTAGGATCAGTATTTACCATTTAAATGCTACTTATTTTAAAATTATTAATGCTTTAGTATAGGGTAGATTAAATATAAGACTTTTCACGTAAATTAAATTTATATTAATGCGCAAAATGATTGAGGACTATTGCGAATAGGTATTACAAGGTAGTTTATGAGTTATTTTAAGTTATGAAGCGCATAGCCTAGTAACTCAAAATACTGGTTGAGCGCTTTATTTGCTCTATCAATGTGCTCTTTATTTGGGTAAATTAAATTACTGTTTTTTAAGCCACTCACCAAAAAACTATTTTGAATAGTGCTGTGGGCATCTATGCATGCTTCAAAGCAGCGCGCTGCTAGTTCCTCAGGCATGCTCATGTAATTCATATTATGTATTTGGTCGTGTTTTATGCATATTTGTACAAACTCATTCGCATCTTGCCCGCCTTCATCCAAAAATATTACTTTGTAAAAATTATTAAGCGCATTATTAAGCGGGTGAGTTAAGTTAGGTGTGTTACAAAGCCAAAGCTTAGATGCAAATCCAAAACGAGGTTTTGCTTTAAATAAATGCTCGCT